>VTLG01009428.1_pt1 | contig 34093 bp, 52 predicted proteins | sample 4694571 | NCBI WGS metagenome assembly VTLG01 (sample SAMN12604809, study PRJNA352737) | marine metagenome | biome: ENVO:00000447; feature: ENVO:00000209|ENVO:00000569|ENVO:01000036; material: ENVO:00002151; isolation source: viral sequences binned using virsorter ...
CAGGTAAACTAAATTGAGGTGCATAAGCAGCACCTGCAACACCGCCGGATATTTCTAAAACTAGTCTTGCAAATGCAGGTGAAGTTAAATAATCTGAAACTGCTTTACTTCTTTCAGTTTGGTCAGGTATATCCATGTAATCTTGAACACCTTGAAATGTTTCATCTTGTTTTGGAACTGACACGCCATCTGTTGAAACACCTTCTTTTGTTTCAAACTCACTTGTATCAACACCTCTAGCATTTAATTCTGCTATAATCGCTTCTCTTTCCTCTGGTTTTAATGCCATGATTATTTATCCTTTTTTAATTTTTCTAATAATTCTTCAGTCGTAGATAGTAAAGGACTTTCATATAAAGACAGTCCACCTCGTTCTTGATACGCTTTAATGTCTTCGGGTCTATAAAGAGAAAAAGTTTCTTTCTTTTGTTTCTCCATAATTTTTCTGTTGGTTTGTAAAATTTCTAAAAATACAGCTTCATTGTCTGTTTTAATTGCACCAGCCAACTCGTTTTGAACTCTAAGAAGTTCTGATGGAGTGACAGCGGCACCTGACCTTACTTTCAAAGTAATGTTTTCATATTTAGCTAATAAGGCTCTTAGTTTTGCACCCTCATCTGAAAGAGCAATACCTGGAACTCGCCCTTGAGCAGTTCCAATACCTGGTAAGTTTTTATAGCCTTGTTTAAATAATTCTGAAATATAATTTTCTATTTCTCTTAAAGCATCGTCAGCTTCTTGTAATTTAGAATCTTTAACAGCTTTTCCTATTTTTTGCATTCTGTCGTCTAATGAAGATGTGATTTTAAAATCAATAATATTACCCAGTGAATCTTTTTTTACAACAACTTCATCTCCTTGTTGTACTCCTAATATTTTCTTTTCTTCAGAGGTAGCACCACTTTGTTTTTCTATTTTTCCAAAATCTATATTCACACCGCCTGAACCTATTTGAATAACATCCTTAGTTTTTTTATTTCTTTTGTATGCTTTAGTTGAATCTAATGTAGGGTAATCTTTTATTACTTGTTCTTTAGTTAAAACTTCAAATTCAGCTGGTTCTTCTTTGACTTCTGTGAAACTACCTCTTGATGATAAAATTTCTGCATTAGTTACATATCCAGTTGCACCAGCTTCAATTCCAAATAATTTTTGCTTTGAAATATTTTTAACAAATTTAGTTTTAGGTATTGCTGGTGTTTTTAACGCCTGTCCCAAGACTGTCGATACAGCTGCTGATTTTCTTTTATCTAGAAGAGCTCTTCTCTTATCATCTTCACTTACAAATTTTCTATACCCTAAACCGAGAGCATCAATTACAGGTGCACCTGATGCAAGAGCAAAGCCAACCTCACCAATAGGTAATCTAGTTTTAGCTACTGGTGCAAACTGATCTTGTAATCCTAACAACATGTCTATGTTTGATTTTATTTGAGAGGGTGTCATGCTACCAAACGCGCCGTTTTCATAATTAGTTCTGTCAACTAACCCAGACATGATACCTGTATTAGTTGATCCTCCTCTTCTAAACATTGGTCTTTTTAATATTCTGCTCATTATGTAGTTTTTCTACCTCCAAAGATTCTGCCGTAGATATCAGCTCCTGCTAACCCGACACCTAATGCCTGCATCAGAGGACTAGGTCCTGCTGCTGTTGCAGTATCAGCTGGTGATAATGTAACCGTTCCTGCTCCTGGTGTTAAACCTGATATACCTTGACCGAACATTGATAGCCTGTCTCTTGGGTCTTGCACAGCCATAGCCGCTGCTTGTCTTTGTGCATCTAGTACAGCCTGAGTTTGCGCTTGTTGCTGTGATCCTAATGTGCCAAGACCAGATATTTGTGCTCTAGCAAAGTCTTGTGCTGATGCACCTAAATTAGATTGTAGGTTTGCAATACCCATTTGATTTGCAAGGTCTTGTTGTCTTCTTTGTGTTGCACTTTCAAATCCCCTTTGTTGTAAGTCTGCTAGTAATCTAGATCTATTTAAGTCGCTTGCCGCATCAAACTCGGCTCTTTGTACACCTTCACGGCCCCCACCAAATGCACCAGGAATACCTAATGTTTGTGCTGCTAATTGATTCTGTCTCATTTGAGCTTGTTTATCAAATTCTGTAAGAGTTGTATCAATAACTTGTTGTTGATATGGCGACATGTAAGATGTAACAGTTCCTGCACCTGTCCCTGCACCTGTTCCTGTAAGTGCAGTTGCGGCTCCTGCTGCAGTTGTTGCATCAGTTAAAAATGGTTGAAAAGAACCAAGCCCTGTTGTTGGGTCTACTGCTTGTTGATATGCCGCTGCTTGTAGTGGGTCTTGTGCTGCAACTTGTGGTGCAAGTTCTGCCATACCTGCTTTTGTAATTCCAAACTGTTGTGCTTGTGCTTGTCTGTTAGCAAACTGTTCTGCTGTTTCACCTGGCTGTTGTTGAACAGCTGTTGTAATACTTGGTATACCAGCTTGTCTAGATAAATCTGTTAGATATGTTTTCTGTGCTGCTTCTATAAACTCTGGTGGCAAGACTCTTGATTCTGTAACACCTCCTGTTTGATAGCCTGCTCTGCCGCCTGATGCTCTATTTTCACCAAACTGTTTCATAACAAGCTCTCTAATTTTCATATCATCTGTTATACCCATTTCTCTTAATTTCATTATAAAATCTTTAATAGCCTCATCTCTTCCAGCTTGATATTCTTCCAATGACATCTCTCCTCTTTCTAAAGAAGGAAATTGTTCTTTTAATTCAGCATCCGTCATAAATTTTTGATTTTCAGTTGTTTTATTTTCCTCAGGTTTTTTCATTTTAGATAATTTTTCTAAAATACCTGCTATCCCTTTTTGAAATTCTTCTGCCATTATACTACTCTCTTTTCTAACCTTTTCATTGTGTTATACATTTTTTGTGCTCCTTTATCAATGCTCCCGCCGCCCGCTCCTCGAACCGCGTCAGCCGTCATTACAAACTCGTTCTTAGATAACATAGCTGGTACGTCATCTGCTTTTTCTTTAATACCCACAGGCACAAAACCACCTTTGTCTCTATAGTCTCGTTCCATAATTCCAGCTTGATTAGTTCTCATAACACCTGTTGGCATACCACCACCTGCTAGTTTTTCTAATAGCATTCCTTCTTGTCTGCTTTGATAAGGTGCTTGTCCAATAGATTCTAAATATTGTCTAAATTGATTAGCTTGTGCGCCACCTGTAAAATCATATTCATATCCACCTGGTAATGTAACTGGAACCATAGCCGTTGTTCCTGCCCCACCCAATTTATCTGGATTGTTTCTTTTCCATTCTTCAAACCCTGCCATTAATTGATCGTAAGGTAAAGGGTCGTTGTATCTTGGTTCTATACCTCTTACTGTTTCCGGTGGTCTATCTACTTCTTCTACCGGCATTAATGGTGGTATTACTCTTTCATAAAAATCTGGAAGCATTCCTCCTATTCCATCCCCATCAGGTCCTCTTGGTTCCATGGGTAAAACTCTTTCAACAACATCGTCTGGTCTACTTGGTTGACCTGGCATTACTGGTAATATAGGTTGAACATCTCCACCTGGAGGTTGAACTGGTTTAGATATTGGTAAATCAGGTTCTTCTATTCTTATGGGCGCTGCTTTAGGTGAAGGCTGAACTACAGGTTTTACATAACCCGGTATGTTTGTTCTTGCTTGTCTAAACTGTTGTGCAACTGCCGCTTGATTAGCTAAATTACGTCTTATGTTTTCTGCAAGTGTATTAGCCATAGTAATACCGCCAGTTTGATAACTAGCTCTACCACCATCTTTTCTATTAACTCTATCAATAAAGGCATTCTTTTGTTCGTCAGTCATAGCTGAATAATCTTTGTCAAACTTAAAGTAATTGTCAAAGTAAGCTCTCATTTTACCACCAACATTTTTTCTTCTTCTAGCCATGTATTCTTCATTACTTTCAAACTCTTGTTGAGGTGGTTCTTCTGCTAAAAATGCTTGATGAATATATGTTGCTGCCCCACTTACGCCACCAACTAATATCTGTTGTTGAACTAAACTAGGTAGATCTTTTAATATTGGAACATCTTTAAATAATCCTGTTGCGTCTTTCATAAACCTCATACCTTTTTCTGTTGTTGCAGGTGTTGGATCTGTTCCTAATAATTTACCTTTACTAGCATCACCACCAACAAAATTTGGATCACCTTGTGTTAAAGGTTTTTGAAATATTCTACCTATTGGTCCTTCATCAAATCCAGCTCTTGTAAACTTTTGACGACCAAAAAGCCCTGGGTCACTTTTAGCACCACCTAAATATCCTGCAGCCTTGCCAAAAGCAAAAGTTCCAATTCCTTGTTTTAGTGCATCACTGATACTACCTCGTTGATCAAATCTACCTATACCTCTCATCGCTGCTGCAATACCAGGATTAAATGGTGCAACAAAAGGTGCCGCTGCTACTGCAACACTAGCCAATTCATTTGGTATAAGTTTTCTAAATCTTTCTTTTATTTTGCTACCAAGACCGTACTTTTCTCTTGAAACAACATTTGTTATTCCACCTTGTGCACGTAATTGTCTTCTAATTTGAGCTCTCGTTATCATATATATGTTAATTATTTTATTATATTATTTAGGCAGGGATTACACCTGAATTTACATTATTACCTGTTTTTAACAGGTAAATCAAGACTATGTTGTAACTTCTCTAGGCTTAGATTGTAAGGCCGAAAGGACTACATGTAGTCTATTAGCTGTAGCTGCAGTCACTTTTAGTATCTCACTTTCCTCTAATACTAAGGGTGCTGATAGTAATTCTGTTGTGCCATTGGCAGATATGGACTTTGTCTTAAAAAGACTAAATACGTTTGAGCTAGTATCAGTAATGGTAACTGTTATAGTATCTGCATTACCAGAGTCTTCAGATACTAATATAGATTTTATAATAGCAGTGGTTGCTGATGGCACTGTATATAATGTCGTAGCTGACGTAGTCGTTAAATCTACTTTTTTATTTACAAATGAATTAGCCAAAGAAAAAAGCCTCCGCCTCTGATTCGTCTTTTAAATCTTGTTGATAGGTACTGTTTAGTTTTTGCACAATACTATCTACATCTCTTACAAAAGATTGTTGTATTTGTTGATTATAATCTTTTCCAGGTTGTGTTAATGCTTGTACTATTCTAGCCATTTTTTTTATTTTTTTTAATTATTCTTAAAGGAGGTAATTTGCCTTTTTTTCTAAGTTCTTTATCTGGATCAGTTTTTTTTAATCTTTTTAATACCTCAGTTGGAGTTAATAATATAGGACTTTTTCCTTTAATTTCTATGCTCATTATCTTCTTCCATCTGGTTGATAGTCTATTCTAAAAGTTCCAACTTTCCAAAATTGACCTGTGCTTGTATTGTCTATTTTTAAAGATATTGATCTCGCTCTTGCACGTGTATCTATTTTTTGTGTGCTAGAAGTTATTGTAAATGGTCCAAGTGATGAACTAGCTTGTGAATCATTTGGAAAATCTCTTAAGTTTAATGTAACTCTAGTATCTCCTGTTTGTGATAAAAAGTCTGGTAACACTCTTCTTATTTTCATCATAAACTCACCGTCGCCAGCTAAACCTTGTTGTCCAATATCAAAGTCTCCAGACTCAATGCTTGCTGTAATTGCAGTTGTTGCACCTTCCTTAACTTGATTTAATCCTGTTTCATGTTCATAGTAAGTAGACGTACCGTCTTGATTACCAAAAATATAATTTGTATCTGTAGTTGCAGTTGTACCATCTTCATCATATTCAGTTGCATGTGGTTTACCAAATACAGCAGAATCTTGCCACGCTGTTCTTGCTAACGTGCCTGTAGTCCATACCGGTCTTTGAGGGGATGAGTCTAAATAATTATACGCTACCATTCTATTTACAACACCAGATCCTGAGTTAGGATAAAACCATGTCACCTCACCAAACAAATTATTTAATCCTGCATTAATATGTTGTTTAGGAGTTGTATTAATATCGTCGTAAACAAAGTCTTCAACTAAACAAGGTAGTGATTCTAATTTACCAGTGTATCTAAAGAAACCATTTTCTGACATCCAATACGCTGTACCATCAACCTCAACAGCTGCGTTTTGTCCAATTAAACCACAGTTTGTACCAACTTGTTGAAACGAGAACGTAAATGGAGGACCAACAAATCTCATAATAAATAATGCTGTATCAGTCCAAATATAAATTGCATCACGACCTCTGATAGCCCCAACAATTTTAGATCCATCTGCAAGTCTTTGTGTGCCCGCAGTGTTCGTTGCACTTGGTGTGTATGTGTTAATATCTTCTTGAGAAGAAAATCTAATAAACATTGGATCTTGTGTAGATGATGTACCAATAGTTGTTTCAGTTCCAAAAAATATTAAGTGTCTATCTGGTGTAGATACTATGCTAAATGCAGACGCAGTTGGTGCGTTTGCTATAATAGTTGCTCTTGTTGAGACAGAACCATTTGAATCCCATTCAAAACTTTCACCTCCATTAATAGTTGCAATAAGTTTGTTACCAAAATTATCTAACGACCATAAACCAGGTGCGGTTACAACGTCTCCTGATGCTGCAGCGTTCCATGCAAAAAAGTCTGATGCATCTGTTACAGTATCGCCGCTTGAATGTGACGCTGCTGTAGTTCCACTAGCACCTCTTGTTAAACCTGTTAGTGTTCCACCGCTATTTCCTGTGTAGGTTATTAATTCATTATCTATCAATACTGTTCCTGAAGATGGAAATGAAGTAGTGCTTGCCATTGTTAAACTTGTAACAGATGTGTTAATATCTGCTGAAAGCGTAGATGTAAATTGACCAGTTTTAAAACCACTCCAAGGACCAAGTCCAAAACCAGTTGATGCAACCTCAACCGCAGGTCCAACTGAATAATAATGTTGTACCCTAATACCGCCTGATGTTGATGCTCCTGATCCAGATTCATTTGATCCAACGTCTATTGTAAGAGTTGTAGACGAAGGTATAGTTTGAACCATAAATTTATTATCATCAAAATTAGCAGAACTAAAATTTGAGTTTGTTATAGAAGTAAAATTATCTAATAATATAATATCAAATTTATTTATATTATGCGCAGATGAAAAAGTTAAAGTTACAGTTGATGATCCATTCGTTGTGCTAAATGCACTTGTTAAAGTTGTTGTGGCTTTGATAGGATGTATGTCATAAAAAATACCTCCAGAATACACATACAAAATTCTGTTTGTCCCTAAAGCTGCATACTTAATACCTGAGGTATTAACAAAATGATGAAGAGCCGTGTTACGTCCTGTAACATCGATAGAACCTAATTGTGACCAACCTCCTATTTTTTCAGGTGTGCCATATCTAAATCTAACATTATCACCAGAAACCCATTGACCTTCCCCGCCTGTAGCGGTTACTTGTTTATTAAAGCCTGATGCAAATTTTAATTTCTGTAACATAAAGACCAATTATATAAGTTTTTTTAATTTTTGGTAGTCCTATATTTTTTATAAAGAGAGCGGTAAAATGGTATGTGGTGGTTCACCGCCCTCATCATAACTATATTATCTTTTAAACCAAGATGGAAGTCCTAAATGTAGACGTTTATCAAACATATTATCCTTTGCACCTTTGGTTTTACGATTATTATAGTGCAGAAAAACTTGTATACATTCTTTACCTTTAAATTTTTCTCTCCAATGTTCTAATTCACACCCTCTATAAACTAACATATCTCCTGGTTTAAGATCAACTTTAATGCCTTTCATACCTTCTTTACCAGAGGGCTCTAAATATATTGGCCAATCATCGCCGCCTAAATTCATAGTAGTTGATATTTCACAACTAAATCTATCTTTATGTCTTTTAAGAACATCGCCTTTTTTATAAATTCTAGCATAAGTGTATGCAGGATATAATTTTAATTTTGTAGTTTTTTCCATTATTGGTTGACATTTTAACATTAAAGTTTCCATGGCAATGTCAGAATAACTTGAATAAGTATTAGGCATTTGCTCGTCCTTACCTTCATAGTATCCAAGTAAATTTTCAAATGGTGATATGTATCTTGTTTGCCTACAAGTATCATATACTTGTTTTTTCATAACAAAATAATTTGCAACAAAAGTTGCTAGATCTTTTGATATTGCTTTACGAATAATTATGTATTTATTTTTTTTAAACATCTTTAGCCATTTCTTTTGGTACAGCTTGTATGTTCCAATGTATAAATCTAAATGGCTCCTTTCCATGATCTACTGCGTATTCATGTTCCAAGTACCCTGGAAATATAATTAAAGTTCCAGGCTTAGGCTTCATATTTACTAATTCTGTTCCAGCTAAAATGTCTTCTTTGTTGTTTAATTTCATTCTTAGTTTGGTACATCTTGCACCAGTCCTTGGTTCATGAAATATTGGATAAGAAGTTTTATCACTGCATTTTAAAAAATAAAATCCTGATACATGTTGATTCCAATGCACGTGTGCTGAATGATGTCCTCCACCTTTTTTAGCAAACTCTTGAACCCATAATTCAGAAAACATAGTTTGATATTGCGACATGTCATATCCCATGTGATCTAAAAATTCCCAAGATTTTTGACCTATGTAATTTCTAAAATCTAAAAAATCATTGTCTAATGTTAATGGTGTTGAATGATAACTTCTTCCAAAATCACCATACTCTTTTATATATTCTTTTTCCTTTTTACGAGCTTCGACAATATATTTATTACTAGCTTTATTTAAAGTTTTTAAAAACTCTGGTCTGTGCTCTGACCAGATGGGTGTCCAAAAATAATTATTTATATATATCATTTTAAATAAGTTACCCATCCTGTTATAATATATTTTTTTTCTTTTGGTGCATTAATCCCTTGATGTAGGTGTGTCCATCCTGCTGGCCAAATATAAAAATCACCAGCTTTAGGTTTAGCAATATAATTTTGAAATAAAAACTTTGTGCCTCCTCCACGTTTAATGTTATTTAAAAATATCATAAAAGCAAAAACTCTATTTAAATATTTTTCATCACCATCGTTTTCACAATGAATTTTTTTATAGTAATTATTAGGTTCATATTTCATAAGTTGAATAGATCTATTTAATGACCATTTTCGTATACGTGTATCAATTAAAGGATATGCTTTTTTAAAATTTTCTATAGAGTCAAACAAGGTTTTTCCAAGGTTAAAAAAATCTTTACTGTTTCTAATTTCTAAAGTTATTTCAAGATCATCAAGTTCTTGACTGCCTGCCAATCCTGGTCTAGCTTTGTCTATGTTTTTTTCAAATAAATTTATAAGTTTTTTACATGAAGTTTTAGAATAAGCTTTAGGTATTTTATGTATAAAATTCATTTAAATGGATGTCCTAAGTGCCATACAACAAGAGAGTATCTAGTCCCTGAAGTTACGGGTTTAACCCTGTGCCATACAAATGAAGGAAATATAATAATAGAACCTTTAGGTAATATTTCTTTACATTGTACTCTGTGTCTTGATTCATCTCGCATATGTGGATCATAATTTCTAAAATCAAACTCTAACTCCCCGCCATCATATTCTGAACCATCTGTCAACTGACAAGTCATAGATAATTTTCTAACTTTTCCATGATCTGGTGAATTAGGTTTGTCATAGGGTTTATCCCAACCATCACAGTGCCAATCATAGTATTGATTTAATTTATACTTTGTAAATTGACAAGACTCCGATCTATCCCAATCAAAGTTCCAACCTGCATTTTTGTTTGCTTCATGTACATATGGATGTAATTCTCTGTATATCCAAGTATCATTTAACCAAACAAGATCAGAATTTCTTTTTCTTTTTAAATCTTTTACTTCTTCTTTATTTAATTTTTTATTACCATAACCACCTGTTCTAGCCATAACTTCTGCTTTAGATAAACCATATTCAATTACTTCATCGCAAAATCGATGTGTAAGTGCTGATTTAAAATACCAATAATAATTAGATATATTCATTCGTAGTTAAAATTTATTACAACTCTTATTTTTTTGTCGGTGCAAGATGATCCAGAATGTTTAGTTTTAGAATTAAACTCAATATACTTATTTTCCTCACTATATATTTTTTTACCATTCTCAAACTTAGTATAACCGTTACAGTTATTTATATAAAAAATACCTGTTTTACCTTTTAGTTGATCTGTGTGCATACCGTGTTCTATATTTTTATTTGTTTTACCCAATAAATTTGCTTTAACTTTATTTAATTTTTTATATTTTATTTTTGATAAAATTGGTTCAATAAGTGTCATTTGTTCTTTAGAACAATTTACTTGTTGTTTAGATACAAAACCAAATGTAAATTGAAAAAAACTATCTCCTACACTCACCACTCCGTCATTATAATACCAAGGCATTTGATCAGACATTATAAAAGACTGAAGTGTTATAAATCTATCTTGAGGTAAAAAATTTTTATAAATATTCATAAGTTATTGTCTGAATAAAATTTAAAGAATCTTTTTGTTTATTGGTAATGTAATAAGAATTAATTGATGGAAACATTACAAATTTATTATTTGTAAGCTCTATATTCCAACTTCTTCCTTTCCTTCTGTTATCATCATAGTCTATTGTAACACTACAATCTTCAACTTTAACTCCATATAGTAATGTGAAGTCTGGTGAATGACGTAAATCTACAGGATCAACATTTAATAAAGGCGCAGTGGTTTCGTTGGGTTTGTAAAAATTTCCCCAGGTTTCTTTGTTAACTAAAGAAATTTTATGTTTAACATTTACATAATCTTTAACGTAAGTATTTAACATATCCCAAACTTTAGAAAATTCAAATTTTGAATTTTTTACATGTGATACAAATATGTCTAGTGTTAATACGTCTCTTTGAATTTCAAAACCTTTGGGCATTGAAACTTCACCATAATATAAAGCTATTTCAGATAATACTTTCTTTTGCATACCACTGAAAAGTATATATTATGCTTTTGAATTCGTCAATATCCAACCGTTGTTATTATCTGCTTGATATTCAGACTCATCCCAATGATAAGACCATGCATGAGTATTAGCATTATTTTGAGATTGTTGTTCACTTGATAGCGCTGGTGCATCTCCTAGAGGTGATTGCCATTTAGCAGCTGAGTTATTTTTAGTCCAAGAACCGTAAGGTTGTGGAGGCCAAAAAATTTCATTTCCTGAATCCCACGTATAACCTATTGCTGCGTAATTTCCTCTAAATGCTTTAGAGTTATCACCAGATGTGTGAGTTTTTTTTATTGTATTGTAAGAAGTTTGTATCCATTTGTTTGCAGGCCAATTATTGTGTGTTTGTAAATATTGTTGACCCACTGATTCTGTTTCAACATTTTCACCATTTAACATATCAGAATCGTTAAGTCTTACAACTTGTAAAACTATATTGCTGTCATCTATTTTTGCAAAGTGCGCCATATTTCTCCTTATGCTTGGAATTGATACCTTATTACAACAATTCCTGATCCACCTGCAGCTCCTGATGAAGGGGCTGAAGATTTTCCTCCACCTCCGCCACCACCGCCAGTGTTTGTCGTTCCTGCTGATCTACAAGCATGACATGGAGATCTTCCGCCAGATCCGCCACCGCCAACGCCAGGAGTTCCCGCAGTTCCAGGTTGACCACCACCATCAGTGCCGCCGCCACCACCGCCAGCAAAATATCTTGTTGAACCAACTGGACCAGGAGTTCCATAACTTGGGGCAGGGGGTCCCACAAATGCTTCAGCTATAAAAGATCCGGCTCCACCATTTCCGCCAGTTCTTGCAGTGCACGTAGTTCCACCAGTGGCACCGGCTCCACCGCCGCCTCCGCCATTAGTGCTTGCTACACCAGCATCATAACCTTTTCCACCAGGATTTCCTTGAGATGGACTTACTGGAGGAGTGTTTCCTGCACCTGCAGGCATTCCTTGTCCAGGATTTGTTCTAGGTCCTCCACATTCATGGCTACCTTTACTTCCACCACCTGAGCCTCCGCAGCTTAAGGGTGAAGGTGCCCATCCACAACCATTTGTTAAAATTCCTGCTCCACCACCACCTCCAGCAGATGTTATACTTGAAAAAACCGAATTACTACCTTTTGATCCATTTCTAGCATCAGTTGCAGGAGCGTGTCTTCCATCGTTACATGGTCCAGCTCCCGCTGCACCACCTCCACCTACAGTGATTGGATAACCTTGTACTGAAATAGGTAAGGTGCTACCAGACGCTAAAGGTGAAGTTGTAGGAGAAGGTAAACATAATCCATTAGACATTCTAAATCCTCCCGCACCGCCGCCTCCGGCACCATAGCCACCGCCGCCACCGCCGCCAGCAACAACTACATAATCTGCAACATTATTTCCTTCTGATCCAGCGCAAGAAACACAAAATGTTCCTGGTCCTGTAAAAACGTGTGCTTTAAAATTACCGCAAGTAACGATTGTGCCTCCAGTTGCTGTAATAAACGAAGGCCCTGCTGCAGAGCCAGAACCAAAACCTAAAACTTGATAACCAAAAGATTTACCTTTAAAATTTTTAGTATTTTTAATTCCTTTTCCATTAACTTTGTTAGATATATTTATTTTATCTTCATTTCTCATTTACTATCTCTTATGCATCATTCTTAGCATCAGTTGTAAAGAATAATTTAATACCCAATAGTTTAGCGTCGGCAGTTAAACCATCTGCTGATACATCTCTTTGTATTTGAAAAAATACATATTCATCTGTGCTTGGTGAACCTGCTATAGTAACTGCTCCACTTTCTGCTGTAACTGCTAAATCATTTGCTGTACCACTCATGGCTTTTGCAGTTGCAACGACTGTTGTTCCAAATGCTGTATTAAGCGCACCATCATCTGCAAGTGCAACACCCGCTAATCCCCAAGCAGTTGTACCTGTATTTGTTGTGTTAGCTGTAAAAAAAGCTTGAAAAGTCACTGTGCCCTCGTTCCATGATTTTGGAAAAGCGACAGCAAATTGTGCAAATTCATCTGAGTCTTTATCAAAATCTAAAGTTTTTATTTCTGGGCCATTTGATAATTCTGTTTGTGCTAAATCGGCACAACCGTTTGTGCTGTTAGGGTACATAGCTACAGCTGGAACCCATATAGTTTCTTTACCTGCTTCTTTAAGTGTTCCTACGCCATCTAATTTATTTATTTCTGCTGCTGTGGATGTAATAGCCGTTCCATTAATTGCTAATTTATCTGTTACAACATTAAATGTTGCATTGTCTTCAATTCTTGCAACTTCTGTACCATCTCTTTGTTGAAAAATAATATCTTTAGCATCTACGATTGGTTTAATAATAACATCGCTAGATGAGTTAGATATTCTTAAAACCTCTGTACCACCAGCTTTAAAATTAAAATCATTACCTGCAGCATCTAATATAATATCTGCTGCTGCATCAATTGTTAAATTGTTAGCTGATATAATTAAATCTGTTCCATCACCTTCAATTTTTTCTGAATCTCCACCAAATACAATACCAACGTTATTTGGAATATGTACATCTGATGTTGCTGTTAAATTAAGTTTAGCACTAGAAGCTATTGTTAGATCTGTTCCATCGCCTTCAATTTTTTCACCATCATCACCAAAAGTCATTCCAACATTTTGTGGAACGTTAATGTCTGTTGTAGCCGTTAAATGTAAATCATTAGATGAATCTATTGTTAAATCAGTTCCATCTCCTGTAATTTTTTCTCCTGCATCACCAAATCTTACAAAAGAATCGTTTCCTAAAATAATATCATGATTAAATGTAGCAGAACCAGCATCACTACCATCAAGAGTAAGCATAGTAATGTCAGCCGTAGCATCGGTTCCTTTGAATATAATATCTGTATCGTTGGCTGTTGCATCAATTGTAATATTTCCTGAAGAAGTTGCAAGTGTTACTGCCCCATCTCCTGTAGAAATATCATCTGCTGCTATGCTTGAAGCGGTAACTCCAGTTTGAAAATATGTTTTTAATGTTGTGACATTAGTCATTCTCATTGTGCCACCATCATTTACAAGTAAGCCATCTCCATCTGCAACTGCTGTAGTGCCTCTTGCAGTTCCACCATCTATTAAATTAATTTCTGCTGCTGTTGCAGTTACATTTGTTCCACCAATATCTAGTGTTGTTACAGAAATTTCTCCTGCAACTGTTGCAACACCATCCGCTAATGTAATTAAATCTGTGTCATCAGTATGACCAATAGTTGTTCCATTAATTAAAACATCATCAATATCTAGTGAACCACCCGTAATTAATCCTGTGGTTGTAATTGTAGATGATCCTGTATCGATATTACCAAATCCTGAAGTAATTGATCCAGAATCTAAAGCACCTGTTGTAACAATACTAGAACTTCCTGCTACTGCCCCATAAATTGAACCAATGGCTGTGCCATTTATTGTAATAGCATCTGCCTCTAAAGTTCCATCTATATCTGCATTACCAGAAATATCTAAAGTAGCTGCATCTAACTCACCAGATAAAGTAATATTAGTAGCACCAGTAATTGCACCATCCATAGCAATAGCACCATTAATATCAATTGTTGTTGCAGCAATCTGTATTTCTGTGTCTGCAACAATATCTAATTGGCCATCTGTAGATGAATTAATGTATAAACCAGTATCTCTAAAAAGAAGTTTATTAGTTGAATTTAAAGTTAACCCTGTTCCATCTGTATGAGTTAAAGTCGTATCTGAATCTGCACCAAAACTTAATACTGCAGAATCACTTAATAGTTTAAGATCATCACCAAGTACCGCATCTTTTGCTACAGATAAACCACCATCAGTTTGTAATGAGCCATCTGTTGTAGAAGTTGCTTCAGTAGTATCATCTGTTTTTACAATACCACTAGCTGTTATCGTAGTAGCAGTTAATGCTTGTGCAGCAATCGTACTACCTGCTTGTGCCGTAAAAGTATTTGCTGTAAATTGAAAATCATCTGCTCCAGCAATTTTAATATCTATTTGATCATCTGTATCTGCTGTAATTGTTGTATCGCCGTCAGCATCTAAAACTAATTCTCTTCCTTCCATGTCAAGTGAACCACCAAAACCTGCATCAACAAGATTTGTTCCGTCTGAATAAACAAGTCTTGTAGTTTTTTCTGTCGTTCCAAAAGTTATACCTGTTCCTGATGCTGTTTTAAATTGAACTGTGTATGCACCTGATGTGCCATTTGTTACAATGTAAACTTTTTCTATTGAATCTGGTACAGTTACAATAGAGTTACCTGATATTGTACCTGTTAATTTTATAACAGCATGTCTTGCAACTGATGTTGATTCTGTTGCATCACCATCTGTGATGCTTAATGCTGTAGTTCCACCACTAGTTACTGCTTGTTCTACATAACCAGCAATAGATTTTTCTATAATTTGTAAATTAGTATTAGTTTTTGTTCCCCAAGTACCGGCGTTTTCGCCAGTTGCCATTAGTTCTATACCGAGATCTGAAAATGATGATGCCATAATTTAATCCTTAAGGTGTAGGTGAGTTAACTGGAATTCTGACTGTTCCATCTGTGTAGTCATCTCTTCGTCTTCTACCTATTTGTTCTCCTCCAAATTTTTGTACTTCTTGTTGATATTTCTGTTCATATAATTGCAGCATATCTGCAGGTCCTTTTAAAAAACCATAAGCTTCTGCCAAGCAACAATATAACAGACCATTTGAAAAATTCATACTAATATAATTAGTGTCATTATTTTCTAATAATGCTGGAACTGCATTGTAGTGTATCTTGTATGCAAATGTTGCACTCGGTGTCGGTGATACAATAATAGATCCAGAGTTCGATGAGCTTTCTCCAGAAGCTCCTGTGTCTAACATTGCATAATATTTTGGTGTTCCAGTAGATGTAGTTGCTGAAATATATTCTTCTAAAAATGTTAAATCTCTTTTTTCTAAATAAGTATTAGCACCTGTATAAGTAGATCCAGTTGCAGTATAAACCTGCACTGCTCTAATAAATACAGCTCCTGCTGGCACAGTTACAGTGCCTGTTCCAGATGTAAAATTTCCTGTAGATGTTTTTCTATCCGCATCAATAGGCACATCTCTAAAAATTCTGTATTGTGCATTTAATATTATATTTTCTAATACACTATCTGATAACACTGTTGAGCTGACTTCTGTGTAATTTTTTATTTGTGTTTTTAATCCTGATGCACTTAATCCTGCCATACTATGCTGTCAACGTTGCCGGACCAGCCGAACAATTGTTGCCTCCTCCTGATACTTCTCCACTTGTAGCAGTGTTTGTGTCCACAGTAAAGTGATAGAAATCTGTTGTGTTAGTAATATTTCCGCTTGAATCTCGTTTACCAACTGTAATCGAGTAGCCAGCGGATTTTGCTACATTAGAGCCTGTAATTCCGTCAAAATTAGTTGGATTGTTAAATGACGTTGAAGTTGAAAGAGCTCCTCTGAATCTAACCGTGTCTCCTGTTGATCTTCCGTGTGATTTTTCAAATACGTTTATTATACCAGAACTAGCTGCAATGGTCTCAAAAGGATTGGGTCTTAATATTGCAATTACTTCGTTTTCAGTTCTATCTGGTCTAGAGTTTAATAAACCTTCTGCATCTCCACCTCTTGTTCTTAGTTCTAATTGTGGGTGTTTTTTTTCATATTCAGATCTATGCACAAAAGAGCCGTTCCATTCTTTCATCATCTCAGCGTATGGAAATTCCATTCCCGATCTATCTGATATTGCTTTTGAATATTTTCCTCTTGCCATTACGTTCCTGGATAATAAGTTTTAGGAGTTATATGAACACTAGTAGAAGAACCATCTTCAGATAACGCTCTAGCTAATTCGTCTTCATAATAAAGTTTCATAGCTTGTATTCTATCTGGTGCAAACTTTTGTGCTAAATAAAATGCAAGCCCTGAAACCATACACGGTACAAATCTAAATGGTACATCTGTTGCATCAGTATAAGTTGAGTCTGCATCCTGTATTCTTTTTACATAATAAAAATGTAAATCTTTAGATGCGTTTGATGAGTCAGCTGTTGGATAAACTGTTAAAGTAGTTTTATCAATAAATCTTTGTACAAAATATTGTGAAGGTGTGCCTTTAGATAATTTATTAGATAATGCAGAATATGTAGATCTATCTATTTTTGTTAATGCTTGATCAGCTTGATCAGTTGCAGTTCTATCAGTTCTTAAAGTTGCTTCTAAAATATCTGCCACACCATAAACATTAGATGTTGCATTTGTGCTAGAACTTGTTCCGTCTCCACTTTCTCTATAAAAAGTATATTCAGCTTGGCCTTCAATTAAATCAATATTAGTTTCAGCTATCTCCCAATAGTGCAAACCTCTATTACCCCATTCTTGAAACATTATATTTAAAGAACGTCTTGCCGTTTTTAATTGATATCCAGAAGTTACTTGTGAACCTATTCGCTCGTATGCCTCTGCTATTAAATCATCTACAGCAAAAGTTTTGTCAAAAGTAACTGTGCCGGAAGTTGTATTGGCCATCAGTTACCTCCCTAATACGATTTTCTTAACTCTAATACTATTGTGTAATGATCATGAGCTGTATGACCATGTGTCGTCAAATCAATATCGCCAGTGATACCACTACCAGCATTATTTTTAATTCCACCAAATGATCTATAATCCCAGTGTCCTTGAACATTACCTGCTGCTGCACTTCCACCTAGAACTAAACCTACAACATTTGAAGTTGCATCAAATTCTAATGCTGCTCTTAATCCTCCAACATCGTACCAAACTTGATCAATTGTAACTCTGGTACAAGTTTCACCTTGAGCATTAGTATTTAAAGCTGATACATCAACTTTTTTTACTGAACTTTCTCCAGTTCCGTCTGAAATATTAGTAAGTTTAATTACTGCTCTTTTGTCTGTGTCAACTATTGTTTGACTTGTTACTGCGTCTGCCATTTTTTTCTCCTGTTAGAGAACGGGGCCAAAGCCCCGCTCTAATTAAAGTTAGTTATTATTGATCTGCAAATGCAGGTACGTCTGCACCTTCTGCTGAGCCCCAAATGTAATAGTTTGTGCTATCTTTAGCCAAAATATTTATCTCAAATATACCAAAATCTGTAAGAGTTAGTTTTGAGTTAGAGTTTCCATCAGAATAAACAGATACGTTATCAGCATTTGAATCTAAATGAACAATTCCACCAATAAAGAAATTAGTATTTCCTGGTGTTATTATAATTAAATTCTCTGCTTCCTCTGCAGCACCACCATAAATAAATTTAAAGTGTGAGCCAGCAACTGGTGCAGGTAATGTGATTGTTCTATTTGCTGCAAGTGCAGGAACTACAAGAGTTCTTCCACTATGTGTTGCGTTATCAAGAGTTTTATTTTCATCTCCTAATGCAACTGGTCCATCACCTAAAGTGATGATTTCAGTAATTGCTCCAGTAGTAGAGTTTTTACTGACTGTTTTAAAAGTATCTTCAGATCTTACTGGACCTGAAAAAGTTGTTTTAGCCATAATATTCCTCCTAGAATATTTTAAATGTAGTCCCTAGGGGAATGTCGACTATACGCGTCTACATTTAATTTATTTTAATTTATATAGTGTGACTTTTATACAACAGTTTTAAATAGAGTGCAAGAAAGCCTGTAGTGTGGATTGGAATTTTCCAACGATGTAGCTTTTTATTAAGTAGCTACAGAAACTTGTGGGGCAGCGTCTTCTACTTTATTTACCAGATGCTCTTTTTTAGCTTCTGCTATTTTTATATGGCTAATTACTTCTCTAACTTTTCTGTCAATCCTAACCATATTGAGAGTATATTTACCCTCGTTAAGATGCTCCTGCTCCCATTCTAGATCCAGAACCTTCTTTTGTTTGTATAGGTCCTGTAGATGTGCTTGCATCATTTATAACCTCCTCATAGGTTATTCTATTTATCCTGGGATCATTCATTTCTCCAAGATACTCCCACTTTATATCACCTTTTCCCAATTTGTCAACTATTGCATTTTCAATGTCTAATGAGGTTTCAATGCAATTTATATTAAAATCTGCATGGTATCTATAAGCTGATATCTGTATTCTGAAAGTTTTAAGGTGCATTTTTTCTTTCTATTTTTTAAATATGGCGGAACTATGTCCCGCCATATTAATTTAATGATTACGCTCCTGGTGATCCAAAGATACCTCTCCAGTCTGAGAATCCAAAAGAATATCTCTCTCTAGCTTTGTATCTAACGTTACCAGTTGTGAAGTCTCCTTCCATAGCTGTTTTCATCGGTGCTCTAACAAAGTGTTTTAGACCATTAGGCACGTCTGTTTTAATGAAAAACGCATCTGTATCAGTTAAATAATGATTAACCACATAACCTTGTGGTACCATTCCTTTAGATACAACTGCATTAATATCATTGTCAGCTGTTCCAGTTCTTCCAGCAGATTTCATTAATCTCTCAGCTGTAAATTGTAAAGCTGAAGGTATAATTAACTTAGTACCTTGAGCTGCAATTTTTAGACCTCTTTCGTCAGTCAAAGCAGCAATATCTATTAAAGATTGCTCCAATGATGTTTCGTTAAGGTCAGCTGCAGTTGATAACTCATTTCTGTCTGTCCCTGCAGCGATTGGGTGGTCAGTAGCACAAAGCTCTTTACCATCACCGCCTGCAGAAGATGAACTGAACGCGTTGTTTAACACATTAGCAGCTTTCACTTGTTTAGTGTTAGCCATTGATCTTGCTAAAGCTTTTGTATATCTAGACGCAAGTCTGTCATACAAGTTGTCTTCAATCGCTTCTTCAGTGATTGCGAAAGCAAGAGCAAGTGTTTCATGTGTGTAACGAGCTGTGAAAGTTTCTTGTGCATTATCAAATGAAACTGAAGTTCCTTCAGCTTTGATTGGTGCATTTGCAAAACCAGATAACATAACTTCTTCTTCAAAAGCTCTGTCACTGTTTTCAGTGTCGAAAATTTCCGCATGCTCATTAGCATAGTTGTTGTATTCCAAGCCGAATAGTGCATTCAAACCTGGCTCTAGTTCTTTAACTAGTTGTCCTCTTGATATAGCCATAATTTAATCTCCTATTCTGCTATTATACGCCAGTTGCGGTCATATAGAAGTGTTCATTGATGATCACCTTAAAATTACAATTAGCAGATGTTAAATCGCTATTGTCTGGATCGTCAGAAACTCCAATGATTCGCAAGTTAGCTGTAGTTGTTGATTGAGTGTCCGTCACTTCAGTTTTAGAAACGAAATGCGGAGTTACACCTGCTCCAACAGCAACATCAGCGTTTGTGAAAACGTCTAATTGTTGAGTTGCGCCAGATGCATCCGATTGTATTTCATAAACTTGATGCGGATCGTCAGTAATAAACGCTTTGATATCAGTAGCTGCGTTTGAAGCAACTAAGTGATTAGCAAAGGTTGGTTTACTTGTTGAAGCGTCTGTGAAAAACACACCCTGACAAGAGCCTAAAAGAACTCCGTTATCAGTAGCTGCGCCTATTCCAACTGTCCCTGCTGCTAAAGCAACCATAAGGTCGTTTTGAGCAAAAGCTGAAGCGCAAGCTGCTACTTCGTATTCAGTAGCTGCGTTGTTATCAGGTGACCCTCCAATTTTGCCTAGGGGTCTTAATCCAAAGGCTGCGTCTTGGTTTGCCATATTTATCTCCTTTGTCTACCGAAGGTAGACGATTAATTTAATTCGTTGGCAAAAATTACTAAAAAATTATTAGCTCTTTTTTGTACCACCGAAGGTTACACGAGTCTGTCGATCACTATCGATCGGCATGCCTGGATGCTGTTCCTTCAGAAGATCGTTATCTATAGCTTCGTCTTTTTGTTTTGTAAGGTTATCAAAATATTCCTTACGCGATTTAACGAGTTCTGTTGATATCCTAGCCAGCAATAGGCCACCAACTCCGATCACGCCCTTGTATTTTCCATCATTAATGGTTGGATAATCTACATCGGGATATTGGTCAGCTCTAACTAATTCATATCCTGATCTTAATTTACCTGACATGTTTTTTGTATCATCAAAACCCATGGTTTCAGATCTTATCCACCTGTGATGGTAACCATCTGGTGCAGGGGGTGCATCTAAAGATGACGGTGGAGTCCAAACAGTTTTTTTAGCTGTTTTAGCTCTTGTTTGACTCGCACGGGAAGTTTTTATTTTATCTGTACTCATATGCTTATGCCTCCTCTGTGATTTTTAATTGTTTCGCATATTCTTCTAGTGGCACTCCTAATTTTTTAGCAATTGCTACTTGTGATGAAGTGAGTCTCACAGTTTTGCGACCTGGTTGTACACTCCGCGTAGCTGACGCTACAGTTTGAGTAGGTTTAGTCGTTTCCTTTTGTTTAGTTTTAGCAAATTTATGCGGGAAGTCAAGTTTCATTCTACGATCTACTTCAGAATAATATTCATCTGAATTAGGGTCAAAACCTTCTTCTTTAGTCAGTTTTTCATGTAAATCAAAAGCAGTATAAGTCATAGCAGCATCTTGACCAAACCAAGGATTTTTTTCAGCCCATTCTTCTGCTTTTGGATCCGGTGTGGCTTGTTTAGGTGCAATAGCTTGATCTAACGTAGTTTCTTTTTTTTCTTCAAGTTTAACAGAAGTTTGTTTTTTAAGGTTAGCAACTCTTGCTTCTTCTACACCTAATCTTGCAATCATCTTTTGTGCTTCAACTTCTGAAGAAATATCGCCTTCATCTCTTGCTTTTGTTAATGCAGCTTGAGCAGCCTGTAGACCAGATTTAACTCTGCCTTCCATAGCTGTTACATAATTTGGTTCAATAGTTGATAATTTAGTTTTTAAAGTTTCTTGCTCTTGCTTAACTCCTTTGGCATAATCTAAAGCAGCTTCTTTTTGCCTTTCGGCTTCTCTCCACTTCTTAGTTAATTTAGCAATTCTTTTTTTAACTCCTTCACTATATTCTTCTAACTCTTCTTTTTTAGTTTCTTGTTTCTCGTCGCTTGTTTCTGGTTTAGTTTCTTCAACTGGTTTAGTTTCTTCTACAACAGTTTCTTTTTCAGGTTCTGTTTTTTCTTCTATTACCTGTTTTACTTTTTCCTCTTCTAGTTCAATTTCAGCGCCGGGACCCGACGTATCAATATCAACTAGATCTTGTTTGTTTTCTTCTGTTTCTGGCATAGTTATCTCCTTCTATGTTAAATATTATGCAGCACGGATTCTGGATTACTTATTGTACCCAAAACTTCGTCGTCATTTAATAGACGGACTTCGCCGCCTTCGATAGGTAATCTTGATCCTGCATAACGAGCAAAGATTACCCAATCTCCTTTTTTACACCAAGCTCCTGTTGGAAATTTTTCTTTATCATAATAAGCTAATGGACCAACTTTTAAAACGTAACCACAGTTAGTTGCAATTCTTAATTTTTCTAAAGACTCTTGTGCAATAATTATACCACCTTTAGTTTTCTCTTTTGGTGTAAAAGGTAAAACTAAAAGTCGCCAGCCACTAGGTTCGGGCAGCTGTTCTTTTTGTTTTTTAATATTTTCTGGATTTAAAGGTTCTGGTTCACTTTTAGATTGTTCTTTGTATTTTTCAGCAAGTGCGTTCCTATGTTTAGGAACTTCCTTTTCCGATGTCGATAACATTTTTTCGTTCATTTTTTTGCTCCTTTTCTTCTAGCAGGTTAGAGATTTCCTGTAATAGATATTGATATGTTCTTGCTTGTCCTAACATATACTGATATTTTTCCATGTTGTCAACTCCACCACTAATCATAGCGTCGCCAACTCTTTGTAAATTTTCTTTCATTATTTTTTGTATTTTTGATACAATCACTAACGGATCCATCATAGTTTTGTTCCTTTCTCTGGTTCAAACTCATCCAATACTTCTAGTTTTTCTTTTGCATTAGCTATTTTATCTACTTGTTTATTTACCTCCTCTATATGTTGAGGATGTTCTCCAATACCAACGCTATTTTCTAAATATATGTTTGCAGTAACATCAGCCTCTGCAATCTCAGCCTCGTATCGAGCGCGAAGTGCATCAAGTATTGCTCTTCGCATTTCTTATAATTCCTTTCAATACTTTTGCTTGACCAGCATGTGCTTTAGAAGCTTTTTTTAAAGCTTTGACTACTTTCTTTATTTTTTTCTTTTTATCTTTTAACACTTCCATCTCCTTCTAGCTTGACGTAATCTAGAATTAGGATCTCTTGCAGCTTTAGGAAATTTTTTCATTTGTCCTGCACTTCTTGCACAAAAAGACTTACGTCTATTTGCAGCTTTAGATCCAGGTTTTACTTTACCCGTCACAGCTGTTTTTAATTTAGATCCAGGGTTTTCACGTCTATACCTTGCAACTCCAGCCTTAGTCATACCTGCACCAGACTTAGTTGATCTAAAATATTTTTTAGTTTTAGGTGGCTGTTTATCTTCTCTTCTCATTATACCATCCCTTTATAATATTTTCTTAAACTTGGATTAGAAACTTTAACTCCTCCTAAATCTCCAGAAATATATGAACCCATATAGCCGCCTGCCATTGCTTTTTTTCTTTTTGCAAATGTAGCTGCTCTTGATGGCGTAGGTCCTGTATTAGCTACAGCCTGTTTTCTTCGTACGGCACCCGCACGTTGCCCTTTGGACATCGCTCTTGCTTTCGCAATGGGCACGCATTTTGGATAATTTTTTCTTTTTTCTCCACCACTTCGACCACATTTCGGGTATGAGCCATCTTTTCGCTTGTTCGCAATATCGACCCAATTTTCCTTCACCCATGCTCGTAAGCCTTTTTTAGCCATTATCTTCTCGCTGCACCAAACCCTTTGATTTGAATACGATTAATTATTCCACCGCCAGCAGCTTTTTTTCTGCCACCTGGTTTTATTTTTCCAGAACAAACTCCAGATGCATACATGTTGGCATAAGCTGAAGGATAAACCTTAAACTTTCTTTTTGCTGCTGCTTTTCCTTTGGGACAAAGTTTAGCCATTATTAAACCTTGCCGCCTTTTTTCATAAAGCCCATTTTATTTCTAACCTTTTTAGGTAGTTTTGATATACCTTTGTTTTCAGCTGGAACGGATTTTAAAGAACCGCCACCCATTTTTTTAACTCTGCCACCCATTTTATATCCTTTAGGTGATACTTGTTTGTTGTATAGTCTGTTTGCCATTATTTTTTTCCTCCCTTAAATATTTGCGTTCCCTTTATACCATAAATCGACGCTACTACAAGGATCCAGAGGTTTGTAAACCATGACGGGAGCTGCTGGAACTGCTCAAAGAATTCTTTTATCTTTGCAGCCGCACCCGGATCGTCCGAGAAGACCCCGTACGCGATCACCAAAATGGGCAGCGTTAGGACGACCAAAACGAACTCGTCTTTCCAGTCCGATTGTCTTGCTTCAAGTAATTTTCCTGCGTATTCTGTTTCGCCACGAGCCATTTTTGTAGCCGCCATGTGCTGCGCATCAGCCATAGCCATTTTTGTTTCTTGTTTTTTCTTATATATGTGCGAACCAGCGTTAATTGCTAATTTAAGTGCACCTAAAATTGGAAATGCCATAGATTTTACTCCTCTCCTCTAATTATTGATACACTATCTGGTATTTTATCTCCAGAAGGTATTGTTTTACTTAAAATTGTTTTTTGAATTGACGTATCTGCCCGTAATTGTGCTAATTCTTCGTTCTGATCTAGTTTTTCTTCAACGTTAGATTGGTTCATCATAGCTTTCATCTTGTCTAGGTTCATTTTTTCCTCACCTTCTTTCTCTTTTCTAGCATTATCTTTAGCTTGAAGGTCTAATTCTCTAGCTCTTAACTTAGCAATAGGGTCATTACCAAAATCTCCAGTAATTTTCTTCTCTTCTTTAGCAAATTCTTCCATCATTTCTGCTATTAATATTGCTTTTCTTGATTCTATTTTTTGCTGCATCATTTGAACTTGATTTTGTAGGTTAGGATTCTGCATCATCGCTTGTGGATTTTGTAACATTAACGACATTTGTTGTAATTGTTGTAACTCTCCTCTAAACTCTAATTCAATTTGTTCTTGTGCCATTAAACTTATGTGCTCAAGTATATTTTTTTCCAATGCACCATTAATAGCAGGCGCGTTTTTTACCATATTTGTGTTCATAAAGTTTAAATGTGCAGTAATATGTGCTCTATGGTCTTGCCCTGGAAATGCTTGAAAAGGTCTACCAGCTAAAGCATCTATGTGTTCTAATGCAGGGTCTTTTGGTGTTGGTCGTTGTGGTTTTTTTAAAATTAAATCAATATCTTTTACCCCCAATGCCTCATACATATTACGATAAACTTCGTATTGATTATGTATTTGAGGGTTTGAGGCAGCCAGTTGCATTTCCGTCTGAGCTAAAGATATCCTTTGCGTTTGGCTGAAGATATTTGGATCTGCAACTGGTAAGATGTCAACACGATCATCAAAATCTAATTGTTTAATTTGATTTTGTCCACCGATAACATCATAGGGGTAAACTGGAGGTAGGTATGTTTTAAATACTCTGGCTAAAATTGTAAATTCTTTTTTCATCGCGGCGTACATTCTTTTATGAATCGCTGACATTACACGCGATCCTCGTTCCAACATAGCGACTGTCGTGCCCACTGCTGCTTGTTGGTTCCCGTCTCCTACCTGCAGGTCGGCAATAGATGCAAATCTTTGCCCTGCTTGTACCACGACACCCATAAGTTGTAATAAAGTAGCTGATGGTTCTTTAAACGGCAATGTCATAAATGCATCTTTTAAATTTCCTCCGGGTGCATCAACATCTCTAAACTCACCTGGTTGAATAGATTGTGCCTCGTCTCTCATTTTAATACCACGCATTTTAAATCCAGCGGGTAAATTAGACAAGGTTCCAGCGTCCAACAATTGTCTTAACGCAGCTGTTGCTGTTCTTGATAATCCACCAATCATGTGAGTTAAACCAAAACCATAAAATCCTAAACCAGGTAAAAATTTAAAATGAACAAAATAATTAATTTTATTTTTCATTCCATCACCCGCCTCATAGTTTCTTCTAATTGATAATACTTTTCTAGTTCCCTCTTCAACAGTTACAATGTATGGTAATTTAATTCCTGTAGGTTCTCCGTCTATACCTAAATCTTCAAAACCCTCTAAGTCTAAAGTAACGTGACATTCTAAAAGTGTGTACATTCTTTGATCTCTTCCTCTAGATGTTCCGTCTAATTCTCTCTCTGCTTTTTCAGAAGCAGTTTCTTCCATGTATGCGGGATTAATTTCTAAGTCCCTATAAAATCCACCTACTTGTTGTTTTCTTAATTCATTTTCTGACATACGAACTCTATGAATAACAGACTCGCAGTCATCTAATGATGTTGCAGTATATGGTACAACAATATCATCTGCAGGAACATATTTTGAAACAGCTCTTTGCATAATTTCATCGTAGTAAACTTTTTTAAATGCAGAACCTGCAAGTGGTAAATAAAATAACATTTGATCAAACTCTGCTTCATACTCTTTCATCTCAGACATAATTTGATAATTCATAAATTCTTTTACTCTTTGTGATTGTGCTTCTTTATCTGGAGTCGGCATACCAATTATTTGAGTTCTAACTGGTCCTTGTGCTGGTAGTAATTCTTTGTAAGCTAATGCTTGAAACTGTGTAACAGCTTCTGCTAAAACAGGATGTGTTGCACCACTTGCTCCTTTAAACGGTTCTGTTCTATCATCGTAATTAAAACCTAACAGTTCTAATCCTTGTGTATACGTTCTTTCCCAATCTTTTCTTGAAGATTTGTAATCTGTATAATTTTCATACATCTTACTACCTAATGGGTCTAATACATTATCTGGTAATAATTCTGCTAAATTAGCAAAGTGTCCTTGTGCTCCTTCAATGTTAGCTACTGATGGATCAAAGTTTACATCAACACTTCCATCTTCGTTTTGTTGAACTTCTACAGGGCCTTTTGTTTCTTGTGATTCTTCTTTTTCTATTTCTACTTGAATTTCTTCTACACTAGGAATATTAATTTCCTTTCGCACCTCATTGGGTAAAGCCTTTTCTATTTCTGCCATTTATTTCTCCAGTTTTACTGTCTTAACAGTATTACTCTTAATATTCAAGCCTTGTGGATTAGGGCCTGATTTAGGTGGCGGTCCGGATTTCTTGCCGCCCGCTCCTAGTGGCTTGTCTACTCTACCGCCTAATTTCATTTCTTTTCTCATTTCTTCTAGAACTAACATAATAGCTGATAGTTCTGTCATAGAACGAAGATTATCACGTACACGTTTTTCAAATTCTTTTCTTTTTTCGTCACTAAAATTTTTAGAATATTTATCTGTTAGTTCTGACATTAGTAATATGTCCTTTTCGTTTTTATAATTTTTTCTTCTTCATAGTCTTCAGGATGCGGTACCAACCCTCCTTGTCTAAACCGCATAACAGCTTGAGTCATACTATCGACTAAGTCATCATGATCCCCGTATGGAAAAGCGGCGCACTCTTCGACCACCTCTTCTGCAAACTTTTCATCAGGGGCCCATATCATACCAGATTCAAACAAAGGTGCAACAGCATTTACTCTAGCGTGCTTGTCGTTTCCTTTTGACGGCGTGTAATTAACTACGGGTATACCCATATTTCTTAACTCGTAGGTTAGTGGCAATCCACTAGCTTTAGCCTCAATTAATACTGTTTCAGGTTTCCAGTAATCATATTGTTCTTTTGCAATACGTCTTAGTTCTGGAAACTCGTATCTACCTTTTAATGCATCGACCAATATTAACTGTTGCGGACTATCTTCGTTTTTTCTAAATACACCCCACGTAGTGATAGCACTATAGTCGGCTGTTTCTTTCTTCATAAACGCCGTATCATAAGATTGTATTACATGTTCTAATGCTGGCATCTCATCTTTTTGCCAAACGTTCCACCATTCTCTTTTGATGATTGCACCTTCTTCACTAGTTGGGTTTTGCATCCACTGTGCATTCCATTTACCAAGTGACAAAGATGCTTTGACAGTTTCTAATTCATCTATCTTCCAATACTCAGGCCATACAGGTTCACCTGATGGCATGATTGCAGGAAACTCAATTAGCTCCCACTGATCTGCCTTTGCTTCTTTTTGATGTTTTAATAACATACCTGTTAAATCTTTAACATTCCATCTTGTCATAACACAAACAATTGCACCACCTGGTTGAAGCCTTTGACGTGGACCTGATGTATACCAATCATACGCTCGCTCTAATGCTGTCATGTTCATCGCGTCTTGCTCTGAGTGGGGATCATCAATAATTAATAAATCTGCACCACGACCTGTGATCGCACCACCAACACCAGATGCAAAGTATTCACCACCTTGTTCTGTTTCCCACCTGCCCGCTGCTTGACTATCTTCTCTGAGTCTTGTCTCGAAAACTTGTTTATATTCCTGTGAGTCCATTAATGTTTTAGCTTTACGCCCGAATCTAATAGCTAGTTCTCCGGTGTGGGTTGTTTGAATAATTTTTAGTTTCGGGTTTCTACCAATCATCCAAGCGGGCAGCAGGGAGCTGGCGAACTCGGACTTGGTATGTCTCGGTGGCATGTTGACTATTAGTCTTTTAATTTTGCCTTTTGACAGGTCATTAAACTTGTCGCCAATAATTTTATGATGCTCGCCCTCTATAAACTCAGGCCACATATGTTTGGCAAATGACAGGAAATCATCTTTTATTTGTAGGATCTTTTTCTTTTCGTCGAGCTTCAGGTACATCTTCATGAAGTCTTTTTTTACGTCTGGTGGGAGTTTTTTTATCTTATCTAAATCAATATGCATTTTGAAAAAAATTTTTTGTAAAATTTTTTGGTTAATGTTTCCAACGATTGTTAATTTATTAGGTATTCTCCTAGAAAGCAATAACGAATTTGAGGTCATAAACCGTCTAAATCTCAGTATTTGTACTAGTATTAGTTACATGTTTCTCGAAAAAACTAATTTAATATAAAAGAATTTAGATATTTTAGAGTGTGTTGTGGTACCTCTATTAAGGCACAACCTCAGGTTGTAGGACCAGATATAAAAAAACCCGCCACGTGTAACACGTGGCGGGTAACTAGGGAGTTTTAAATATTATTTATTATTTTGTTAATATCTCGCCTGTTGCTTCTCTAAATTTAACTTCATTAAATTTAGGATTATCCTGTTTTAGATACTCGCAAAGGTCAACCATAAACTCGCCTTTTTTAATTACAAACGTTGCCCCTCTTTTAAGATTTGCCATTGTTCTATGTTTTGTTAGTAGCTCGGCTAGTTTAATATAGTCTTTTTTAGTCATTGTTTTTTATCCTTTCGTTAAGTTCGTGTTCTTTTAGTTCTTCTTCTGCTCTAGCTATCCAAACTTTTAATTCCTTAGCTGGTACATAAGTTGTTAAAACTTTTTCTAAAGTAAAATGTATATCTTGGCTATCGTTTGTGTAACTTATAATATCAGACAATAAATTATAATATTTATAGCCTAGTTCTTTTTTAGTTTTCATGTTTTCTCCTTTGTTTATTCTAGGAGATTATAGGAGATATTATATAAAGTCAACAAGTATTTTAAATTATTTTTTAGAATGATTCTAAAGTACCTCGCCACTCGTTTCACGTGAAACAACCTAAACGAGAGCGGCTTGTCTCAAGTTTCCCGTCTCTCGATACTGTTGCGTCCAGGTCACAGTATTGTATTTATGCAACGAGATGCGAGGAGCTAGAAAGTTTTAGACCTTTCAACGAGGTTGTAATTTGCAAGTGAATGACTTTTAATAACTTTGTAGATTAGAACCATTATAAGTTACAATAACACACGTTTTAATTGAATAATTGTGCCTATAAAATAAGTCAAAAAAAGTTTATTTTTTAGAGTACATAACGCTTGACATATATCATGTATAATGTAGGATAAACTATTAACGAAAGGATAAAAACAAATGACAAAGTTTAAATCAAAAATACAATATGTAAGTTGGAATGATCAAGTTGAAGGATCTTCTAAAAAAGCAGACACAAAAAAGATTAAACTTGAAAATCAAGGCTACAATTTAATTTCAACACAAGTTGGATTATTTAGCGGTTTAATGGTTTATGAAAATCCAAATTATAAAACTAAAAAGCTTGACTTATTTAATAATTAGTTTAATAATTATAGGATATTAACTTAACAAATAGGAGTAAATATAATATGACTAAATCAACATACCCAACTAAATACCAGTTGGAACATTTAAAAAAGCGTATCAATTCAGAAATTGATCCGTTAATAGAACAAGCGCAATTAAGCGTCAAATCTATTATTGCTGATCTTACTGAAAGCGCTGAATTGAAACTTGCTAAAAAAATAAAAGCAGATGTTGTTATAAAAGAACTTGAGAAAGCTATCCAAGAAGTTGAAATAAAACAACGTAAGGCGGTTACATTTTTTGGCAAGATTAATAATAGAGATCTTAAAGACAATTTAGATTATAAGTTTAAAAAGTCTAATGATGACTATTATTATTCTAAAGACAGATACGGACAAGGAATAACGCCCGAAGATTGTAGGGAACAATTAAGAAATTGGGCGGAATTTTTGGCCAGACGTGAGTCAGAAAAAACGCCTGAAGGTAAAAAGGTTAAAGAACTTGAATTATATAAACAAAGCGCAATTAATTCAGTTTTTGAGTGTGGAGTACCAGAACAATTAAACATTGTATTAGAGAAAGTTTTAAACGGTGTCGGGATTGTTTGGAATAAAACAAAGGCGCTTCAATTAGAAAATAAAGGATATAATTAAAATGTATTTAATATTAAAGCATATAAAATATAGCGGTGATATAGAAGATAGTTTTTATATAGTTGGTAGCGCAGAAGATATAAAAAACGCTAATAAATTATTAAACGCTTATAATACAATTAATAAAAAAGAATATATATCATATTCTATTTTAAACTATGAGCCGCCTTTAATTTTAAAAGATGAGGTGGCTTAATTAAAATGTTGCAATATGGGATATTATATTCTAATATCCCATATTAGAAAGTTAGAAATTATGACAGAAAAAAATTATTATATAGGAGTGTCTGATATATCATTTTATTTAACAGATGATGACGGCAATATAAAAACAGATAAAAACGGCAATGAAATAACTTACAGATTAAAAGATGGCATAAGATATAAGCCGTTGGAATATATTACAGAAAGTATTGAATTAGATATGTTAGAAAAAATATGAAAGCTAGAGAATACACAAATATACAAAATTATATTAAAATTAAAAAAATAAGACCAAAAAAAGACAATTCAAAAAAAGGTGATGTATTTTTAAATTGCCGTTGCTGTGGGGTTCTTATTGCGCCTGATTGGTATTCTCAATCAGATAAACGTTATTGTCAGGATTGTTTTTAATATGAAATTATACAAATCAAAAAAATTATTGAATATAGATAACAACGCAAAAACAATAAAGGGCCAAAAATATAAATATATGACCGCAATTTTGTATTTAGCGCCACAACGGACAAGCGGCTTTAATACCTGCGCTATGGCCAGCGTGGGTTGCATGGCAAGTTGTTTAAACACGGCAGGGCGGGGCCAAATGGGTTCAGTACAATTAGGCCGTATCAATAAAACTAAGTGGTATTTTTTAGAGCGTGACAGCTTTTTAGAACAATTAAGAATAGAAATTAAAAGACATATTTTAAGATGTAAGAAAAAAGGTTTTAAACCCGCTGTTAGATTAAACGGAACCAGTGATATAGAGTGGAACATACACGGGTTATATGAAGAGTTTAAACAAGTTAAATTTTATGACTATACCAAAATATACAAGCGAGCATTAAAATTTGTTAATGGTGAATATCCGAAAAATTATCATTTAACATATAGTTTAAATGAAGATAACAAACCACAAGCGCTTGACATATTAAAACAAGGCGGGAATATTAGCGCCGTTTTTAGATCAAAAAAGCTGCCAAAAAGATTTTTAAATTATAAAGTTTTTAATGGTGATAAATCAGATTTAAGATTTAACGACCCGAAAAATGTAATAGTTGGTTTATATGCTAAAGGGCGGGCGTTAAAAGACAATACGGGATTTGTGCAAGATGTTTAATTTTGTGCGAATACTAGCCCATTGTGCGAAGATTTGCTCTAAGCGTAGTGATAGTACAATGGGCTTAGTTAAAACTAACAAGCGACAAGCGAGCGAGCAGAAAGGATAATATGACTTTAAAAGAATATAGAAAAAAATTATTAGAATTAGAGTTAAAACCAATTACTAATAGTGAAGACCTTAAAAAATTTAATAATGATAGAAATAAATTATTATGTAAATTTAAGGGTTGGAAAAATCAACAAGCGAACGAGCAGAAGGGATAAGCAATGACACAACGAGATGAAGGACACAATTATAGAGATAGTAAGAATAGGGCTATGGAGTACGAGCGCAAGCAAAAGTATGGGGCGATCATTGATATGGTTATAAGGTGGTTGGATTCAAATATAGATGATTGGGAAGATGAAAAATTTGAATTTAGTAGCAAAGAAGAAGTAAGATTAATTGTAGAAAAAAATTATCTTGCACAAGATAGTAGAGATTTAAAAGAAAAAATAGAATTAGCATTAGACCCAACTACTACCAAAAGACAAATAGAGGACGGGGATTTATGAAAAAAATAATTATACATTGGGGTACAGATAAAGAAGATTGGGCTAAACAAACCTATACATTTGAAAACGAAGAGCAACTCAAATATTTTATGATGGGTGTTGATGAGAGCAATGGGTGGTTGGAGTATGAGGTAGAAGAATAACCTAATTTAACTTCTCTAAACATGACAAACAATCTTCAAGCGTATCGGCCTTTGGTTTTATCTTTAAACCTTTTTTTACTAAATCGTCTATTTGATTGCCAAAATAAAGACACACACGACCACGCACAGCGTCATCAACGAGTATATGGGTACTAATAGGGTGGCGTATATGAAACGATATTTGGTGGGGAGAAAATTTTATTTTATTTCCAGACTTTACAACTTTAAGTTCTAAAGTAAAAAAGTGGTTATTAGAATTATAACCCAATAAATCAGGAGTACCGAGATTACTAGTGTTTTCAATCCGTGTCCACCTAATTGTAGGAGTATTTTTTTTAAGGTAGTACCAAAATTGACTTTCATTTCTTGCCATTAATCCTTGCTTGTAGGTTGAAGTGTATGAATCGAAACGGATCAATGCCGCTGTCTACACTAAATTGATGAGGAAGCCAAGAATTAAATAACAAAAGCGAGCCTGGTTGGACCGTAACAATTTGTCTCTCCATAGCAGGACACAATTTGGTATGGTCTTTGATTGGAAGATTAAGCATCATGCGACCTGGTCTAGGGTCGTGAAACACGGGCTTAGATGTTCTTTCAGAACACTCTACAAAATAAAAACCTGAGATATGATTATCCCAATGAACATGAGTATCTTGATGTCCACCACCTTCAAACGCAAATTTTTGAATCCACATTTCAGTATAATCTAAAATGTAATTAGATAAATCAAACCCCTGATCTTCTAAAATATTGCGGGCTGTGTTTCTAATTAACAACTCAAACTCACCGAATCTATCATCTTTATATAATTCCGCTCCAGAATGATAAGACAAACCATGATCTTTTACGTCTGTTTTAAATTTTTTGTTTCTTTCATCTATTTTTTGTTGTGTGTTTTTGATAGCTTTATCTGTATTTTCATTACAAACTGCCATAAAATCTTTATCCTCTAAATACTTGGGGATATATGCTTGATACAGTATTGTATCAAACAACAAAATAGATTTAAGTTTACTCATTAAAGTATAATTCCGCCATGATCTTTTATAACCTTACCCATAGGGGCTTTTTCTGGTATGACTTCTATAACTATTCTATGTGTTTCTCTTGAACCAATAATTTTGTTTTCTAAAAGTTTTACAGATTTAATATCATGAAAAACGCCGTCAAGAGTCATAACTTGCATTCTTGCGGTTTTAACATTTTCTGCTTTCAAAAACTTATCTAATACTTGACGTATTAACTTAGCATCTATCATGGGTTGACTTGTACCTCAAATCACTCTATACGTCA
>VTLG01011152.1_pt1 | contig 34090 bp, 29 predicted proteins | sample 4694571 | NCBI WGS metagenome assembly VTLG01 (sample SAMN12604809, study PRJNA352737) | marine metagenome | biome: ENVO:00000447; feature: ENVO:00000209|ENVO:00000569|ENVO:01000036; material: ENVO:00002151; isolation source: viral sequences binned using virsorter ...
TTATTGATGATGCACCCGAAACTATAGTCCAACCACTAGATGGGACACTAACATTCGTTAAATCACTACCATCCCCAACAAATTTAGTAGCAGTAACAACACCAGCAATATTAGTACTACCAACAACATAAAGTTTGTACTGACCAACAACTGTAGTTGCAATACCTACGTTTCCAATACCATCTGCGTGGAAAATAGAACCGCCAGCACCAACTTGGAATGGGAATACTCCTGGGTTTGTAGTTCCAATTCCTATCTGATCAAAGGTATAAACATCACTATCAATTTTAGTACTTACATTACCAAAACGTTTCCAAGCATTTTCCTTGGTATAAATCCAACCAACATGCTCTCCTTGACCAGGATCTGAGTAGAATGAAACGTCACCTGGGTTTCCAGCAAGAGAAGGATCAGTTCCTACAAGAGTATGCTTCCTTGAAACTGTTTGATCACCCTGAACATAATAAGATTGTGCTTCAATACCTTTCTCGGAAGTTGAAGTCAACTTATTATTAACAATAATAGGTCCACCAAATTCAGATATTACCTTCTTATCAGGTCCACCTTCAACTGTTAATGCACGATTGACAGTAATCTCTGTTGCTTCATTAATGTTAAGAGCAGGAAGATTGCCAATATCCTCACCCTCAACAGTTTGAACTGGTACATCATAAACTTCTTCTTGTCCAGTAAGAGTACTTAACTTCTTAGCACCATTGTAAGAAACACCCTTATCATTCATACCAGTGTAGAAGTTTACACCACCTTCTCTCTTAGTAGACTGTGCTAATAATTCTTCTTTTGGCGTAATCTCTCTATCTTGCTTCTCTGGGAATGCAGTTGAATAATTACCTGGACCAAATCCAACATATTCAAATGTATGTCCAGAAGCACGAATAATTGCGTGTCTCCTCAGTTCTATTGGACTTATATCAAGTCTCCTAATCGTTGCATTATTCTCATGGGTAGTGGCTTTCGTTCCCATTACACCACGGAACACAGATATATTAGTATCTGTATCAGCAACAGTAGTCTTAACCCTAACGATTTCATCATCAATCATTAAGAAGTCACCAATGTTAATATCTAAATTAACAAGACCAGCAACAGTAATACTTGTTGTAGTTGAGTTAATAACATCAGCAGATATAACAGTAGTAATTCCAGCATAAGTTGGAACCATTCTACCATTCAAACTTTCACTATCCTTAGTAATAGTACCATCATTAGCAGAATATCCTTCACGATATGCATAACCTGTACCATATGCAGTAGGTTCAGAAGTACCTACCCCCATATTCACAGCGAATTTATAAACAGGAGTACCACCTGATAGATCATCTAAATTATTAGTTACAACCCAATTTCCATTGTACATAAGAGAATCAGTTGTAAACCCAACAAACTGAACTCTATGATCAACTTTCAATCCATGACTGTTATGGGATGTTACAGTTGCAATACCAGATCCCTTATCATATGCAAGGGTATTAATTCTAATAGACTCACCAGTATTATAGAAATAAGAACTTGCAGAATTAGTTTGACCTATTCCACCAACAGCAGTCGTAGCATATGAAACAATTTCAGACGCAGATTCTACTGTAATACTCTTAGATCCACCTACATTAACTCCAGTAACCCTATAAAGTTGATTGTATGAATCATAAGCCTCAGATTTGACTCCTACAACTCTAATAACATCCCCAACATTATCATAAATCTTACTAACTGATAGAACTGCCTGACTATATCCAGTTGTAGTTCCTACACCAACAACTGCCATAGTATTACCAATACCATAAGCAGCACCACCATCCATCACCTTAACAGCAGTAATACCACCATTAGCATCAACAGTTAATTTAACAGTTGCATTCTCACCTGTTATAGAAGCACCAATAGAAACCAATCTAGCATTGTAAATATCTCCACCAGCACCAGTTCCATAACCAGCACCACTATTAGCAATACTTACCTTAGTCAGTCTATTAAGACCATGATCTATCGTAGTATTAATAGTATGTGCAGTTCCTGATTGAGAGTTAATATTAGTAATAGCAATACCAACACCCTCATCCTTAACAAACTTAGTTAAGTTCTCATTGGTAATACTCTTTCTTACATCATTAACAACAACATCACCAATTAATTCAGGTACAGCAAATGAAACTGCATCTCCTGGATCAACAACTGGTGTATCTCTATTAACTTGAGGATATAATTCCTTTGTTGGTTGAGAGAACTTCTCACCCGTAAATGGTGCTGCAGTTGGTGTGTTGGAAGCATTTAATAAAGTTAGATAGTAAATACCATCTTGCTCTCCAGCAATGTACTTTTGTGCTTCTTCATTTCTGTAGATATAATAAGTATCATTAAATCTCTTTCTCTTATAGTATGGAAGAGCAGTTGTTCTAGTCGCTGTATCATTAGTAAATGTTCCAGGATTAGTAGTTAATCCAACAGTAAAGTTCTTAGCACTCCCAATACCAGCAACAGTATAGGTATAGTTGTATCCAGAATTACCTACACCCGTCGGGTTGCCACTACTCTTAACATTAACAATTTCAACTTGAGATCCTACAGTAAGACCATGAGGAAGTTCAGTGTCTATATTAACAGCATTACTAGCCCAAGTAGCATCGGCAATAAACTTAAAGTTCCTTTGCTCATCTACATTGGAAATTGATCCACTTCCAAAATAAGTCTGTATTTCTGCATTAGTTGCAGCAATTGTAGCATTAGATTCCTGTAAAATATATCCATTGCTAGGAGGTCTTGCACCTGAAGAAGACTGAGGAATTACATATCTTGCACGATAGATTCTATCAATAGAACTTCTAGAATCTGATTTCCTCTTAATATAAGTCCTTGAAGTTGCATTTCCTAAACCAGTAGATCCCAACCCAACCATAGTTGAGAAGATATCATTATCGGTAGCAGCAGTACCAACCTTAACAAACCATTGAGTATTGGTTGGGTCCCACTGAATTGGATGTCCAATATCACCAGAATTCTTATCAGATACCCTAGACTCTACCTTTAATAAACCACCCTTATTGTTAATAGATACAGCAGTTCCCTTAAGTGCATCATCTAAAGTCTTAGCAAGTTTAATATTAGTATTAGCACTCATTCCCTCCGTAATAGCATAATAAAGATTATTATGTTTTACTCCATCAGGAAGTCTTCCATTATCACTAATAACACGAACTGACTCTCCACTTAAGAAAGTATGTGCAGCAGAGAAGGTAATAACATTCTCTGTTCCACCAGCACTAAATGAACCAATACTATTAATACCTGTTGGACTCTGCTTAACAGTAAAGGTCTTCTCAGAACTGGAATCGGATCCAGGCATTACAACACGAGCAGAATATTCAGTTACAGTACCTGCATAAGAAACAAGAACTTTTAAACTTTCTGCTGTTTTTGCACCAACTCTATATCCTTCTAAAACATTCTCAGGTTTAACATCCTGATTAGTCCTATCATAAAGATACAACTGTGCAGTTGAACCTACACCAACATTTGTTATAGTCTTATTAACATCAATTGATTCGAATTCAATAGCAGTTTCCGTAAGTGGAATCTCTTTTGGTGGAATTATATGAGTAATAAATCCCTTATCATCCTGACTAAATGAATTTCTCTTAAATCCAATTGCAGTTAATGCATTAGCACCAAAGTTAGAATCAGCATTAGTTACAGATATATCACCACCTTGTTCAGCAACAAAATGCTCTGCATATCCAATAGCGAATACAGAAACTATCTGGACAACAGCATCATTCGTTACTTTAATATGACTATTTCTATATTTCGGCTTATAAATTGCCTTAGAATTGGTACTTAAATTCTCATTACCTGCAGTGGTATTATCATCATACTGACCTGTTGCAGGAGTATCACTATTATACTTAACAAAAGCATTATCATCTTTCTGCAAACCAATACCAGTAAACTGAGCAGCAACCATTGACTTAAATCCAGTTGCCTTATCACCATCAGCAAGAAGACCACACATACCATAAACTGATCTCAATGAACAGTTAAAGACGTATGGTGAAGATGAAGTTACTGTATCTGTTGTAAGAGAAACAGTTGCTCCAGTACTTGATGGAAGTGCATTTGCAGGTGGATTCTGTACAGTATATGTAACCTGAGTATTACTAGGTCTACTTGCTACAACAAACTGTCCATCATATCCAGACGCAGTAATTCCATTAACACGGAATGCAGTATCTACATCTAACCCTGTCATTGCAGAGTCTAGAGTGACAGTAATAGTAGTAGTTGCAGTTGCACCATCACCTGCCTTGATACTACTAATACCAACAGATGCTCCAGTTGGTCCTACAATTCTATACTCATCAATCTTAGGTTGAATATCAAGTGCAGTACTTGGATAATCTGGTGAAATTGCACGACCAGATGATTGTCCATATACCAAACTAATCTTCTCATAATACATATCCAAGTCTGTACGACCAGTCTTGAATGTTAGAAAGTCATCATTTATATCAACACCATTTACACCATCAGCAAACTCAAAACAAGTTAATTTGTGGTGTGAGAAGTTAGGAACAAACTCATTAGAAGTATAATCAATATAACACTTACCATTTGGATTGGCATCAAAAATAGTAAACTGCCAGAAGTAACAATCACCAGTAATCCTGAATATAGCACCCTTCTCAATACTATCATTTGTAGGTGAAGGAACCCACTTAGGTCTTATTTTTGTCTTTCTTAAATCTAAACCAACAAGAGAAGTACCACGAGGAACTATAACACCACCAAAAACACTATTAAGCTTATAAAGTTCATTATCGGAAGAATTAAGATCAAAGTTAGTTGTTAAATCATATGCGGGTAATGAATTCGAAGTTGCACCATTTCTAAGTTTATAATTATTCGTTCCATCAGGAATAAATCCAGGTCTATTATCAACTATATGCTCACCAGGATATAATAAGATTGTAGTTTTACCAAATCTATCGTTATCTAATCCTTTTTGATATGAAAATCTTGCAGACTCTATTAATGCTCTTTGAATCGTCTTAAATGGACGAGTAAGGGAATTACCCTGATTTTCTATACTATCGGTTGCATCCAAATCGTTTGGATTAACGTAGATAATCGTTCCCCGCGCCGATTTCAGAAAATTATCTAATCTGGAAAGACCCATGACTTATTAGCACTATAGTTCTTGTTATGGATTATTTATAGTAAGAAAAAAGGCATCAAAGCAAACATTACTGGGTTAATAATAAATTAAAAGAAAAGGTAAATCTCATTTTCTCTTTATTACCAGAAGGAGGTACAAAATGACTCAAATATGGAGGAAATAATATAACATCTCCATCTGTAGGATAAAGATTCCAAGTATCCCAATAGGAACTAGATATTAAACTTTCTTCCCACTTAGGAAATTGTTGAGTCTTATGTAAACTAGATGGATTGAAAAAAACTGTAGGAGATAGATTATTTACTGTATGAAAATAAATACCTGACCAATAACTATTAGGTTTTCCAGCTGATGCTATATGATCATGCTTCTCTTGACCTTGATTATCATAATAATAGTTGTACCAAAGAGTATCATAATCCCATTTTTTAGAAATTTTCAATTGATCAAACATTTGATTAATTTCTATCTTTAAATCATTCTTCAATGGTTTAATAATATTATCACCAACCAACTCATCATCAGGAAGAACTTCAGGCCATGTTGTATACAATGAACATTGCCACTTTCCAGGATTTTTCTCACCCTTTGGAAAATTTGGTAAAGGATATTGAGAATGTTTACTAAATTTAAACTCAATAATAGGTACTGAAAAAAGTTGATGTACTTTTCCCATTACACCTTTTTCATCTTTTTTATCAAACCAATTCATTACCAATCAGGATAATAATCACCCTGTGTTAATTTAGCAATATACTGAAATATTAACTCCCATCCAAATACATAATTATCCCCATTCTCATCCTGCAAATAAAAAGGAATATTAGGATACATTCTTTTTGCAGTATAGAATTGACTGATCATCTCATAATCATCGTCAATCCATCGCTCCGCTTCCAACAACTCTTCGTCCATTGTCTTCAATTTCTCCATCATAACCATCCTTTATTAAGTATTCTACTGTGGTAGCAACGTCACCCATTGCTTCTCTCAAATCCCATTGCTGGCCAGATTCTTGCTTTCCCGTCACAGGATCAATCAATGACCACCGCCATTGCTTCATATCTTTTGAGTACCAGAGCTTTATATCCATAATTTATTTATTACGGAATTGATTAAAGAGGGTTAGTATATGCTAATCTTTCTTCTGGACACAATTTACGAACGACTTCTAATACATTCATAAACTCTTCTACATTATCACAATCGACTTGCTTCTCATCACCTTCACTAGAATAAAGATAAAAAGTTCTTTTAACTGGATCAACCACACATTTGGTCAAAAACTCTTCATCTTCATACTCTACATTATCTTCTCCTAGATCAGGTCTTAGATTTTCTTCCATATGGTTACTCCATTATCATAGCAGTATAAAGGAAAACCAGAAAAAGGTCAACCTGTTATTGTGTTCTGTCCAGCATATTCAGGATTATCTGCCTTAGGATCTGGATAATCCTCCCATGTTTCTCCCTCATATTCTACTACCAAGGGGTTAATATCCTTTCTTTCTGCAAAGATATGATAGAAACAGTGAATAGGAAGTCCTCCCTTAGACTGAAGATATACCTTTTCCGTATCCCATCTTTTTACAATAATATCCTGATGAGAACCAATAGGTTGAAGTTGGACTGTAATACTATTCTCATGAACCAAATCTTTCCAATAGGGTGGTAAGAATATTACCTTTTCATTCTTAAGCATTCCTCTATGATAGACACCAACCTCAGGTCCTTCTATACAAGCATGAGCAAGACGCATTCCATCTTGTGATGGATGCTTTATATCAAACTTCTTAGGTAAAGCATCTGCTACAGAATGTCTTGCTTCTAATCTCCCAACAGAAATACAATCAACAGATCCAGTCGTATATAAATCTCCTTCCACATATACATTTCCTTTAATCTTTATACCAGTTGGTTGACTACCAGAAATACCTAAAGAACTCTCTGGCATTGTAGAGTCAGGATCGTCATTTGAACAAGGACCAACCATTAAGGTTGCTTCTTGTGCACCAAATGCATCAGGAGCACCAACAACCATTGGACCTTCTATCAATGCTGATCCATTAATTGCTTGATTACCTTCTTTAATAGCAGCACAAACTCCAGTTCCTACCTTAAGTTGCCCACCAATGTTTACATCATCGAATAACATTTTTTACCTCCTAAGCTTGATCAGATCCTTGTCCTGCCATAGTAGCAGCAGCAACAGCGGTTTGCATAATGCCATATTTCTGCCCACCAACCTTAGAGTCTTTAAACATACATCCATCACTGACACCACGAAATATGGAACCATACATTTGAAGAACAGCATTTGCACATACATTACCTATTCCTGGAGTGGCAATATGAAAGACATGTTTAGCAGTCATCATCAATTTCTTTGAATTAGTAATGATGTTTTCTGTTGCCTCCATTTTAATACTACCTTTAGTATCACCATCTCCTACAGCAACAAGTTCAATATCAGTTCCCTGCAGTCTAATCTTTCCGTTGGATGCAGTTATACAGATATTACCATTCTTTGCATTAATGAATACAGTATCTTCTGCTTCCTCATTAGCACTACCTGCCTCAACTGAAAAATTTCCAGGACTGGTAGATGTAGTCCATCCCTTTCTTGGACCATCCATATCCAAAAAGAATGAATGTTCTGCATCAGGACTTTGAAGAATAACAGCTGCTGTTGATTCAGCATTTTTATGGATATGACCTAACCTAATAGATCCCTTATCATTAGACCAACCAACTTCAGTATAATTCTGTTTAGCGGTATCAGTAGGATTATCCTCAGATTTTCTACCACCTACTCTATTATTAACTGTATTTCTTGAAATAGCTCCGGGAGCATCTATACCTTTACTAGCCATGTTCTTTTTATGTTAGATTTTGAGGAGTACCTGGAATATTAAGTGTAGGATCATTACCACCTGGATCACTACCCTGTCTCTGGATTGCAGATGGAGGTGTTGTTACCATACCATCAATGCTCTCTTGCATTGTATCATAGATTTGTACTAATTGACCAGCAGTTTCATACCATCCAGCATATTTAACACCATCCTGATAGAATACTGCGCCATAATAAGGACGACCATCATAGTATCCAGTCTGTTTCAATCCAACAAGATCAGTAACTTGTACCAACGGTAATTCTTCTACAGGATCTCTAATAACTTCAAATTGTAATGCCACATCTAAATTAAGACCAGTAGGTGAATCAACAATAACATTAGGCATTCTAGTAAACCAACCTGATTTATCAATACATACTTTCTCTATCTGTCCAAAAGGACCACACTGACATAAAGAAAGTTCTGCACCATTAGCAGGTTCCAATCTAATTTTATCTATACCACAATTATAACCTAATCCACCATCCTTAATAAGAACATCCTTCAGTTTTAAAGCAGCAGGATATCCCTGACCTTCACCTGGAGGAAATCCATTACCAGGATCCTCAACTATAGGATCACCAACAGTTCCCCTACCAGATACTTTCTTAGGACAAGGTGGTGGAATAAGTTTTGCAGAAACGCCAATAGGATTTTCTTTCCAAGTCCTGTAAGTTCCTGTACCTATTGTCATCTTTGTATAAATCCGAAGCATAACTCCTGTTGGATTATTCAAAAATACATTAGATCCTTTTTCCTCATTCCTTAAAACAACTTTTATGTCATGCTTACCTTTACTTCCATCAATTTCTACTTCTTGCAGTTCATTCGATCCATCAATCGAACTACCTGCAGGTTTTGCATGTGACACAAGTTTATCATCAATGAAAAGTTGTGCATCATTATCAGCCTTAAATGATATTTGATACTTACCTGTTTTAGGAAACTCTACATTATTCCATTGTAGAATTTTAACCCCAAGAATATTATCATTAGGAACAGTTAAATTCTGAGTGGGAGATCCAATAGGAGAAACACTTTCACTATTAAATAAAGGACTCCAACGCTTATCGGTATGGTGGAATAAATGAGGTCCTTGATAAGTAACACCTCCTTTAGTTGTACCACCCGCTATACCACCCGATACCTTAGTAGCAGCAGTAACCATATACTTACACTTATTTCCATTAAAATCAAAGAACTTTCCTTGTGTTGCACCACATACCAAATCTTGCCAATCCCAATCAGCAATTGCAGGGGGAAGATCTTCCATTTGAACAACAGATTCACCCTTATTTCTCAATTTTATATTAGCAGTATTATCATTATTTCTAGCGAACTGTAACTTATGGGTTTGACTCCCTCTTCTTCCTCTTCTTGTCCATGTCTTATCGCCGATATGAATACTATCTATTGCTACTCCTGCAGTTCCTGGATTGTCACTCCAATCCATCGTTATTTGTGCCTCATTTCCATTAATTATTAACTCTTTACCATCACTAGAAAACTTTACGTTTCCACTATTAATAGTTAATGAAGCATTAGTATCACTTCCATGACCATCTTTTAATTCAACTCTCTTTCCTCCTCTAGTTACTCTAATTGGATTATTAGCAGAATGTAATCCTGTATATTTAATATTATACTTACCCTGTCCTCCTGTATTACTGCTATAGAATTCTACATCATAAACCTTATTAACTATAACCTCTCTTTCATGAGAAGCATTTATCTGCCCACCTGCACCTGATGTAACAACTTTAGATTCATGAATATTCAACTCAGGTATTTTAATGCTATTAGCATAAGCAGATGATGAAGTAATTTTAAACTTAACTGTTTTCTTCTCTGCTGTACTAGAAGCACCACTTAACCAATCCAAAGTATTGAAAACTTTTGCATTAATCTCTTTCTTATTTTCAGATTTATAATTCTCAACAACAACTTTTATAGTATGTTTCTCAGGACCTTTATTTTTTAATTCTTCATCTGATTGTGGTCCACTTATATAAAATGTCCTTTCACCATAAGTTTTCTTTTTCCTCCTAGAGAGATCTAATACTTTTTCATCATCAATCCAAAACTCACCAATATCATCTACTTCCATCTTAACTTTATAATACCCACCATAAGTAAATTCTTTAGTCCACGTATTTGTAAAACTACCAGTCTCTACAGCAGGTACTTTACCTACTCTATAAGTTAAATCAAAGGTTATTCTTTGACCTTCAAGTGCTTGCACCTTTCTACGATTATAAGCAGTGAATTGGCCTGCACCTGCTTGTATTTGAATATCATCAGAATCATCTAAAGTATCAAGAAAATCAGCAAAAATCTTATCCCCTGTACCTATTCTATTAGCATCTAATTTATTTAACTTATCACCTTTTTGAATTCCACTCATCTCCACACTAGACTTCATAGTTTTAAGAAGTCCCTGTTCTGCCAATTCAACCACTCTAGAATTGTCACCCCAATGATCATTAATATTACCTTGCGGAGCTGCTCTTTTACCAATTACTTTCACATCATATGTTGTATTTTCTTTGACTTTAATAGTATCAAATCTTTGGCCTCGACCTGCTGTTTTACTCGTATCTCTTATCTCAAAACTATGAGATCCATCCTGAGCAGTAAACCTATATCCCAACCCCTTCGTTCTATGAGGAGAATACCAATGTACCTCAAAAGTAACATCAACTAAAGGATTATTAGTAACACTGTAAGGTACAACTGGTGAAATTGCATGTTTGTTTAACAATTTACCCCAACCCTTATATTGTACAGGATACCAAGGTTTCTCTGCACCAGGAAATCTGGTTGTCCAAAATGGATTATTAGGACATCTTCCCTCTTGTTTAGGAACAGGTTGTTGAGGAATAGGTGGTTTTGGTGCATCTATAGTCAACGCAACACCCATTGGATTCTCATTCCAAGATTTCTGTGATGTAATCTCTGCTTTGTCAAATGTACTTTGAATCCTAACCGCTAATGCCATAGGGTTAATACCTTTAGGGGTCTCACCCATCATAAACTTACATCTATTTCCATTCACACCATAAAATCTACCTTGACTTGAACTTGCTGTAACATCTTTCCATGATTTACTAGCATCTATACCAGATTGTAATAAATCCTCATATTCCAATCTAGAACCTTCACTAGCTAATTTACCACCAGATCCTTCACGAAATCTTATTGCACCAGGTCTTACTTCTGATTCTACCGTACCACCGCTTCTCCGAATACTAGTTAATATTACATCATATTCCTTTCCTAGTTCAACTTCCACTTCCTGATTAAAACTAGAAGCTGATCCCCCATAATCTTTCCCTATAGAAAAAAGTCCAGGTATTGTAAATCTATTACCATAAGCACCACCAACTTGAACACTAAAATTAACTTTTCCCTTCCTTTTTAATTTACCATCTTGTCTAAAAGCATATGCACCACCTGGTTTTTGTTCTAAATTAGCCTTAATAGTATGATTTCCTTGTTTAATAAATCTTGTTAATTTTAATTTACCAGTACTTTGAGATGTATCACCAACAAATCCTTTCTTTTCAATAGTAGCTTGATCTCCTATTGTAAGATCTACATTATCATCAACTTCTATTTCAATATCATAATTCCCATCAATAGGAAAATTAACATTCGGCCATGTAATTACATGATTTCCTGCATATGGATTATCTTTTAATTGCAGTTTAGTATCAAAAGGACATACTCCATAATCATTTAAAAATCCACCTCTATCATAAACATTAGTTCTCCATAACTGTCTGTTTGCCCTATTAATATAATCAACTGTATTAAAGATTTCTTTTGTCTTTTCACCCTTAGATTGAGTTGATGTTTCCTTCTTAACTGGTGGAGGATTTAGTGTAACTAAATGCTTCTCACTACCACGACGACCTGATTGAGTCCATGTCTTCCCTGCAAGAGTAATCTTTTCAACAGCAACTCCAGCAGTAGGTCTATCATTCCAATGCATTTCAATAGTAGAAGAACCAGGTCCTATAAGACTCTTACCATCATCAGAGAATCTTAAATCTCCTGAAGTAATATTTAAAGAACAATTAGTATCATTACCATGACCATCTTTCAATTCAATTCTCGTTCCATCACCAGTTACCCTAATTGGTTTATTTGCAGAATGTAATCCCACATATACTATAGTTTCAGTAGACGATCCTCCCCCACCAGAAGTTACCTTACCTTGTTGTAAAACTACCTGTTCCTTTACGGGCTCATTATAAAGATCTAATCTAAGGGTTTTCACCCCCTTTTTCACTGTTAACTTATTTCCATATCCACCTTTAGGACCTACCTCTCCACTCTCTGGATTAGTTCCTGTATAAGTTTTAAATTGATCAGTATATGATTTATTATCAATATAAATCCTTGATTTATTATCTCTAGCAGTATGGAAAACATATTCTCCATCATAAGGAAAATCTACATCCCATTCAAAAGTATACCACTTTCCTGCATTATCAGATCCCTTTACATTAGAAGGAGGAACTGGAGATATAGCATACTGATTCATAAAACTAGATGTTGAAGTTATTACATTACCCGTTTGCAATCTATAAGTTAAATTATAAGTCGTTCTTTTTTTTCTAAGACCTTCAACTTTTCTAGGATTGTATGCAGTAAACTTTCCTTTTTTTGCCTGAATTTGTAGATCATCAGCATCATCTAAAGTATCAAGAAAATCAGCAAAAATCTTATCTCCAGTACCAGGTGCATTAGTTTTTAATCTACGACCCCTTTCATGACTTTCATGAGCTGATCCAAGTTGTCTAAGAAGTCCAATTTCTGCTAATTCAGTAACCTTTGAACTATTCTTAGTCTTAGATTGTGCACCTGGTCTTTTTCCAATTACTTTTACATCATATGTTGTATTTTCTTTAACTTGATATGTAATTTTCTTACTACCATGACTCTTTTTACCAGTGTCTATTATTTTAAACGAATGAGATCCATCTTGAGCAATAAACTCAAACCCCAATCCCTTTTTTCTATGAGGAGAATGCCAATGAATATCAAATTCTACCTCACTAGTAGGAGTTTTAGTTCCTTCACCACCCCATGACCAATGCTTTACATCATATATTGCTCTTGTAGTTGAACCATTAGAAGCTACCTTTAAAGGTGGTTCTTTTCTTGTAGTCCACCAATTTCTCCCAGATTCACTAACCTGTTTCATATAAGCATCTACAACCTCAGCAAAGGGAGGTTTAGTGTCTCTCGTATAATTTTCTGGAACCCATGAGCCTATATCTTTTCCATCAGGACTCCATCTTCTCCCATATGCTGATCGTTTTTTAGCAGTTTTTGATTCCTTACCACCATCACTCTTTGAAGTATCTGTAAAAGGATCGGCACAAATTTCAGGATCTTCAAAATCCTCTTCATCAGTATAGTATATCGTCTGATCTACAACTGTTCCTAAACCCACTTTAATAACAGCACCAACCCCAATTCCAGAAGGATCTCTTACCTCTGCAAGTGGAGCATATTGATATCCAAACCCACCATTAACCAAATCAATTGCCATTACAGATCCATCATCACCAATGACAGGATTTGCAACTGCACCTATTCCACCACCACCCATAAAGACTATTTCTGGTGGTGTTGGAGGAGCATCCATCTTAAGACCATCAGGACAACTTTCATCCTTATTAGAATCTGGTGTTAATTTATTAACCTGATTAATCGTTAAAAATTCAACCGTCTTTCTATCAGGTTTGTAAATAAAAGTTGTTCCGGGACTCTTCTTCGCATGAACATTGGCCTCACATATAGATAAACCAGACACATAACCTCTCTCACTAGAGATGTATCCAACTCTAATGTCATCTTTAGATATAGGTCCAAAAAGGTTAAATGTAGGTTCTGCCATAATTAATATTTATTCTTGTCTGTAAAGGCTTTAAGTTCTTCTGTTAATTTCCCTCTAACATCATTTCCTGCCTGTTTAAGGGCTTTCACTTTCTTCATTGCTTTATTAACATCTTCCTTAGTTAACCCCATACCACGTCCACCTGCAACCTTACTAACCAAATCAATAGGTGGTGTACCTTTACCTGGTTCAGCAAAATTAAGTTTTTCAAGTGGTTTAGGAATTCTATCTGTCATAGAAGAAACTGCTTTATCTATTGAAGAAGCATTAGGTACGTCAGTCTCTGGTTGACCAGCACCACCTGTAGCTAAAGTATAATAATCAGAAACTGCCGTATTTGCTGGAGACTCAAAGGGGAACATATTTGCTTTATTATTAAGAAAATCTAGTGCCTGTGTCATACTACCTGCCATATCACCAAGTTTAGGTAATATTTCTCCCAATTTCTGCCCTATGTCGGGTTTAGAATCTGCAACTGAACCTTCAGTATCTCCAGGAGAAACAGGTCCTGCTGTTGCCTTCTTTCCTCCAGGATCCTTAACTTGAATAATTACGATACCACAATTATAACCACTTCCCTCCTGCTGAACTACTAATAAATCTCCCATTGTATATCCATTACCAGGATCAGCAATTGTTATACCACCATTTGCCACTGTATTAACAGTACCTCTCACTTTATCTACTGTAAAAGTAGCATTAGTACTTGGAGTACCAGAAGCATTATTAACAACAGTAAGAACATCCCCATTCTTATAATTCGCTCCTGCAGCACTAGTTGTAATACCAGTAATCTTACCACCTGATATAGTATAATTTACTTGAATACCCGTTCCAGATCCACCAGTGGTAGTAGCACCAGTAGTAGACCCGGTGCCCGATACTCCACCACTATCTGCAGTATTAACAGTATATCCAGCACCTTCATCATTTATAGTGAGAAATCCATTATCATATAAACCACCACTAGGTACAGTTATATCAACCTTCAATCCAGATCCAGTACCACCACTACAAGGAACTCCAGTTTCTGTATAATAATTTGTACCGCCTTGAGGTAAATCATCCTCTTCTTCATCTGTAAATTCAGTAACCTTTCCTAAGTCAGTTCTATCATATGCTTGTGATTTCAATCCTTCCTCCACTTGTCCCAATTCACTTCTAACTCCTTCTATAAACCTATTAAAATTTCTATGTTGAGAAGAAGCAATCTCTTGAAGTGCATCTTTATTAGCTGCTATTCCCTGTGCAACAATGTCTTCAGCATAACAAACAGGAACTTTTGGAGTTCTAACAGGAGCCACATTCTCTGGATTAGAAATATCACTAATGTCTTCCTCTGTAGGGATTGATACCCCACTATCACTAGTTTGGGGATCACTAGAACTATTATTATCACCTAACATAATAGCCGCTGTAGCAGCTCCAGAAGAAGCATCTGCAAATAATGCTCCACTTTGTGCGAGTGCATCTGCTGCTTTCATTAACTGAGGTATCTTCATCTTTGATGATAAAATACCTTCCATCTGCTCACTTATTTTATTAGTAATCTCATTATATTTCTTAAGGATATCTTCTGTGTTAAGAAGCTTTTGATCTGCAAACTGATATCTCAAACTAGATGGCATTGCTGCTACAGTTTTAGTCAATGTTTCATTCATCTTCTTTGATTGGAATTCTCCAATCTTATCCATAATAATTTTTTGATATTTTGCTACCTTCTTTGCGGTTTCTTTAATTTCTTTATCTATTTCCTCTTTTGTAGGAGGTCCTGATGATGCATCAATAAATTGTTTCCTAGAACCCAAAAACTTATCAACTTTTGCTGTACAATTATCAATTTCTGTTTGTATTGCCTTTGTTGCTGATTCTACAGATTCATCAGGCTTCATCAATACAATTTTTTCATGCATCTTATCATTTGTTTTCACATCACCACCACTTGTCTGGTGAGGACTACCTACTCCTTCTAATGTGAGTCCAGGTTTATTCTCTGTAAATGGTTTATTTTCTGCGCCAACACGATTCTTAACTCCCTGCTCAACCTTATTCTTAACAAATTCTTTCGAGGCATCTCCAGTTAATCCATCCTTTTCTGCTTGTGCTTTTGCACTTGCTATATCATTTTGTTGCGTCTGTGTTACTAATTGATTTGCAGGTAAACCATATTGATTCTTTTTAGATGTAGATGATAATGCAGCTGCCTCTTTTGTTGCTTCTTTAGATTTTGGTTTCTCTACTGTTATTCCCAAATCGGGAGATTTTTCTTTCAAAGTTCCTTCTTTAGGAACTGCACCCTGAGCATAACCACTCTTTGCTATACTTCCTGGTTGAGCATTAGTAACACTATTATCATCTCTTCCAATCACCATTCCCAAATCAGTTTGGGCATTGTTTCCAAGTACTCCCATAATAATAGGAACTTGCATGTCAGGTCCATCCATATAGAACCCAAACACCATATTTCCTTGACGAAGGTTAGATGACATCCAAGAATTCATCTGGCCACCACCACCAGTAACAGGATACATTATATTTGCCCAAGGTAAATCTTCCTCAGGAATTACTTGTCCTTGATCATGGACACCCATGATCCTCACTTTATATCGTGCTCCCCATCCTGGAGGTGATTCTTTGTTTGGATATTTACCCGGCAAAATATTGTCTCGCCAGGTGGAATCGTCAGCAATCTGACCAATCCACCAGAGGAAACTAGATCCTAATATACCCGGATTAAATAGAGGACCATCCATAAGTTATTCGTCGTATACCCTACATTCCAATGCATCAGGATGATTATCGCAATACTGATCTAATTGTTTATCCTGGTGTCTGGTATGCCAATCATTAATACTAGCATCACTAGGATCAACTACATCATCTTTATGATACTCATCATAGTTGGCATGAACATCTTTCAGATCTGCCTCGCTATATTCTAACATACCATGATTAATATGTTCTTTATGATCCTTTGGATCTAGATAGACTTCGTGGTCTAAATCGTGTTTGATTTCTGTCATAAAATTAGTCCCTTACTTTGATATTTATCCCCGTTCTTTTGGTTTTCTACCGAAGGAATCTCTAATTAAAACCAATTTAGTTAATGTATACTTAGGAGATAAGTAATGGCATAAATCACATATAATATAATTACCACCGACTTGCTTATCTACTTCATCAGTTTCAATATCTGATTGGAGTTGGGGTGCATCCACATATATAGCATCTCCTGCATGTAATGAAAAGTCTCCAGGAATAGTAATTGTTACTTTCAAAGCAAACAACTGATTCAATCTCATAATTCCTTGATTTAAAACCTGAGCAGGATTATAATTCTCTTCCTTAGATTTTTCTCCAAGTTGCTCTTGCTCAGTACCTTCTCCTGATCCTTCAGGTAAACTTCCCTTATCAAGAACATAATAAGTTGTCCTAGAAAATTCTTTATTCTCTCCAGTACTAGTAAATACCTTATTTAATTCTGGCAATTCCTTTCCTGCTTTTTTCAAATTCTTTTCATTTCCTTGTGCTTTAGGAGCATCCTTAGTATTACCTGCATTAGGAGTAATTACTTTATATGCACAATCATACGGATCAAATGTAATGATACGAGTAGAATATGCTCCCATCTTAAGTTTATTTTGAATATTAACTGCGTTATCTACACTATATTCAAATGCTTTATAATCATATCCTTCTGGTATTGATCCACCACCAGCATCAGGAGATTCGTTATAGATAATCTTTTTCTTTGGTTTATTTGTTGTAGTATTCATTAAAGAATCAATGGATTTAAATATAAACTTATCAGATGTTTCCCAAAAAATATAACCAGCACTATTTCCCAATGAAGATTCCTTAGAAACTGCTCCACGAGATAACCAATTGATGATATAATAAGGTTTTTTATTATTTCCTATAAAATTTTGCTTACTTGAAGTCTGTTCAATATCAAGTTCTTTTTGTTTATATCCCTCTACAGCCTTAAGTGCATCATTAGGTCCAAGAAAATTAGGATCAGTTAAGATCTTTTTAACATGATCAGATATTTCTCCATCAAATCTTTTATTAACTCTTACCTTTTCATTCCAGATATATTCTCTAGATGCCAAATTCAATTGAACTACCGATGTTCGGGTATCTTCAAAAATAGGAGAAACCTTATTTACAAACATCAGTGTATCTATAGTATTCTCATTATTATCACTAAATTTTAAATTAACAGTTTCTTGCCCAACAATTGGCAATCCTTCCATAGCAGTTCTCTCATGAATAGTATTACCAGTATCAGTATATGTTACACTTGCTCTAACAGAATCCTGTAAAATACTTTCATAATATTGCAAAGTCATTACACTATTAACAATACTTACAGTATCCTCAGTTTTATTGGATTTCACATCAATTTTTAGGATGCCTGTACCACCCCCTTCACTAAAGGCAGGTGCTGCAGCTCTTGCTCCTGTTAATTCTTTCTTTGCCATGTGATATTACCTCTACTACTATTTAACCGAAGGCATCAAGTACTTCATAAGAATCTGATGATCCACCACCTGTAGGAACCGGAACAAATTTAACAGTACCAGATCCCCCTCCAGATTCTTCTGCAGGTTTAGATGTAGATGCAATTTTAACTGTATCAGGTCCCATTGTCTCATAAGAAGCATAAGTTTTTAATCCCTGATCCGAAACTTTACTCTTCTCACCTTGATCCGCCGCTTTTAATGGCTTAGCCCCCTTTTCACCCCCAGATGCAGGAGAACCACCTTTTGCACTAGATCCTTTTTCTTCTCCTCCAAAGAAGGATTTGAATAATAAAGGATAGAACTTAAAGGGATTAAGTAAATTTAAAAGATTAGGGAACTTAACAACCTGACCATTCTCTACATATCCCAACCCCGATAACCACTTCTTCATTCCCAAAACTTCTGCTATCTTAGTTGCAGCAGCCCTTCTTCCCCATCCCTCTGTTATTTCAATAGGATCTGTTTTAAATAAATTCTCAGTAAATTTTGATATTCCTCCACCAATCCAATCTTTTACTGCTTTACCTGCCTTTAAAACACCCATCAAATGCTGCTTAAGTACCTTCCCTGCTTTCTTCCAATCTTTTTCAACAATTCCATAATAAAGTGCATCACCAATAAACATACCAAAGGTCTCTCCAAGAAGAGTTCCAAGGAAAGGAATAGGTATAAATGTTCCTAATGCTCCACCTAAAGCTGCACCAACACCTTTAAAGAGTGCTTGACCAAGTGGTTCCCCTGACATAAGGGAAACAAGAGCAACAATGAGAGAACCAAAAATAGGAATTCTTTTGGCAAATCCTTTAACTGCTGGCATTGCACCCTTTAGTGCAGGACCAACAAAACCCGCTGCTTTACCAAATAACTTACCTGCCCATCCACCAACCTTTGCTACTACCTTTCCTGCACCTGTACTTGCTAATTTACTACCACCTTTACTAAAAAGACCACCAACTTTACTACCAACACCTTTAGCTATATTCCATACTCCTTGACCAGCAGCTTTAAGAGCACCTCCAGCACGTTTAGCAATATTTTTAAAGAACATCCTAGCCTTACGACCTATTAATCGTCGCAGACCAGTCCATGCTCTCCTGATCCCTTGAGTAACAGCTTTCCAAAGGAGTTTTATCCCCTCAACCATTGCTTTAAATATCTTCTCACCAAACATCTTCCATAACATAAATCCTGTAACAAGATCTTTAAGATTTCCTAAGAAAGTTGTAAATTTCTTAAGTCCTTCTTCACCATAGATGTTCGATACCCATCCCTTTAACTTATCAATAAATTTATATCCAGCATCAATAACCCCTGCCAATACATTAAGAATCTTACCAGCCTTATCAAGAATCCAATCAGCACCTATTGCTAACCATTTCGCAACTTTTAGTAACTTGGGTAACCACTTCTCCCATCTAACTAGAACCCATCCCAGTAAGATTGTGCCAATAAAATTAAACATCTTACCCAAAAGACTTTGTGCTGCCTTAGCACCTGGTAGTTTCATATACCCATCTTTTGGTTTCTGCTTCTCTAATGCCTTCTCTTGTGCCTTATCACTTGCTATTTCTTTTGCCTTACGAGCATCCTCTCTTGCATTTTCCCTAATTGAAACAGACCCCTTTAAAAGTCTTTCAACTTTAATAAACTTCTTGTTTATACTAAGTACAAGTTCTTTTGGTGTTGCTCCATCACCACCATCTCCTCCTCCACCATCATCAACTTTAGCAAGAGCACCTGCAGAATGAGGAACTAAAGATGTAGTTGGACGAATAGCAAGTGCTCCTCCTTTCTCTTCACCACCTCCCATGGATTCTTGTGCTTTTGCTCTCCTATTTTTTACATTCTTCTTTCTATTCAGGAGTTTATCCTTAGCAATTTTCTTTGCTCCACCTGATGCTACCTTTCCTACTCCTTTTAAAACTGCTCCCCAACCCATAATACTATACCGATATTCCTAGGGTTTTAATTTTAGACGAAGAACGCATCGCACTAGGATTAAACTGAGGTAAATCCTGAACAATTTCCTTTGCCGATGCAGCCTTTTGTTCTTGTGCCGCACCCTTATCAAAAACAACTTTTGTCTGTGGTGTAGAGGGAGGTTTAATAGGTGTTAAAGAAGATGTAGCATAATCTATTTGAATACTCTCTGCTGTAGGAACTGCTCCCCCACCAGCAAAATTCAATCGTGGAATAGGTATAATCTTCTGAGGAACATTTAAACTCCCTGCAATAGAATTAACTACGCCACCCCCAGAATAATGAATATTAGGTCCACCCAAAGAAAAATTATCAGAGCTCATATTCTTAACCAAACCACCCTGATTATACTGAGATATATTCTTAACTGAACTACCCTGACTATATTGAGATACATTCTTAACTGAACCACCTCCTTGATATCCTCTACTAACAGTTGGTTTATTTGTCCCACCTGCTGCTGCATTCATTCCCGCAAGAGTATTTTGACCATACTCCTGAACAGCACCTTTACTCATAACAAACTCACCAGGAGTTAACATTGCCGGGACTGTATCTCTATTACCTGATCCAGGAACTACTCCACCTTTATTAAACTTATTCGCGGCAGGAAGATCTTCTGTCTTCTGAAGACTTTGCGTAGATTCTTCTCCTGTCGATTGCACTGTCTCCAATTCTTTTGGTTCTTGCTGTGTTTCTGGATCGTCAGAAGTACCTTCTTTTAGTATTTTGTCTCCATCTTTCTGCAAATCCCCTTCTATATCTCCTTCTAAATCTTTACCCAATGTCTTAGATTCTTTAGTAATATCCTTTATTTCCTTGTCACCTCCAATTCCAAATAGATTTTTAACCCATTTTATTGCATCAAGAATCTTAGGAATACCCCATGCTAATAAAGCAATTACCCCTAATATAAATCCTCCAGGACCTAGTAAAATAGGGAAAAATTTCATAACAGCAGCCAACAATAAAGGCCACCAATCTTTAATAAATTTAAATATACTACTAATTTTCTCAGTATTCTTAGGATCACCAAACCAACCCCACAATCTCATTGCAATATTGCCCAAGAAAACTGTCGATATAAATCCTAGAATCTTAGCCCAAATACTTTGAACTGGTTTTAAAACATTAGAAGCTACAGTTTTTAACTTTCCACCAATACTCTCTAATTTACTTTCAGCACCCTTTCTCTTATCTTTCTCTGCTGCTTTTCTTGCAGCATTTTGTGCCTTTCCATCTGCTTTATTACTTGCCTTTAATGTCTCTATAATACCATTAACACTATTATTAAGTGTCTTAAGAGGTCCTATTAAATCACTACCTGATTCTTTTGGTGTTACATCATCTGCTTTCGCTAAATCTCCTCCTTCTGCTGGAGGTTTCCATTTTTGAATAGCACTAGCACCTGTTGTATCTGCAGCAACTTTCTCTGCTCCACCTACGGAACTTCCTTTTTTAAAAGCAGATGCACTTATTTTCTTTCTTTTAAATGCTAATTTCCTCGCACTAGGACTCAGATATTCTCCTGATGCATCTTTACCCTCAACCCTTGATGCATAACCACGGTCTTTTGTCGCAGTTGCTGTTGATGTCTGAGTCGTTGTTGCTCCACCTTCTTCTGCTGTAGAACTTGCTCCACCTGATGCACCCCATTCACCAGATTCATCAGCCCAATCCCCAATATCTTCTTCTGCCTCTACCTCAGATTTTAAATCAGCAACCTTTTTTTCAAGCGCAAGTACACGGATTAAAGTCTTCCTTTGCATTCCAAAGGACTTACTTAATGTAACATGTATACTCGATATACCCCTTACATCTTTCTCAAGTGCATCAACCCTAGCCGCCAGCTTATAATGAGGGTCATGTTTCCCCCTTAAATTCGCTATTATATTTTTGTTCTGGCTAGGCATTAGCGTTACGTTGTTTCTGCTTTAACTCCTCTTCTTCAAGATGTTGTCGGAGAAGTGCCACATATATGTCGCGTTCCCACGGCATCATATTTTCAATCTCTGTTAAGCTATATTTATGGTACTGCATCAACGCAAAATTGAGCCTGAAGTAATTCTCCAGGTTCATATGCACCATAGCTACGCGAAAAAAGACGCTAATCCCTCCAATAATACGTCACTTTTAACTTTTGTCTTAGGATTAACAACAGTAATAGTATGTTGAAGTTTAGGCATCGTTTCAAAGAACTTTTCAATTTCCTTAAATTGCCCAGAATTCATTGATTCAAGGAATTCATTAACTTCTTTCTTGGTACAGTCTGCAGTTGCCCATACCTCCTCATCACTATAAATCTTATCAATACAAGTAGCAATCAGTGCAAATGATTGATCCATTTGATTATCTTCATTAAAATCAAAATTATTTTTAATGAATTGCTCTAGTGATGGATACTTCATCTCCATCATCAAATTCTTATCAAGTTTAATCTTATTAGTATGTTCCTCATTCTTCTCAACTTGAATATCATCCAGATTAATTACCACAGGAACAGTAGTTTCTTCATCATCAGGACAAATAACATTAACTTCTAATTCCTCACCAACAGATTTACCTCTGATATTAAGGAACAAATATTCAATGTCAAACGTAGGAAGATCTTCTACCTTTATTCCCCGTGTTTGAACACATGCTTTAAGTACTGCTTTAATTGCATTTGTAATCTGCTTATTATCTTCACTCTCTAAAGCAATTACAAGTACTTTTTCTTCTTTAACTAGAAATGGTCTATATTTAACAGTTTTTCCAGTAGATGGCAACACCAACTCATAGGTCGGTGTACTAATTTTTGGTAAAGGCATAATATCCTAATACAATTCAGTATACTTATTTATAGGGGTTAAAATAATCTTGTGCTCCTAATCGTCTGACCCAATAAATTACGTGCAGTTGATTTCACACCTCTGTTTATAACACTACCAACAATATCTCCAGCAAAATCACTACCAGTAATTCTATCTACAGCAGCATCAGCAACCGCAGCAGCAAGACCACGAAGTCCATTAGAATTATACTGTGCTTGTTGGAATGGGTTATACGCATCACCACTTGCTCCCCTCACAGAACTCATAACATATCGTATATAAGTCATCTGAACACTACATTTTAATAAAGCAGATCCATCATAACTAACAGGCATAGAAGTTATACTACGTGGAAAACTACGTATAAATTCATATTCTATTTTAGCACCAGAACCTTGTCTGACACGCCTATGATGAGTATGACGAACTTCAGAATATTGATCATGATAATCTCTTTCAAATTTTATAACTTTTAATCCTGTAGCAACATAATCATCAGGATACATCACTCTATAAAAATAATTTGGATTTTTTGCTTCCTGCTGATCTTCATTAACAATACTACTAATCCATTCTTCAAAAAACTTTATTGGCAAATAATTTACAGCATCAACATAAAAAGTTAAGTCAATTGTCTCATCATATATTCTTCTATATGCATGTCTTTCAGTCACCCCAGTATAGTCATTACTCATCTCTGTAGTTGCCAAAGATGATCCCGGAAGAACTGCGTCACTACACATCAAATTTAATTTACGTTGTTCTGGCCCCAATAATCCTCTAAGACGAGTTCCAAGAGAACTTCTAGGCAATCCAACCTCAACTTCAAATACTGAACTTAAAGCAGGACGGAGTAAACTAGATTTAATGTCTGCAACTGACCTTTTAGTAGGCATTTATAAATACTTTTTGACCTTATATATTATGTAGCCAAGATAATGGCAGAAAGTATTAAAAGTTTATTTAAACCATCTAAACCTAGAAAATACAAAGGTAACCCTAATAATATCATTTGCAGAAGTAGTTGGGAAAGAAAATTCTGCAATTGGTGTGATAAAAATGAAAATATTGTAGAGTGGGGAAGTGAAGAATTCTTTATCCCCTATCGTGCACCAGATGGTAAGACTAGACGTTACTTTCCAGATTTCATTATTAAAGTAAAAGAAAGTACAGGTGAATTAAAAACATACGTTATTGAAGTCAAACCTGCAAAACAAACAAGACCTCCTAAACCAAGGAAAAACGTGTCAAAATCTTATCTTTATGAATGTAAAACCTATGCTGTTAACCAAGCAAAATGGAAAGCAGCAAATGAATGGTGTAAAGATCATAGAGTTGAATTTAAAATCATTACAGAAAGAGAATTAGGTATCAACCATGGCAGATAATGATTTTGGGTTTGATGGTGAAGAACAAATGGAGGAGGATAATCGTATCCGCGAATATCTAAGTGACTTGAATAATAGAACCAATGATCCTGAAGAAATGATGTTAGAGATCATGGATGTCCTTAATACAACAGTTACTCCCATACCAGATCCAGGAAACTTCTATACTTTTGTCTATAATGCCAAAACTCCTGGTGAAACTTATGATCAACATCCCCTTATTGCCTGTGTAGAACTATTTCCTTGGGGATTTAGAGGACTTAACTTTCATTGGCGAAAATATAGGAATTATACTTGGGAAGAACTAGCAGGACAACTTTATATTGTTCAACGTAATGAACTTGATGATTTACTTGCTATACCTTATGCGAAATTCATCCTTAATCAACCATAAATAAATAAAAAGATTGTAATAATGACCCAAACTTTTTTACCATCCCAAACTTACGGTTCTAAGTCTATAAAGAATAGAGTTAGACCTGGTGGTGATTTGGGTAGTAAGCAATATTATTACACTACTAATGCAAAAACAGGAGAAATTACTGTTAATAGATATAATACTACAGATGATACTGGTGTTGAAGTAGCAAAAATAACACAAGGATCAAAGACAATTAATGTTAATAGTGATACAACTTCTGCAGAAACAAGTTTCTTCTCTACTCCATCTAATATTGCAAAAGTAAGGCAACAAGCTCTTCAAGTTGCTAGAAGAGAATGGGATGGAAAAACTCAACCACCACCATCACAAGCAATATATGGTACAAATGCAGGAACTAAAGCATTTGATCCTGCAGGATCGGGAAACCATGCCACAAGTACAAAAAATACTCAAACTGCAGCAAAAAATGCAGCACTAGACACACTAGGTGCAATAGTAAGTGGAGCAAAACCTACAGATGCTATTAAACAAGGACTTCAAGGTTTCTTAGGTGGTGTATTAAAATCTGGAAGTGCAGGTGGAGCACTAGTATATCCAGTAGCAATTGCAGGGTCTGGACAAGATTATATTAAATTTCAAAAATTAAAATATCAAGGTAAAAAAAGAAAAGGTTTAGAATGGGATGGGCGAGATGATAATAGAGCATCTGTAGGTCAAGCAATCATACTCCCAATTCCAGGAGGAATTAGCGATACTACTTCAGCAAGTTGGGGTGGAGAAACAATGGGTCCTGTCGATACTGCACTAGCAAATATTGCATCGTCCGCTATTGAAGGTGGAATGACAGCAGGAGTAGATGAAGCAGAAAATATTATGAAAGATGCTGGAAAAGCAAGTGCTGAAGTAGGTGAAGTACTTAAAAAGCAAATTGCTGGAATGGCATCAGGAACTGGTTCTCAACTTTTAACTAGAACAACAGGAAATATAATAAACCCAAATATGGAATTATTATTTAAAAATCCATCATTAAGACCATTCAGTTTTACTTGGAAACTTGCTCCAAGAAGTAGTGATGAAGCACAAACTGTAATTGACATCATAAGATTCTTTAAACAAGGAATGGCACCTACCAAGAGTGAAGGTACTTTATTCCTTCAATCACCTCATACCTGGAGAATTTCATACAGTCATAGAGGTAAAGAAAACCACAAATACTTAAATAAATTTAAGGAATGTGCAATGCAATCTCTTACCACTCAATATACTCCAGATGGTAACTATTCAACATTCCAAGATGGTGTAATGACTGCATATTCAATAACAATGAGTCTTACAGAACTTGAACCAGTCTTTAGTAATGATTATAAAGGTACAGATGGTATAGGTTACTAAAATGTCAGATTATTTCAGCAAAGTCCCAAATTTTGAATACGTTAGTAGACTCCCTGATTCTAAGATATCAGACTATATTACTGTAAAAAATCTTTTTAAAAAAGCTGCATTAGCAGACGATATTATTGATAACGTAGTCTTTCACACAAAATATGATATTGTGGGAGATGATAGACCAGATAATGTTGCCTTTGATTTCTATGGAAAATCTGAATTAGATTGGTTAGTATTGTTATGCAATAACATCTTGAATATTCAAACAGAATGGCCAATGCTTCAAAATGATTTTGATAGATTTCTTTTAGACAAATACGAAACCTATGAAAATCTAAATGCTGCTCATCACTATGAAACCCAAGAAATAAAAAATAGTAGTGATGTAATTATTGTCCCTAAAGGATTAGAATGCGAATCTGATTATACTTTCAGTTATTTTGATTCCAATACGCAAAGAATGATAGATGTCTTAAGTGCAGATTGTACAACAGAAGTGACAAATTATGTTTATGAAGAAAGAATAGAAAATTCCAAAAGAAATATTTGGTTACTAAAACCACAATATCTTCCTGTAATACGAGATGATATGGAAATAATAATGCAATATAAAGAGGGTTCCACCCAATATGTGAGTGAAACCCTTAAGAGAGCAGAAAATATTAAACTCTACTCTTAATTACTCTTCAGCAAGTTTTTGGAAATAACTTAGAGCATCATCCTCATCAGAACTAGCAGATGCTACTGGTGCAGCAGCAACTGGTGCAGGTGCTTTGGATTTAAAGTCAGGTGTGAATGATCCACGACCTTCACTCTCATCCTCAAAGGACTCATCATACACTGTACGACCTGCATTGGGTCCTTTACCACGACCTAAAACATAATCAAGACGTTTCTCAAGTTCTTCTAGAGATTTAAACTGATCTGGAGCAACTAACGCAGTCAAAGAATACTGCTTCTTCCATAATGCTTCCAATGCATCATCATCTTCAAGTAGTGGTGATGTGCTATCAAACTCTGACTTGTCATAGTTCCAATAACCATCCTTCTTAACAATCTTCAACTTGAAGTTTGCACCTTGCCAAAAATCAAAGGGATTAATAGAATCCTCATCCTCAAACTCAGGTTGCATTGCTTCCATAATCTTATCAAAGATCTTCTTACCAAACTTGTAAAGGAATACACCGCCCTCATTCTGAGGATTGGCAGGATCTTTTACAACGTAGATATTAGCATAATAAGACAACTTACGTTTTTGCTTACGGACAGTATCCTTATCTGTCTCGTTACCACTATTCCATAAAGTACGATTATAATCCGAAACCGGATCTTTCTTACCTATCGTGGTAAGAGAATTTTCAATGTACCAACCACCAGGTCCTTGAAATGCATGTGAATACAATTTTGCCCAGGGAACATCTTCCCCTTCTGGTGCAGGAAGGAAACGGATAACGGCATAACCATTACCTGTTTTGTCTACCTCTGGTTTCCAAAGACGCTCATCTGCGCCTCCACCAGTATTGTTCATCTTCTCCACTTCTTTAACCAATTTTTGAGTTAAAGATCCTAGAGAGGATTGCTTTTTTAAGTCTTTAAATGACATTAGATTACCTCTGATTTTTTGAGATTTGGCTTGTGTGTACCTTTGTTATTCTATATGTTAAATTGATCTTTGTCAACCGCTTTTTTCATAACATCTACCATTTTATAAAGATCATTAAAAAGGAGATTCATATCAACATTAGTAGGAAGACCCATATCAGCAGCACCTTTCAAAATATTCTCCTTCATCTTTTTTGCATCAGGATCATCAGATAAACTTAAACGAGTATAAAGAACCTTTTGTTTCTCAATAAGTCGCTCAAGAACTTCAACATGATATTGCTTATCCTCTTTCGGCATTGATGGAAATTTAAATACATTATTATAGATCTCCTGTTGGAGTTCTTGGATCTCAGCCAACTCTGCCCGGACTACATCAGATTGAAAGAAAGTCATACTAGCACTGCTTTTTGAAGAATCTTTTTATAATGAGGTACATCTATATTTAGGAAAGGAGTGTATTTTTTAATCTTTCGACTTACGGTTTCCCACACGGGATCATCCAATTTTTTATCAAAATCCTTTCTGTACTCAAATATCATATCACAGATTACAAGCGTCTCAAGGGAGGTTTTCCCACCTAGGTAATTTCGCAAAATGGGTGGATGTCCCTTAGAACAGTCAAATACCTCATTTACCTTATTTTGCTCGAAAAGCAAATTTACCTCTTCTTTGAAAATATACGAAAGTGACTGAATTTTCTTTTTCCAGTCAATATAACGTCCTTCCCCTTCTTTAATCATTTCACCAATCCACATCGTTCCAGGATCTGTCGTATATACGAAATTAGAGACAAAAAACTCTTCTACCTCTTTATCCTTCTTTTGCCGTGCAACCTTTTCAAACCAAAAACGGTCCTTCCTCTTATAGAAAGCTTTTTGGGTTGCTCTAGTTTTACCACGATACTTAATATAATCATAATGGTCCTTCGTGAAGTGATTCTTCAAAGAAAGATAACAACGGTAGGCATCAAAAGGCATCATTTAAATGGGGGATATTTTAAGGGCACCTGGTCCCTGTTCATTAAAATGCAAGAAGATTATATTACCTGCAAGTACAATTCGATCATCACACCTATTTTTAGGTACACGATGCAACATAGAAGCAGGAAATAATACTAATTTTCCTTCATCAGGTTTAATTCTCCTACCACTTGTTGTAAAAACTAATGGAGAAGATCCCTTAGGGGACTGTACGAAATAAACAAATGAATAAAGAGCTGGATGGTGGTGATGACTTATAGTAAAATCTCCTTGACCATAATTCGCTATCCAAAATTCTGAAATTGCAAGCTTGCAATTAGCACAATCTGGAAGAATGTCTAATACCCATCTTAAAAGTAATTTAACACTAGAAAATTCATCTATATCCCTTATTACATCAGTTTGAAGTGCTCTTACATTTGTAAGTCCACCATCCCCATTATACTTTTCTCTTGTAAAAGGAAATTTAGTAGAATCTGCTATTATATTATCCTTAATAGAATCAGCAAAAGGATAAGTGTCAATAATAATCTTATGATTCTCTCTAATTATCATTATCCATCAAACTGACCTAGTACATTGCTTCTTTCTACTATATTAAATGCAAGAGTAATTCTTTCTTTATTAACAGTCTGTGGTTCTACATGATGTAATACCTGAGAAGGGAACATCACCATAGTTCCATCTTCTCCATCATAACCACATCCATACTCATCAAATATAGTAGGATGTCTATGATTCTTATAATATATCACCCCTGAAAGCATTCCTGCATGGTTATGTGTAGGATTATCATCTCCTTTATATGCAAAGTTAGTCCAAATATCATACCCATCAAAATGTCCATCATGCTTTCTTATTTTAAAATTACGATGTTCTTTTCCCATTCCCCAATACTTTTTGGTCAATCTTAAAACCCATGCCAACCAAAAAGAACTCTCAATTAAATGAGGAGAAATAGAACATTGATATGAATTATGTGCCGTACCATCCATACCAATATACCCTACATTCTCATGGGCTTTTAATTCTGCTAATGAACTATTCTTAAACTTCTTACTTTCATTTATCCATCCATCAATCTCTTTCATGATCTGTGGCGGAATCTTAATAACCATTACAGGACATCCATCCTGCAACTTTTTCATCTCCAAAATATCTTTATTCATAATTTAAAAAAAGTAATAGGGTCAAAAAATTGCCGCGATATTTTTCCGCCTTTTTTGGAAAAAAAAGTCGAATTTCCCTGAGGGATCAGATCGGAAGCTTTGCACGGGAAGTCTTCTTCATAAAGTTTAACTGCTGTGCATCATACTTTATCTTTTCTTTTAACGGTTTAGATATAAGTTTAGGTACAGATTCTAAATCTAAACTATGTTGCTCACAGAAATGAACAATAGCATCAATATAATTCATATCAGCATTCAGTAAAACAAGTTTCTCAATTTCCTCTGCAAAACGAGCAGGACAAAAGAACTTACTTTCTAATACCTTTTCTAATTCATTCTCAGGCATTCTTTGACCCAGTATTGTTACTAACAAATTCCTTTATATACCTCACTAATAACTTAATATAATCCCCTTTGTTCCTTTTGTCAAACACTTTTACGTCACCACCTGGAGTTACCATGATAGTGATTAATTTTTTAACGGGAATTTCAGTTAGTTCGTAGTAAGCTGCAGCATAGAAGGTCTCCTGTACGAAATAGTTTTCCAACCACTTCTCAGGTTTAATCTTCTCAGATGTTTTGAAATCTATGACTGCTAATTCACCTTCATACTCCGCTATACAGTCAACTCTTCCAGCAAGACCAAGGTACTCGGAGTAAAGGGTTCTTTCTATAGCGTGTATATTATTTATCTTGTCCAGATATGGTGCCGCATGATAAAACATATACTTAGTAGCAGGAAGGTAATCCTCCCACACCAAATCTCTATTCTCCAAATATGCCTGAGCAGCTTCATGAAAATCTGTTCCACGGGCAGTTGCCTTCTTTGTAATACGATTTGCTTCTTCTATACCAACTCTTTTCCGCCAGTCAATAAAGATCTGTCTATTGTAAAAAGAAGTTACTGATGTAATAGAGGGAACCCACTGACCATCAGGCAGTTTATACAACCTACACCCAGGAGTTTCTTTCTTTTCTAGTTCAAGTTCACCTAAGTGATTGCAATGTTCAAAGTTCATGATCTCAAAAATAGGGTACTCTTACACCCTTTTATAAAAAAAGGTTGGGTTAATCGAAATTCATCATTCATCTGCAAATTAGTTGCACCATGCCAAACATTAGAAGGATAAGTTATTAATCTATTATATGAATTTTTTATTTCTAAAATTCTTTCAAATTTAGAATTGTTTTCTCGTAAAATTTTCCTAAAAATAAAAGGATCATGCCAACGATCATGTACTCCTCTATAGAGCTCGTGCTTAAAGATATCCATAGTTCGCAAATCTTCAGCAGTAATTTCCTCATCCTTTTTTAAACTATAAAAAGATGTTCCACTACCAGTCAAAGGATTAATATTTAAATAAATCAATCCAGCAAAATCTATGTCTTTAATATCATCCTTATGAATCTCACCAACATTTAGTTCTTCATCATCATATGGATAAATTTTATGAAAAGTAGTTTCTACTTTCCACTCTGATGTATCTTCACTATAGAATAAGGAAAATAATTTTTTACAAAAAGAATCATAAAAATTTGAATCAATCTTATCTAAGGTATCAGTTCTAATTCCAGGATAATTTCCTATAATATTACCATATTCTAAACTTAAAGCAAACTCTCTAACTTCAGATGGATTATCATAAAAATTATCAACACATAATGTAGGAATCAAATTCATAAACCAAGTTCCATTTTAGCAAGAATATATTCCTTAACTAATCCAGAGCGTACAATATCTTCAACACCAAATTCAATGATGTCAATTGATCCCATCAACCTAAGAATCCTCATGAAATCAACGATTCCATTCTTCTCATTTTCTCTAACAAGATCAGTTTGAGTTGCGTCACCACAGAACATAATCTTAGAATCCTGTCCTACTCTTGTCATTATACTATCAAGTTCATGATAATTCAAGTTTTGAAATTCATCAACAATAATAATTGCTTTATCAAAAGTTGTACCACGAATGAATGAGGTACTCCAAAAATCAATAGTTTCCTGTGCTCTCAAATTACCATAGAGCATTTGGAAGTCTGCTTCTGTACGCATCTCAAACATATACTTTACCATAGCCTTGTAAGGTATTTGATAAAGTGAGGACTTATCTTCATGATCACCAGGAAGGAACCCAATTTCACGAGTAGCAACAAGAGACCTAACGATATATATTTTTTCGTAAGGAGTTTTTTCGTCCAGGACATCTCTTAAAGCATTGTAGAGTGTAATAAATGTCTTACCAGTACCAGCACATCCATACGCAACAATATTCTTCCCACTATCATAGGAATTAAAAAGAATCTGTTGATTTGGAGTGAGGGGTTCAATATCCCTCAAGAAATCAGTATTAATTGGTTTTCTTCTCTTCATCTGCTTGGCGGTCATCCCGACCCCTATTGGTTGCTCAGTCTTCTTCTTTCTTGGCATACTTAAATTGCTTTTACTTTAGATCCAGGTGCTTTTGATGCTTTGTGCAGAACATCATTCCATCCAGGATGGGATTTCTTCAGTCTATCATATACTTCTCCGACTTCTCCAACGGATGCAACCCCTTCCATCCAGTCTCTATCCCAGTCAGGATTTTCTTTTCTCCACTCATCGTATGCTACCATAGTCATAGAGAGTTCTTTCTTCTCACCAGTTTCTTTGTTAATAACAGGGTATGTAGGCATATCAATATAAAGTTATGTGTTTTTATTTAGTGTTGAGCTTAAATGCTAAGCTAACTCTCATAGGACATCTTTGATAAGCAAATGAATATCCTTTGTGTTTAATCCTTCCAGGAAAAATTACTAACCTATTAGGAAGAGGGTGAAGAATTACTGGTCTTTCTACTGATGACATAATTTCAGTAAACCCACCCCATCCATATTCATAATCACTCACATAAAGTAATGCAGTTATATCACAATTATCATCATGCATATATCCTTCTCTTCCTGTCCATTGACCATTAAAATATATTCTTTCTAATTTATACTCACCTTCCAAATGTTTTTTAACTTTATTAAACAAATACTTATTAAAAAATTCATCATTATCTTTTACTTTCGCCGATAAAAATTCCTGAGAACTATCTTCTAAATGAGGATTGCTGCATTGAACTTGCCATGTAGAAGGATACTTAGTATAATCTACAACTTTACGAAAATCAATTGGATCTAAAAAATCATCAACAACCGTTACATTTCTGTCCATCTAAGAGCCTCAGCCACTGTTGGAAATTGTTCCTTAAAAATAGAACGAATATTCTCTACAAGATCCATATGCTCTTTCTGCGTACCATGAGCAGAACGAAGATCAATATAGTGTACCCATGACCGCACTGAACCAGTCATATACAATCGCGTAGGGGTAGCAAGAGGGAGTACGAACCTAGCACACTCCTTTGCTATACCATCATCAAGCATCTGCTGATAGAGTTTCATTCCTTCTTTGAAATGATTCTCCATCAACCCATTATATTTTTCAACAAGAGATGGGTCCACATCATCAACACTATTCTGACGGTTCTTTAAATCCTGACTACGAAGTGCTGGTAAAGGAATCTCATTACCCAATAGACTACTATCAGCATACCTTTGAGAGAACTCCTGGTATGTGAATGATCTATGTCTTAATATCTGTGCTGCTAATCCTCTAGTAGTATTAATTTCCACTGTCATATGTGCCTGTTCAAATACAGACCAATGACCATGTTGTATACAATACCTCAATAATCCAGCAAACTTATCATTGTCCTGATTCTTAGGGTTACTAACTCTGGCCACATATGCCATAGTCTTCTCCGCATCAGGAGTAACACTAATAAGTTTAATCGGCGTATCCGTCGTCATCATCAAAGACCTCATCATAATCG
>VTLG01012271.1_pt1 | contig 34087 bp, 51 predicted proteins | sample 4694571 | NCBI WGS metagenome assembly VTLG01 (sample SAMN12604809, study PRJNA352737) | marine metagenome | biome: ENVO:00000447; feature: ENVO:00000209|ENVO:00000569|ENVO:01000036; material: ENVO:00002151; isolation source: viral sequences binned using virsorter ...
GAGTCTGCAGCAAATACTACGGCAAGAACCTACACATTGCAGTTTCGGGTGAGAGGTAATGGCTTATCTAGACACAGCAAATATGGTGAACCTTCGAGAATGGTCATAATGGAGATAGCCCAATGAGTTCTATCTTAAAAGTTGATACGATACAGAACAGCAGTGGTACTACTGGGTTAACTATAGATAGTAGTGGAAGAGTTTTAAAACCTGTTATTCCTTTTGGTCAATTTGGTGGTCCAGCCTCAGAAACTTCTGGTGGTAATCTAATAACTTTTGCTGGAAGAATTGTGTCTGGCGGTGGAATGACAGCCGACAGTACAAACCATAGAATGATCGTACCTGTTGCTGGTCTTTATGCTATAGGCTTTACTCAATTAGTTGCTGGCGTAAGTAATAATACACTTTGTTATATGCGTAAAAATGGCACAAAAATAGAAGGTACTACTGCACAAACAGCAGCAAATTCACAATATGGTTCGATGGCTATACATCATTTAATAACTCTAGCAGCAAATGACTATATAGAATGGTGGTGTCAAGGTGGAACAATTTACGCTGGAGATAGTACTTATTCTTATAACAATCATTACATTTACTTATTAGGATAAACAAATGACAGATATAGCAACAGCATTAAAAGAATTAGGCGTAGACGAGTGGGTGTTACGTGGAGAGCCAACTAACCAAGTTGAGTTTGAGACTATGTTTCGCAAGGTCATGGGTGCAGACAGCAACGGCTCTGCCATAGAAAGCTCAGATCCATCACACTTCGGCACAACTTGGGATAAGGTCAAAGCTAAGAAAGATGAGCTTGTAGCAGCAGAACCCATGAGGTTACTACGTGAAGAGCGTAACCGTAGATTAGCAGAGGTAGACTGGTGGGCTGTATCAGACCGCACTATGACTGATGCACAGAAAAAGTATAGAACTGACTTGCGTGATATAACCAAGACTGCAACCAGTTTAGATGATGTAACTTGGCCTACAAAACCCTAGGAGTATAATATGGCAGAGATTAAAGTAACATTAACCGACACAGAACTAAAGTGTCTTGAGTATGCAGCAGCATCTCCACAAGACTGGGCTGATAATGCTTTGACTAACAGAGCTAGAATAGCCAAGGATGAGATCATTGCTGCTCTTGTAGCACACTGCAATGCTAACTCAGTAGCACTAGCTGTTGGTGAAGATGCACAGGTAACACAAGCGTTTGACCTAAAGGTTGTAAAGAAAGCTTCCGAAGAGTAAGGAATATCAATGTCATACATCGGCACTGAACCTAAAGACATAAGATCATTTGGCAGAACTCAGTTTGACTACACTGCTTCGCAAGGTCAGACAGCGTTTACTGGTGCTGATGATGATGGTAAAGTATTAGCGTTTACCACAGGTCAGATAAACGTATTCGTTAACGGTATCCTCATGGATGACAGTGACTTTACCACAACTGGCACTGGCACAGTCACACTAGCATCTGCAGCTAACTTGAATGATATTATTAGCATTGTATCGTTTGAGTCGAACATACCAGACAATGATTATGTACCTGCTTCAGGTGGTACGTTTACTGGTAACATTACTGCTAGTGGTACACTAGGCGTTACTGGCGCTGTTACTGCTTCTAATGGCTTAACAGTAGATGATGATGGCGCAACACCTTTAACTGTAGATCGTGCAACATCTGATGGTACAGTTATTGACATACAAAAAGATGGCACTTCGGTTGGGAATATTGCTGCTAGAGTAGGTCATTTAAGAATTGGTAATGATGATATTGGCTTAGAGTTTCATAAAACAAACAATGCAATTTACCCTGCTAATTTAACTGCTGGCACATTACCTGATAATACTACAGATTTAGGTGCTTCTAATATTCGCTTTAAAGATATTTACACATCGGGTGGTATTTATCTTGGTGCAGCTTCAAACTCTACGCCAGTGGCTGCTAATTATTTAGACGATTATGAGGAGGGTGAATATACTCCACTTCTTTATGGATACACTACTGGAAGCGGAACTTTATTACCGTTAAGGTCAACACATAATGTATTATCTTATACAAAAGTTGGAAGAAAAGTCACCGTAAATGGAAAGATCGAAACTAGTGGAAGTCACTCAGCAACTGGTAGTTTGCTTTTATCTGTTCCTTTTACATCCGCTAATTTAACCGATCAAGCAGGACAGGGCGCAGGATCTTGTTTCTTTTATAGAACAGGTCAGCTTCATGAAAATCCTACTGTCGTATTTGGTGAGGGTGTAGATTATGTTTATTTCTTCTCAAACACCTCTGGTGGTGATGTGTTGGCGATAACCGCAAATGTCATGGATACAGCAATAGAGTTAATTGTTGGTTTTACTTTTTTTACTACTTAACACCCCAGTCGGAGGCTGGGTAGTCAGTCCAAAGCCAAAAGGAGATAAACAATGGCATTAACAGAAGAAACAGTACAAGACAAAATAGAGATAGTTGGTGAGTTCAAACACATTCAAGTGCGAACAGCTACCGTTATCAAGAAAGATGGTGTTGAGATAAGCAGATCATTTCATCGTCATGTCGTTGCACCAGATGCAGATACATCAGGCGAAAGTGATGATGTAAAAGCTATTGCTGCACAAGTACATACTAGTGATGTCAAAGCAGCTTACACTAAGCACTTAGAAGATAGCGCACTAGAGTAGGAGTGATTAATGACTAGAGCAAGAGACTTAGCAAAGCTTATATCAGGTAGTAGTACTCTTGGTGGTACAGGTGAGCTAGTTCTAAAAGATGTAGATACGGCTGACGGATCATCTCCTAAAATTACATTTCAAACAGGTGACACTGATATAGCAGCTGATGATGTTTTAGGCACTATAGACTTTCAAGCACCAGACGAGGGCACAGGTACAGATGCTCTACTAGTTGCTGCAGGAATTGAAGCTGTATCAGAAGGTGACTTTAGTGCCTCTAGTAATGCAACAAAACTGTCTTTTAAAACTGGTGCTAGTGAAACTGCAACAGAAAAAATGACAATTAAATCAGATGGTAAGGTTGGAATTGGTCTTACTGACCCTGATCCTTATTTCGCAGATAATTTAGTAGTTTCTGCACCTGCAGATGGTGGCGTCACTATTGCTTCTACTGCAAACACTAATAATGCTTACCTTATGTTTGCGGATGGTACTACTGGCAGTGAAGCTTATAGAGGATATATAGGCTACAGTCATGCATCACCAGAAAATATGCAAGTTGTTTCATATGGATATACCAGATTTTACACAAGTTCTGATGGCTCAACTGCTACAGAACGTATGCGAATCCTTCCCGATGGCGGCATAACTTTCAACGGAGATACTGCTGCTGCAAATGCTCTTGATGATTACGAAGAGGGAACTTGGAGTCCAGTAATTAGAGGAGCAGGAACAGCAGGAAGTTATACAACTACAACAAATTATGCAAAATATATAAAAGTAGGAAACATAGTTACAGTTTCTGCATATTTAGGAAACATTACTCAGTCTAGTGCAGGAAGTAACTATCTACAAGTAACAGGTTTTCCATTTAACAAACAAGCTAATCATTACATTATTGGACACGCTAAAGTAAGTCATTTTAATTTGCCATCAGGAATTATTGATGCTCATTTAGAGCCTGTTTCTTATGCTAGTGAAGGAACTGTTTTTTATGTGCATTTAACAAAAGATAATGCAGCAGCGGTTAATTTAGATACAAGTGAAATAATTAGCGGTTCGTCTGATCTCGGTATATCTATAACATATATGACATCATAACACCCCAGTTGGAAACAAAACATGGATCTACCCAAGGTAAACATAGCAGTGATTGGAGTGATCTGCTCTAGCTTGGGTGGCATGGTTTGGTATGCAAGTGAACAAGCTTCTATAATAGCTAACCTTGAAGAAACTGTTGCTATTCTTGATGCTCAGAGCAATACCTCTGATAAGGTAAATATGCAGAGAGATATATTAGCTAACAGTGATAGGCTAGATGATATTGAAGATGATCTTGAAGAGCTTTGGGAAGAAACAGAAATGATCTGGGGAGATCTTGGTGGCATGGCAGATCATATGATGCAAATTATTAAGCTACAATCTAGGATAGCTATACTAGAAAAGACTGTGGAGTTTACTAGAAAAGATGCGATGTAGCGATGGTAGATCCTATAACAATTCTTGCTGGTATCAAAACAGGATTAGCTGCTGGTAAATCCATAGCTGGTTTGTCTAAACAAATTGGACAATTTTTTGACGCAACTGACCAAGCAAAGAAAACTTTACAGAAAAAAGGTGTATCAAGCAAAAGTGCAAATGCTACGGCGTTGGATCGCTGGGCGAAACTCCGACAGGCTGCGGAAGCTGAAGAAGAACTCAAAGAATGGATTACTCAAACCTACGGAAGATCAAAATACCTAGAGTTATTAAAGATTCGTAGAGAAGTTTTAGCAGAAAAACGTGAAGCAGAGGCTCAGGCAAGGCGTGAAGCCCAGGAGAGGGCTGAGTTGGGTCTTACCATAGCTGCAATAGTTTTGCTTCTCACAGGGGCTGTCATTGGCTCTACTGCTTATTTGCATTATATGGGTTGGTTAGACATTTGGGATTATCTGCCCTGAGATTAGTAGAAATTAAGTACAATAGGTTTGTTGTGTATACAGATGATGGTAAATTAGTTATACAAACAAGTGAAAGGCGCATAGCAAGAGGAGTTTGTAATGGTAAAATTGACTGCAAGCGCAATAGATCAATTAAAAATACTACCTAGGCTGGCTTTTCTTTGCCAAATAGTTTTAACTTGGAAAGTTTGTTTGTGGTTTATGACACTTGAAGACCCAACCACTCAGCAAAGTGCATTTGTTTCTTTGGTCACTGCAATGCTTAGTGCATCGTTTGCATTGTGGTTAGGCAAAGAAGCCAAGACAGATAGGATAGGCGAATGATTGGAATACTTCAAAGTGTAGCTGGATTAGCTACAACTTATATTGACAGCAAAGCAAAGGTTAAAGCTGCTGAAGCTGAAACTAAGATGAAGATTGCTACTGGTGAGATTAGCTGGGAACAAGCGGCTATCGAAGCTAGTGCAGACAGCTGGAAAGATGAAGCTTGGACTCTTTGTTTTATAGCTATAGTGCTAGGATCATTCGTGCCTTGGCTACAACCATATATGAAGCAAGGTTTTGAGAACTTACAAGCTGCGCCACAATGGTTTAGCTGGGCAATGTACGCCAGCATAGCTGCTTCTTTTGGTATTCGTACAATGAAAGGATTAAAGAAATGAGTTTTAAATTAGGCAAAGGAAGTCTAGCAAAGCTTGAAGGTGTTGATGAACGCATGGTGGCAATAGTTAAATACGCTATTGGTGTCAGTAAACAGGACTTTTCTTGTATCTGTGGTTTAAGAACTATCGAAGAGCAACGAGCATTGGTTGCCAAAGGTGCTTCTAAAACTATGAAGTCTAAGCATTTGGATGGTCATGCTGTAGATCTTATGGCTTATATCAAAGGTGTTGGTGATCGTTGGGAACTGAAGCTTTATGATGAGATTGCTGATGCAATGAAGTCAGCAGCCAAAGATGTTGGTGTTCCTGTTAGGTGGGGAGCAGCTTGGCATATTAATAATATTGCTGAATATGATGGCACAATGGAGCAAGCTTTGAATGAATACTGTGATCTTCGAAGATCGCAAGGCAAACGTCCGTTTATTGATGCACCCCACTTTGAGTTAAGAGTTTAATAGTCTTTTTAACACTACTTTAGCATCATTAAGTATTTTTAATTTTTTTTCATAGTAAGGAAAAGTTTTACTACTGTCGTTTAATTTTTCAGCTCCCATTTTCTTTTTAACTCTATAATCGTATTCTTCTACTGATGTAATAATAACGCCTATTTCATCTTGGGTAAGTTCTACTTTTTTCATTGTGGTCTCCTCTTAGGTTTTACAATTCGTGACGCTATATCACTTTCAATGCAATACATTTCTGTACCATTGACTAAGTTGTACAGATCATCTGTTGCATACTGTGCTTTGTAACAAGATTCATAGCTATTAAACCAAATCATTGTTGCAATTTCTTCAGATTTAATATGATAAACTAAAACTAATGCTGTAAAAAAATCCATGCTACTGCATGTACTTTCTTACTGTACTGATACTAACACCAACAATCTTTGCTGTTGATCCTAGACACCAGCCTTTACCTAAAAAATATTTTATGTCATCAACTTCTCGTTCAGTAAGGGGGCTGTTGCGCCATCCCTCACCAAACGTAACAGACCTTGGTGTCTGCTTAGGCTTACTACCGCTCGATAGTTTGCCACGTCTTTTATGTACGTTCACTTTTCCCTCCACTTGATACAGTCTATGATTACATAGTTTAGCATCTTCTATCATTTGTTCTAGTGGTGTCATTTTATTCTCCTAAAAAAAGGCCAGCCCCAATAGGAGGCTGGCAAGTTACAAGAGAGCCACGAGGTTAACAGGCATGTTAAGCAGTGTGAGCGTACTCTCTTGGAGAACGTGCCTCCAATTAAAAGGGTATTTCGTCCCCTTGCAAGTTATTATTTGGTTGTGCGTCATTTTTATCTTGTGGATCAGATATTGCAAATGACATGTAAGGTTTGCCATCTTTCATTCTTCTCCATGCTGCCAGTCGTTTATCTGTATATGGTGCAGTCCAAGGCATTTTTTTGTCTGCTGTGTCGTAGATTTTACCAGTATAGTCTGGTGAGTTTTCTTTGGCGTTATCATTTTTGAATAATGCACCAACCTTTTCGTACACTTCCATAATTTCCATGCCAGATTGTGTAACTCTGCGTACCACCACGCATTTTGCATCACGACCCTCTACATTCATCTTGCCTTGCAAGATCATGTTCATGTCTTCGAAGGGTGGAAATGCCGCTCCATCATTTTTTTTATCGTATTCTGTCAAGCTTATGACTCCTTTTACTTAGTTGTGGTGAGGGGTTCTTGGGAAACCTGCCCCCTCGCTCAGGTGTTATAACGCACAAGGTCAGTGTCGACTGTCTATTCCAATTACGTGCGGACTCCCAAGAATTACCAATTAGTATCGGTTTTTCGTTTTGTTTCTGGTGCTGGTGCATCAACAGGTGCAAGCTTTTGTACTGCACCTTTTCTGTTTTGCTCACCATCATCATCTTCAGCTGGTAAGTTGAGCAACGACATAATGCCATAGCGTCTGGCATATGTAATCGCACTGCCTAGTCCTTGCATATCATTTTTGCCTAGCACTAAGGGTACGGCTGTCACAAAGCTTTCGCCACTCTCATGCACAAGTTCTGTTGTGATAGACTTGCCATGCTCGTTTGATATTGCTCGATGCATAAGCAAGAAACCTTTCTTTGCCAGCGGCTCGGTTACTGCTTCGATCACACTCTCAAGTGTAGCGTATTTGTTACCGAAGTGTGGATTAGTTCCACTCTTCTTGATTGGTTGTATATCATTTCTTGCTTCCATAAGCATTTTGATAATGTTTACCTTAGATTTAGTTGTCATTTTGTTCTCCTTGTTATTCTAAGATGTCCACGTTTGTCACGTTTGACGGTGAGTTGGTCGCAGAAAACTTCTCGTTCGTTACTACCGACCATTTGCTTGAGATTTTTCTCAGCATTCTTGAAGAGTCTGTGCTTTTCATATCCTTGGATATAATTGGCTGCTGCGTATACAAACTCGTTGTCTCTGGAGGCATCTCGTGTCTCCATATCATCCAATGCAATGGCGAGCCTAGATAGCTCTGGGGTTTCAACGCCAACAGGCTGTTCATCGCGTACAACGTAACCCCAGAAGTCAGACACCACCGCCCACATAGAATTGAAATAGTCTTTGTCGTATTTGACATGTATGCACTCCCAGTCGCTGTTACCAAATATTACAGACAAGTATACACCTTCTGCTTTTGCCATATGACAGTATAACTGTAGCTGTGGCATGTATCGATCAAGCATTTTTTCCATGTTAGAAAAACTGTTGGTGTGCTTGGCTTCGATAATATTTCTTTCACCTTGTATGGCACCATCGATTGTAGCTTTAACTGGCACAGAGCCAACGGTTCCAGTAAACTCACGTTGTTGTGCAAGAACTGTTTTAGCTTCGTTTTCAGCAAACCATTTTAAGTTAAAGTCTTCAGTATGTAGACCTAATTGTACTGGCAAATTGAATAATAAAGTTTCTGGCTGTTCACGACCTGTCTTTATTTTCCACAGTTCGAGCCAATAGCCTTCCATGATTTTGGTGCAGTCACTGCCACCAATGAAACCTTTACGTTCCATGTTACGTTCTCCTTTTATTTTTATTATACCAAATAATTTACCACGATTGATCTGTTGTGGCAAATAAATTTTTAAATGGGGCTATTTCCGACCAACCGCCCCTTGTTGGTTAACACAACTATTTGATTGATCAGTTCAAATAATCCCTCGGTGAGAGTTCCCAACACACGCTCTCATGGTCGTGCTTTCAGGGTCGGAGGTGTGATATGCCAATCACATTACCCAGTTGGTATTTTATTCTTTTATTTTGTCATGCTGATCGATCAACTGCTTAAGCATAGCTTCGGCTGCTGACTTGCTATATGTATGCCGCAGCAGCCGAGCGTATGCGTTGCGATGTGGATCGAGATCAGATTCAGTTAGTAGGTTTTTGTCAATCATTTCAACGGCTTGTCTGCCCCATAAATATTGATGTCCAACTATGTCTCGTTCCTTGATACGTTTTGCCATGATCGCAAGAGTATCAGGAGCCCAGCTTCTGCTGGCCTCCCTCTGCTTTCTTCGATCATCGGCATAGATTTCACGAGAGGAACGGCTCAAGCTTTGAGACCATACCTCATCTTCGACAGCACGAGTTACTGATTTCATTGTGCAATCCAATACTCTTTTACTTTTTTGCCACTTTCGACTTCAATAAATTGACTATCGATTGGCACTCCAGACTGTTTTAGATCTGTGATTCGGGATGCTAATCGAAAGCACTTAAACTTTTCGAGTGCAGTGATTGCAGTAATAGTATTACCTTGCTCAAGATAACTTTTGATCTGCTTGTTTTGTGATTCCATTGTTGTTCTCCTTTTTTGTTTTAACAATTTGTTGCCAGTCTTTTTTAGTTTCCCACTCTGGCTTTAAGTGGACTTGTGGCAATACATCTTCAAGAATAAGTTGTACTGCAATATAGGTTGCATTCATAAACCCTTCATTTATGTAACCCATTTCTTCTGCATCAATGAGACCATCTGTGTCATCATCAATCATTTCTTTTACACGATTAAAATATTTATCAATAGCTTCATCAACATGGTGTTGAACTGTTTTTGCTGTTAAATATTGTATAGCTCTATCTGAAACTAAATCCATGACTTGCATTTCCATTGCTCGCCATAACTCGTTATCAGTAAACTTTATTTCATTTGTTGTTATCTTCTGAGCCATGTTCGTTCTCCATGATCTGTTTAAATTTATCGCCACTCATTATGACTAGCGTTTGCGGAGTTCCTCTCCGTCTTTTATAGAATGCAATATCTCTTCCTTCTAATACTTTGAAAGGGCTAGGGAAGGATGCACTATCACGATACTTCACCTCACCTACCATTTCAAGTCCTTTGATTTCGAGCTTGATGTCGCCAGAATATTCTCCTCCCAAACTTCCTGAGAGGGGCTGGCGTTTCGCTTTGATCTGCGCTTTGATTTTGTTGAGCCAGTCGACAAACCATTTTTCATGGTATGTTCCTTTGCTCTTGTTACGGTTTGCCATCTATCTTCCTCATAACAGTTCAAACAAATGTACCAGTGCTTTTGCGTAGATCTGCCACTATTGTTTTTAAGTATAGCAACAAACCATTCTGTTTTACTTTCGCAGCTGGCGCACGTTATTGTTACTGGTTTTTTTCTTGACTTCGATGTCATATCCTAACGCCTCAAGCCAACACATAAGAAAAAATCCAGACGGAACTCTTTTGTGCTGCTCCCATTTATGAATCAATGATTCGGTGCAGCCTATAATATTAGCCAGCTGTGGCTGGCTTAATCCTTGATCATGTCTCGCATTAATGAGCATCTCAATCATCTCATTGTAATTGTGAGACAGTCTTGTGTTAGGCAACTAAAAATTTATATCCTCTTCATCATCGAAGATACCAAGTCCCTGGCATTCTTCGCAAATTTCAGTGGCACTATCTATGTATCCTACATCCCTGTCAAATCCGTGGGATCTGGGTATATCATATTCAATGTACCCATCACCACCACATTCTTGACAAGGTTTAGTAGGGGATCTCATCATCGAGGTCATTGCTACTCTCCGCAAATACTTGAGCATTGTGTATCTCAGCAAGCTGTTCAACTGCATGCTCTTCCCACACATTGGTAGCACGATTTACCCATTTGTCACGATCAAATCTTGGATTGGTTCGTGCAAGTTCATCAGCAATCTTTTCGATTCCTGTAGGCCAGTGCAAGTGTGGTGTAATGTAATCAGCAAGAAACTCAAAGTCTCTGCGAGTAAATCTTGGTGTTGATCTTTTAGCCATCAGTATCTCCTTTCATAATAATGTCTGCTTGTCTGTCTTTGTCGAGACTTACAATTAAAGACTCCAAACCAGCAATACGTTCAGTCAGAAGCTGAATCCAAGTGCTGGCGCTTTGTTTACTTAATGGTAATGTGACAGTGAAAGCAGCATCTTTTGCTTTCGTAATCATTTCACCATGTTCTTTAACTTCAGCTTCAATCTGTAGCTTGAAAGCTTGGTCAGCTAAGAAGTTTAGTTTCCACAACTGTTTTGCAGTTGCTGCTTGTTTATCTAAATCAAACATTAATCCATCCTTGTTATGTAGTGTTGATTGCCTAGTGTTGGTATTGCCATGACTGAATAAGGATAGAAATAAATCTCACCTTCTTCAGTGTGCCATGACATAAACGGATACATTGGTGAGTCTTCTGGATGACGAAGAACACCTTCGTTATCTATTTCACCAGTTAGTTTTCTACCCTTGATACCCATGCCCGACCTAGCTTCATACTGTTTATGAAGATAGTCAAACAAAGTTTCTTGAATAGCAAAACTAGTTCGTCTTAGATTCCATTCCGTTATCCAAAGCGGAATGAACCCACCCCAACCCATCATCTGATGTGTTGTCATGTCAGGGTATTTCTTTTTATTATATGTAATTATCATTGCATTCTCCTTTTTTCGCAAAAATCCCAGCTATATTTTACTGTACGTTTATAGTTAGGCTCGAGCCGTTGGCTCGAAGGTGACCATGCCCAGCTTCGCTGGAATAGCATGGCACACCACTTTAACACCAAAGGTGTTAGACACATCAAGGATGTGTCACGCGGTGCGAAGCACCGCGAAATTTTTGGGAGGGTCGAAACCCTCCCTCAATTTTAAGCTGACAAAGCATTGAACTCTGCAACAATAGAAGCCATCTCTTCAGACATTTCTCCATCAATTGCGTTGGCTGGAATACTTGTAAAGCTTGAACCTGTTAGTTTTTGGTAAGCTTTTTGTGCTGCTCGTAATTCTTTCTCCATTACAAGCAAAGCAAACTGTTCTGCTTTCCAAGTGGCAACACTTGCCTTGAAGTTTAGCGTGCTGATTTCATCACCTACGCAACGCTTTTTATCACGCTCTGACCATCGCTTCGCGTTGGCTTCGCGGTCTTGTTGCTTCGGTATCCAGAACTCCAAGTCTTCTATTTCCCTTCGAAGCTTTCGCTCCGCGTGGAAATAAAGACTGTCTTGATGATACCAACCCTCACTCTTACCTTCTGTGTTAGAGCTACGGACATATAACTCTGTTGGGTTTGTGTATGTTTCTACAATTGCTTTTACTATACTAGACATTTACATTCTCCTATGTTTTTGATTCTAGCTCATCTATGTTTGATCCGACCCGAAGTGAGGGGCTGGACAACAACGACATCAAATGCCCATGGTTCGTAGGTCAACACGCAACCACGTCCGTGTTTACCTAGGGTTCTGGACATTTTATGACGGTGGTGGCCAGAACCGAGCTTCGTGTTGGTTCAAACCCCCCCTTGAGGGGGGCAGGGGGGTGGCATACTCCTCACTCGCGTGAGCGAGTGCCACTCTCCCTACCGCGTTAGGGATGGAAGCCCGAAGGGGCAAGACTCGATAGAGGCTTGATTCACGACAGCCCGACCCCCACCTTCGGGGGGAACGCCCTGTCAATACTAGATGTAGTATGTAGACCTATGACTAGACACAAGTGACGTAGGGTAATTGCTTGACAGCAACAGCCATTTTGGTGTCCAAATGGGGGGGAGAGAGGGAGAGGGGGGGCTACAGAGGATCACCATGAATAATCTTATCAATACTAAGAAACTGACACCAAAACAGCTGGCTTTGGTTGATACACTCGTATCAAAAGGTTGCTCTATCACTCAGGCTGCTAAAGAAGCTGGGTATGCTGATGGTGACTCAGGTAGAGTGACTGCTAGCAAGGCTCTAAAGCAACCTCATGTGCAACAGTACATGATGCAATGTGTGACAGAACAGTTAGGTATGAATGCTACGATTGCTGCTAGTAGGGTGATGAAGCTCGCAACAGGAGCGAAGAGTGAGTATGTGCAGCTCGAAGCGAGCAAGGACATACTCGATCGAGCAGGATACAAACCGATAGATAGATCGCAAGTACAGGTGGCTGGTGATATCCGTGTGAGCATAGATCTAGGGTAGACCCCCTCATAGGTTTGCACATGTACTCTAGCACAGACACAGGGGTCAAAACTAGGACACTTGTTACTGTTACTTCTCTTTCCCCAGCATTTTTTTACTACAAAGTATTTTGTGCGTTTGAAAAAATATTTTTTTAGTGTAAGGGTGGATTTATGTTTAATTGGTTAAAGAGATTGTGGCATGGCAAAAACTCCAGCGTGGCAGAGGAAAGAGGGGAAGAATCCCAAGGGCGGTCTAAACGCGAAGGGTCGAGCAAGTTACAAGGGGGGAACACTAAAGCCTCCAGTCAAAAGCGGAGACAATCCTCGAAGAGCAAGCTTCCTAGCAAGGATGGGGGGAGCAAGGGGGCCAGAAAGAGACAGCAAGGGAAAACCAACGCGTCTTCTTCTCAGCCTAAGAGCATGGGGAGCGTCAAGCAAAGCGGACGCAAGGGCAAAGGCCAGAGCAATAAGTCGAAGAAACAAAGCTAAGAAAGGAAAAGCATAATGCCTATGGGTAAAGGAACATATGGTTCACAGGTTGGAAGACCTAAGAAAAAGAAGTCTATGTTGACTGCAAAGCAAAAGACATTGCCGCCAGCATTGAAAAGAAAGATTATGAAGGCAAAAGCTAAGAATGGCAGTTAACGCAGCTGGTAATTACACTAAGCCCAAGATGAGAGCTTCTTTGTTTCGTAGAATAAAAGCAAGAGCTACACATGGTACGGCTGCTGGTCAGTGGTCTGCTCGAAAAGCTCAGTTACTTGCCAAGGAATATAAAAAGCGTGGTGGTGGATACAAGTGAAGAAGTCACAAAGGTCATTGCTTAACTGGGGAAAGCAAAAGTGGCGTACCAAGTCTGGCAAAAAGTCTAGTGAAACAGGTGAACGGTACTTACCTAGCGCGGCTATTGCTGCTCTTAGTGATGCTGAATATGCAGCTACAACCAGAGCTAAACGAAAGGGTAAGGCAAAGGGTAAGCAGTTTGTGGCTCAACCGAAAAAGATTGCTAGGAAAGTAAAGAGGTTTAGAAGTGCCTAAAGTTGGAAGAAAAACTTTTCCTTATACAAAGGAAGGTATGATAGCTGCTAAAGAATATGCAAGGCAGCAAAAGAAAAAAGGCTTAGATTCAAAGATAATAGCTCCAGTAACTAAGTCTGGTTTAAGAAGAATACAAAAAGGAAAATAATTATGGGCTGGATAATAGCAAACACTGGTGAAGTTTATGATGGGGAAACCCATGAACTTGCTGGCACTACTTACTCAGGTAAGACAAGAACCTCTGAATCTAAAAGATTAGAGTGGGTAGAGATTACAGTTAAATCTAAAGCAGCACCAAAAAAGAAACGTGCTAGAGATAATAAAGGTAGACTCAAAGCTGATGATCCTTCTACGCCAGATGTTAATGAGGCTTGGGAAAGTTGAGCTTTGTAAATACTTTGAAGACAGAAGAGCTTACTATGCTTCGAAGGATTGTTAAGAAAGTACACTTTCAACACTTTGATCGCAAACATGGTAAGTCTTTTGTAACAAATAAAATGCTAGACAATGTGATAGAAAACATTGGTCCAGAAGTAATCGAAAAGATGATAAGATCTGGAGTTGACAAGGGGCTGCGCTAGTGGTCGATTTTAAATACAAACCAGATGGCAATACTCTCAAAAGCTTTATGAAAGATGATACTTTCTTTCGTGGCATTCGAGGGCCAGTAGGATCTGGCAAATCAGTGGGATGTTGTGTTGAAGTATTTCGTAGATCTTTGGAACAAAAGAAAGCCCCAGACGGAAAACGAAAGTCACGATGGGCTATTATACGAAACACAAACCCACAGTTACGAACTACAACTATTAAAACATGGCTTGACTGGTTCCCAGAAAATGACTGGGGAAAGTTTACTTGGTCAGTGCCATACACCCACCACATCAAAAAAGGTGAAGTAGATCTTGAGGTTATCTTCTTAGCATTAGATAGACCAGAAGATGTAAAGAAACTATTATCATTAGAATTAACAGGTATATGGATAAATGAAGCAAGAGAAATTCCTAAGTCTATCATTGATGCTTGTACTATGCGTGTTGGTCGTTATCCTTCTATGCGTGATGGTGGTCCAAGTTGGACAGGTGTTATAGCAGATACAAACGCACCAGAAGAAGATCATTGGTGGCCTATTATGTCTGGTGAAGTGCCAATCCCTGATTATATTCCAAGAGAACAAGCTCAGATGTTAGTAAAACCTGATAACTGGGAGTTTTTTACACAGCCTTCTGCAATGCTCGAAGAACGTGATGAAGATGGTGAAGTAATAGATTACAAACCAAACGATACTGCTGAAAACAAAAAACACATGCTTGCCAACTATTATGACAATTTAATAAGAGGTAAAACAAAAAGCTGGATTGATGTCTATGTTATGAATAGGCTTGGCACTATCCAAGATGGAAAGCCGATATACCCAATGTTCGCAGCAGAAGTACACATAGCCAAAGAAGAAATAGCGGTAGCTGCTGGCGCACCGCTATATGTTGGCTTGGACTTTGGGTTGACTCCAGCTGCAACTCTTGGACAAAAGATCAGAGGTCGCTGGCTCGTCCAGTCGGAGATAGTGGCTTTTGATATGGGGATTGTTAGGTTTGCTGAAGTATTGCGTGAAGAAATTTCCTCCCGATTTTCTCAAGCATCTGAAGTGTATATATACGGCGATCCTGCTGGGGATTTTAGAGCGCAAACAGATGAGAGTACCCCCTTTCACATCTTGCGCGGTGCTGGTTTGAGGGCATTCCCAGCCCCTTCGAACTCTGTAGACCTTCGATTGGAAGCTGTATCTTCCCAGCTAACAAAGATGGTTGAGGGCAAACCAGCATTTATTATTGACAGAAGATGCCAGCAGTTAATCAAAGGATTTGAAGGTGGGTATCAATATAAGCGTATGGAAGTATCTGGTGAACGATATGCAGATAAACCTGATAAAAATATGTATTCTCATATTCATGATGCTTTGCAATATATGATGCTTGGTGCTGGTGAAGGTAGAGCTTTACTTAACAGTCAAAAACCAGTTAGACCTGTGATAGCGAGTAGAAACTTTGATGTATTTAATAAAAAACCTGTCAAACAAAAAAGACAAGGACTTTGGGCAAGAATGTAATTGTGCGTTGCCAAAACTGTTTTTCTCTGCTTTTAGGGAAATATAAAGGAGATTTACTATGTGCGGTAGAAAGAAAAGAGACCCTCGAATAGATGAGGAACAAAAAAGAGCAAGGGAAGCAGCAGAAGCTGCAAAACAACAAGCTCTTGAAAAACAAGAACAGCAACGTGCTAGTCAGCTAGAAAGAGAAAGAGAAGCTGCAGCAAGTGCAGCAGCTAAAGCTGAAGCTGATGCTGCTAAAGCAGCAAGACAAGCTGAACTTGATATGCAAGTTGGAGAGTTAGATAATACTGGAAAACCTATGAGAAAAAGAGGTGGCTTGTTTAGAAGTAAAGCAGCACAAAGAAGAAGTAGGTCAGCAAGATCTGGAAGAAGGGGAAGACGTAGTTTGCTTACATCATCAGGTGGTGGCGTAGGTTATTTTAGTAGGTTTCTCTAATGATAGCAGATCCTATAGCAAAAGAGTTTCTCAAAAGATATGAGAGAGCAAAAGCAAAGCGTACAAACTTTGTTGATGTTTTTGAAGAGTGTTATGAGTTTGCGCTGCCGCAACGCGAATCATTTTACTATGAAGTTTCTGGTCAAAGACGAGATGATAAAATTTTTGATGAGACTGCTGTTGTAGGAGTTCAAGAGTTTGCTTCAAGGTTACAGTCTGGACTTGTTCCAAACTTTGCTCGATGGGCAGACTTAACTGCTGGATCTGAAACACCAAAAGAAAGAAGAGAATCTGTTAATAATGATTTAGAAGAAGTTACTGAATATGTATTTGAAATACTTCAGAACTCAAACTTTGCACAAGAAGTTCATGAATCTTTTATGGACTTAGCAGTTGGTACTGGTGTCTTAGTATGCGAAGAAGGCGATGCTATCAATCCTATACGTTTTTCTGCAATACCATTACCTCATGTCATACTAGACACTGGGCCTGATGATAGAATTGATCATGTTTTTAGAGAAAGAAAATTTATTAGATATGATCAACTACCAATGTTATATCCAAATGGAACATTTAATGATGAGCTTCAAAATTTAATAAACAACTCTGATCAAACAACAACTGTATTAGAAATAGTTTGCAAAGATTATTCTAAAAAGAATGAAGAAGCTTTCTTATATTATGCAATATGTTTGACAACAAAATCTGTTATGATGCAAAAACAAATGTCTGGAGTTGGATCTAATCCTTTTATTTGTTTTCGTTGGTCTAAATGTGCTGGTGAAGTTTATGGTCGAGGGCCACTATTTAATGCACTTAGCGCAATTAAAACAACTAATCTTACTGTTGAGATGATACTTGAGAATGCACAGATGGCTATCTCTGGTATTTATCAAATGGAAGATGATGGGGTAATAAATCCTGATACAATCAATCTCGTGCCAGGGACTATAATTCCAAAGGCTATGGGATCAGCTGGATTACAACCAATACAAGCTGCTGGTAGTTTTGATGTAGCACAACTTGTTCTTGGTGATATGCGTAATAATATTAAACGTGCTTTATACAATGATATGCTTGGAGATCCTAATAGAACACCAGCATCTGCAACAGAGATTGCGGAGCGTATGGCAGATTTATCAAGACGCATTGGATCTGCATTTGGAAGATTACAAGTAGAGTTAGTTCAGCCAGTATTACAAAGAGTTGTTTACATATTAAAGAAACAAGGCAGAATTGAAGTACCAATAATAAATGGTAGAGAAGTTAAAATTAGATCTGTGTCACCATTAGCGCAAGCGCAAGCCAATCAAGACATTACTTCAGTATCACGTTTTCTTGAATTAGCTAATGGAGCATTTGGCCCAGATGCTATTAATGTATTAATAAACACAGAACAAACTGCTGTATATTTAGCTAAAAAGTTTGGAATACCAGATAATTTAGTACGAGATGAACAAGGAAGAAGAGAAATCCTTGATTTTATGCAGCAAATGCAGCAAGGTCAGGCACAAGCACCACAACCTATGGAGTAATGCTTGACTAAAAAAATCAATGTGGGTGTTGATGGGATACAGCGTCCACAAGAAAAAGATCAACAGATTAGTGAGAATATGGCCTCATTGTTTGGCTCTGCAACAGGACAAGCAGTCTTGCAATATCTGAGATCAATTACTATTGAAATGGTAAATGGCCCAAATGTAACTACGGAAGAACTGCGTCATATGGAAGGTCAACGATATTTAGTTGGTTTGATCGAAGCTCGTATGGCTCATGCACATAAGGTGAAAAATAATGGAAGAAAATCAAGTAAGTGAAAATACAGAAGAAACGACTGAAGAAGTAAAAACTGTTGATAGTGTTACTTCAGAAACATCTGAACGACCAGAATGGTTGCCAGAAAAGTTTAATGATCCAGCTGATTTAGGTAAAGCTTACAAAGCTTTAGAATCAAAGCTGGGTGAAAAAGAAGACGATGTTCGTAATCGTTTGATGGAAGAGCTTAATGAACAAGCATCTGAGGGTGTGCCAGCATCTGCTGGTGAATATGAACTTCCTGATTTTCTTGATGAAGAAGAAGCTCTTGAAAGTGATATGCTAAAAGACTGGGCAGAACACTGTCATGCTAATGGATATACTCATGATGAATTTAAAAAAGGCATTGAGATGTATATGAACGGCATGGGTGGGGATGTTGATATGGATGCTGAAGCTGAAAGATTAGGTGATAACTCTGAAGCTAGAATAGAAGCTGCATCTCTCTTTGCTAATAAATTTTTTCCAGAAGAAGCTTTACCAGCAATAGAACGTATGTGTGAAAGCGCAGATGGTATTATTGCTCTTGAAACTATTATGGAAGCAATTAAAGACCCAAGTGTAACAGAGCAAACAAATATATCATCAAACTTTAATGAGATTGAGCTTCAAGAAATGCAAAGAGATGAAAGATATTGGAACCCAGCTAAGAGAGATAACAATTTTGTTAATCAGGTAAATGAAGGTTACAAAAAATTATATGGATGAAATAAAGATATTACAAAGTGGGTCATACTATATGACCCCCTTTTATGAGCATCATATACCTGAGATGTATTCTATTTTGCATCCAGAAACAGAAAAAGAGCTATCAAACCTTGGTTATTCTTCTATTATCGAAGCTTTACAAGATCTACAAAAAGATTCTGAAGTCTATATCGTAAGAGATAAAGATTGGAATATTATGATGGCAAGTGGTGTATTTTTTTCTGAAGATCCACCACAACTCTTTGCATTATTTACAAAACACATTACAAAAAATTTTAAAGGATTGGCACGAGGATCTAAGTTATTAATATCCTTTTTAGATCAGTCATATGAAGATTTATCTATGCAAATAGCAGAAGAATATGAGTCAATGTTAAACTGGGCAGTATGGTTAGGCTTTCATCCTGTTGGGTTTAGCGATTGGAAAAATGTGCGATATGTTGATTTTGTGCGTTGCAATCCGTCACAAAATTGTGTTTCACATAAAACATCAAGGCCTGTGATACACTGAGAAGCCCATTTGGATACCTTCATTGAGGATGTAAAGCAGATACCCAAGATGCCCGTAACTTAATTTAGGAGAAAAAAATTGGCTAATACAATAGACCAAGCCTTTATTAAGCAGTTCGAAACCGATGTGCATCTTGCATACCAGCGCATGGGTTCAAAACTGCGTAATACCATTCGTTCTACGAATGTGTCAGGCAATGTGGCTAGATTCCAGAAAATAGGAACTGGAACAGCTTCAACAAAATCACGTAACGGTAACGTTACACCAATGGAACTTGCACATACTAATGTGGAAGTAACAATGGCTGACTTTTATGCAGCTGAGTTTATCGACAAACTTGATGAGTTGAAAACAAATATCAACGAGCGTCAAGCTGTTGCCGAGAGTGCTGCTGCTGCGTTAGGTCGTAAAACTGATGAGATTATCACAACAGCTATGGATGCTGGTGCTAACTCAACTCAGTTACACGACACATCTTCTGCTGTTGAAAAGGCAGATCTTTTGTCAGCTTTTGAAACATTTGGAACAGCAAGCATTCCAGAAGACGGACAGCGTTATATTGCTATGTCTCCAGCTGGTTTTGCAGATCTGTTTAATATTACAGAATTTGCTTCAAGTGATTTCATTGGGCCACAAAACTTACCGTTTGCTGGCGGTATGACAATGAAAGAGTTCTTGGGATTCAAGATCTTTTCAACTTCAGCTGTAGCTGGTGGTAAAAACTTTGTTTATCATATGAGAGCAGTTGGTATTGGTGTGAACTCTGATGTTCAGACTGAAGTAAACTATGTAGCAGAAAAAGTATCTCACCTTGCGACATCTATGATGTCAATGGGTGCTGTTGTCATTGATGACAATGGTATGTACGAACTGCTAGATAATAACTAGGAGGGTTGGAAAATGGCTTATAGTGCAAGTGGACTAACTCGTTTATCTGGTGGATCTGGTGTCAATCTTTGGCATTATACTACTACAGATGCAATCGGTGATGTAAATACTGCTGGTTACTTTAATGATGCTATCGGCATGATTCGTTCTTTGGATGTTATCATTGCTGTCACATCAACAGGTGGTACACCAGCTGTTAGCCTTGTTTACGCAAAAGATGTTTCGGCATCTGCTATTGACGTAACTGATGGCTTAACTGTTACAGCAACTGATAGTGACTAATAGGTTGGGGCTTCGGCCCCACCTTTCTTTGAGGATTAAGTATGGCAGTTTCAAGTATACCAGCACAATCTCCAGTTGCTGTTTGTAGTCGCGCTCTAATTCTTGTGGGTGCTGAACCTATAACATCATTTGATGATGGTAATAATGAAGCTTTAATTGCTTCAAATATGTATGAAGATGTTGCTCGATCATCTTTGTTAAATACTAGATGGCGTTTTTCAACTAATCAGGCAGTCTTAAATAGATTGTCAGATGCACCAACAGGTAGATTTGATGCAGCTTATCAACTTCCTAGTGGTTGGTTAATGACACATGTTGTAACTGTTAATGACACACCAATAGAATATCAAACTTATGGTGATAAACTTTTTTGTAATGAAGCAGCTAGTTCAGAGCTAGTATTAGATTTTACTTATCGAGCAGATGAGCAAGGCTGGCCTTCATATTTTACTATTGCTGTTGAGTATGAATTAGCATCTGTTTTTGCTGTAAGTTTAGCAAGGGATCAAAGTCTTGCACAACTTATGTCTCAACAAGCAGCAACATCGATGATGAGAGCACGAAACCTAGATGCTCAACAACAAACAACAAGGAAACTTTCAACAAGTCGGTTTATTACTAATAGGCGAACATAATGCAAAAAGTACGAGTACCACTAACAAACTTTGCATTTGGTGAGGTAAGCCCTTCTTTATATTCAAGAACAGATTCTGCTGTTTACAATCAATCTGCACAAAGAGTTAAAAACTTTTTTATAAGATCTGAAGGTGGTGTAATAAAAAGATCTGGTCTGCAAAAAATTTATGAATTTGATACAACAGTAAATGAAGCAAAAACACAGCAATGTAGATTACTACCATTTATTTTTTCAGATGATGAAAGATATATTGTTTCTCTTGAAAATGCTAAAGTAAGAATTTTTCAGATAAATCCAGTTAATGGTGCTGTTTCTTTAATACAAACAATAACAGCAGATATAAATAGTTCTGCATTAAAATTTAGTGATGAGTTTTTGCATGAATATACATTTGCCCAAGCTGGTGATGTTATGTTTATTGCACATCAAACATTTATGCCTCAACAAATTGTTCGAACAAGCTTAACTACATTTCAAGTAGAGTCTTTTCAGTTTGATCAAAAGTCTGACAATAAACAAGTCTATCAACCATATTATCCATTTCAAGGTGCTGGAGTTACTTTAGACCCATCAGCATCAAGCGGATCTGGTGTTACTCTTACAACAAGTGCAGCATATTGGGATACAACATCACCATCCAAGCATATTGGAACTACTGTTCGTTATAATGGTCAAGAAATAGAAATTACTGGTGTTACTAACTCTACAACTGCAACAGGTGATATACTTGATTCTCTTAAAATTAAACTAAGTCCAGATTCTTTAAGAACGAATAATGGATCAAATATAGTAGAGGTAACTCTAGTAAATCATGGTATGTCAGTAGGAGATTCTATTACATTCTCTGATTGTGATACAACTGGAGGAATAGCAATTAGCAATCTTAATGGTGCAAGAACTGTTGCTGGAATTATAAGTGATGATGTTTTTACCTTTACTGCTGGTGCTTCTGCTAATGATTCTATTTTAGGTGGTGGCACTCCAAGTGTAACTACTCATGCACCAACAACTAGTTGGGATGAGCAATCTTATTCTGCTCTTCGAGGCTTTCCAGCTGCTGTTACATTTCATGAAAACAGATTAGTTTTTGCTGGAACGCTTGGTCAGCCAGATAGTATTTGGTTTAGTAAAATAGCATCATATTATAACTTTGATGTTGGTGAAGCAAAAGATAATGAGTCTATACATCTCACTGCTGCTATCGGTGAAATACAACAAATAAGACATATTGTTTCAAATAGAGATCTACAAATCTTTGCAGCTTCAGCTGAGATGTTTGTACCAGCATTTCAAAATCAACCTATTACACCAACTAATGCACAAGTAAGAAGGCAAACACCTTTTGGTTCTGGTTTTATAAGACCACAAAATATAGATGGAGCAACTCTATTTGTGCAAAAAGGTGGACAAATTGTAAGAGAATATTTGTTTAGTGATAGTGAAGCTGCATATGTAGCTAATCCAATATCTATTATTTCTTCGCATTTAATAAAATCACCAATAGAAATGAACACCCTTTATGGTGCTTTGTCTCGATCAGAAAGTTATGTTTTTATTGTGAATGAAGATGGCACAATGTCTGTGTTTAATTCTAATAGAGCAGAGCAACGTGCTGGTTGGGTAGAGTTTGTAACTAATGGTAAGTTTCACTCAACAGTAACAATCGATGATCGTGTTTTTACAAATGTCGAATATGATCTTGGCGATGGTACAAAAAAAATAATTCTTTGTGAGTTTGACTCTACCTTTAATTTAGATATGGCAAAAACATATACTGGATCTAGTGGTGTATTTGATGTATCAGCAGATTTTAATAATGGTGCTGTGCTAAGAGTTGTTAATGGTAATAATTATATTGGTGAGTTTACTGTAAGTAGTGGTAACATAGATGTTTCATCTGTTGATTCTACATTAGCATCAGCAGAAATAGGTTTTAACTTTGATGTTGAACTAACAACAAACCCTATAGATGCACAGGTAAACAATGGGCCAATAACTGGTATTCCAAGAGGGATTGGCACAGTATATTTAGATTTAAATAACACATTAGCAGTAAAGGTAAATCAAACAGCAATGATAATAAGAAATGTTACAGATGATTTGTCACAACAACTTGCTCCTTTTACTGGCAAAAAAGAGTTTAGATTGTTGGGTTATAATGCAGATCCTCAAATAACAATAACACAAGATGCACCATTAGATTTACAAGTTAATGGATTAGTAGCGGAGTTGATATTCTAATGTCTTTTTTTCAAGCAATAGGTCTGGGGATGAAGTTAATTGGTGGTATACAAGCCGCTAAAGCACAAGAACAAGCTTCAAGAGATAATGCTGAAGCAATGGTTACAGATCGTATTCGAGGTGAAGCTCAAGCAGCACAACAACAGGTGGCACGTTATCAACAATACTTTGATGATATAGCAACTAATGAAGCTATGCTTTTAAAAAATAGAGATTTTGATCAAAGTGTAAAAGCTTTTTTTGATGAGCAAAAAACTGTAACATTTGATGATTTAACAGTTATGGCAAGTCAAGCAAGAATGGAATCAAGAAAACAAACTGTTGCTGCATTGTTAGAAGTAGAGCGTGGTAAAAATGAAGCAGCTGCAACACGCATTAGAACTTTCTCAAGCTTTGCATCTGGTCTTCAAGATCTATCAAGTACTAAATTTACTTAGAGGTTTATTATGGCAGTCATTCGTAGAACAGTAAGTGTAACAAACAAACGAATTGGCGTTAATAATTTTGATACTGGTGCTGATCAAATAGGCTTTGCGATTGCTGATGCTGGTGAAGCTATAAGAGATAGAGCATTTAGAATAGATGCTCAAAAAGCAGAAGAAGCTGGTGCTGATGCTGCTTTATCTGTTGATGCTGAAAAATTTTTACAATTTGATGCTGAAGGAAAACCTACTGCATTAGAAACACCAGAAGGTTTTGGTCGAATTGCTAGAGAGTCTTTTAAAAAAGTAGCTGAAAGAAGATTTATTGAAACTGTTGATAAAGATCTTCGTAACGAATTTGCAGAACTTTCCGTAAAATATGATCGAGATCCTCTTGGTTTTGATCGAGCAGCTGAAGCTTATTTAACTGGTTTGCTTACCGTAGATACCAATAATAAATTTCAACAACAAATATTAGATATTGGTGCTGATATAAAAGAACGTGCCAAAGTTAATATTATGAAATCTGAGCGTAATCGCATAAGACAAAATGCAACTCAGCATATAGCTTCAGAAACTCAAGATGCAAAAATTTTAGCTATTGAAAAAGCAAGATTAGAAGATGTTGCTGGAGCAAAAGAAATAGCAGAAGAACGAAGAATTGCTACTCAAGAAGGAGAAGGTGCTGGATTTAAAATAGGATCTTCTGATGTTGTAAAGGATGATATTAATGGAGCTATAGCTGGCGCATATTTATCAACACAATTTCAAACACTTTCACGTCAGGATAGAATAGCAATCATTCGAGCAGCTGGAGTTGGTGGCACTAACGTAGTGTTATCAAAAGAAGCCCAAGCTGTTTATAGTCAAGTTTCTGATTTAATAACACCAAGTAATCAAGCTAGTGTTCTTGCCGAGTTAAGATCAAATAACTCTGCAATTATTTCTGATGAAGATTTTGCTCTTCGAACAACTCAAATTGCAGCAAATGAAAAGCTTAATAATTTATTGCAAACTTATGAAGATGTAAATTTTGCATTAGAAAAATCTTATGCAGAACAAGCTAACATAGCTATTGATACAACAAAAGATTTTGATGCTATTTTTGGTGGAACATATGCTCAACTTACAGCTCGAATAGATGAAATAAAAGACTTAACATCTATGGTTGAGGGTGATGGTAAGCCATTAAACAGCACAACATCATTAAATATGCAAGAAGAAGCAAAAAGAGATTTTATTACCCCTTGGCTTTTGAATGCAGCTGCTCAAGGAGAGCAAGATCAATTAAAAAACTATATTTTAACTGGCACTCATAATGGCAAATTAAATAGCTATCAAGTAAATACAGTAGATAAATTAAAAGAGTTTGGATTATTACTTCCAACAGATGTAAATAATACTGCTGTAAAAACATTATTAAATACAGATATTGGTAAACTTGTTGATCAACAAAAAGAACAGCAACTAAAAGTTGATCTTAGTAATGAAGCTTATGATTTATCAGCACAGCTTGCTGGTGGATTTGACACAACAAGAAATGGTGAATCTTTTGCAGAAATATTTTCAGACAAAGTTTCTAAATCTGGACTTGATCCAACTATACAAGATACTCTTGGAAAGATTGTCCAGTTTGGTGCATTGCGTGGTGAAATAAATGGTATTGCTTCTGGCTTATCATCTTCTCAAATAGAAGATGTAATTAGTTATATAGAGTCTGGTGGTCAAACAGATATTGATGAAGGTATTACTAAAACACTTGCTGATAAAATATTAGCTGAAAAAAATGAAGAAACAATTGAAGCTGGTACAAAACATCTTGACGATCTTAGAAGCAATGCTGTTCAGAGAGAGGCTAATGCTAATGCTGACAGAAAATTTTTAGATAATATGCAAACAATACTTGAAGGTAAAGCTGACCCAAATACAGCTGATTCAAGAAAAACAGTAGATGAGTTTAATACTAGAAACGGTATTGATATTTATAATCCTGCAACTTGGCAAAACAATCCAGAAGTTATTCATATTATGGCTAAAGTGCCACCACAAAAATTAGTTGATGCTTTAAATATTATGGTTCAAAGAGGTACGACTCCAAATCCTGATGCTATAATATCATTATATAGAACTCTTACTTCTTACACAGGTTATGGCTCTCCAAAAGATGTTCTTGGAGATTCTCTTGGTGGTTATACAGCAACTAATATAAAAAAAGTGATGCTTGATGATATGATTGAAGGTATAGATGCTGGATTATACAGAACAACACAAGAAGCTATAGATGCTATGATTAGTCGGAAAACAGAAGTTACTCAAAATACTATTGAAAAAACTTTAGGTGCTTCTGCAGATGATAAAAAAACAATAATGAATGACATTTTAAATTCTGCTGTAGGTAAAGATAATATAGATAATCACATTAGTGATGATTTTAAAAATCTTGCAACACAACTTGCTGGTCTTGGCTATGATCAAGAAGATATAAAAACTAAATTAAAAGATATATTTGAACGTGAATATGGTGATGCTGGTGTTGTTGTTGATTTTGACAGACCAATAGAAGGTCGTAAAAAAACAAGAATGTCACTAGATAAACTTACTCGTAATGGTGAAGAAGTAAGTGATATTCATGCTGTTTTAAATCAACAACTTAAAACTTTAGATGCTGTATTGTTTGATCCTAATGAAAGTTTTCCAATAGGATTTACAACAAGAACAAAAGGTTTTCTTGAAGGACAGTTTGAATGGTTTGAAGATCCAAGATTTGAAGGTAAATCAATGGTTGTTCTTTCTCCAGCACCAGACGCAACAAAAGCCAATCCAAAATTTTTAACTTATCAAGTTCGTAGAAGAGATGGCATTCTTATTCTTGATCCATTTATTGTAGAAAAAGATGGTAAAGCTTTATGGCCTTCATTTGATATTAATTCTGAAATGGTAGAAGCCAGGGGTTTTAGAGAACAAAATAATCAAGCTATGGAAAGATCTAGACTCGAAGTTGAAGCTGCACAAGCTGCTGCTGATGATGAAGCTGAAAGAATTAGATTACAAAATATTGATGAAAAAAACAAAAGATCTAATAGAAACAGGGGAATGTTAACTAATGGATAATGCTTTTGATTATATTCAAGGGCAGATGGATACACGATTTATTGCTACTCCAGATGACAACAGGCCATCATTTGGTGAAGTTGTTTCTGCATCAATAGGTCGAGCATATGATCCTCTTTTCGAATATGTTAAGTTTCAATCAAATAGATCTACAAATTTTAGAGAAGAAGGTTTTGATCCTTTCCCACAAATACCAGATCATTTAAATGATTATTCATCTTCTTTGCTTGGCGCACATACTCAAGAAGAGTTTGATGAATTAGTTAGAATAGCTGAAGAATCATTAGATAGAAGAAGAGTTCTTAGTCAGGCATCTTTTGGACAACAGCTTGGTGCTTCTTTGTTTGATCCTATTAATCTTATTGCTATTCCTTTAACTGGTGGTGCTAGTGTTGGTATGCAAGCACTTCGAACAGGTGCATCTGTTGGTGCGCTTACTGCTGCACAAGAAGGCTTAATATATGCTACAGACCCCACAGCTACTGGTGCAGAGTTTGCATTAAATGTTGGGGCTGGGTTTGCTGTTGGTTCTGCATTTGGAACACTTGGTGGTATTCTTAGTAGAGGATCTGCACCAGCTGTTATCAGAAATACAACTAATGATATTGAACAAGCTCAAGAAGCTTTTACACCAAAAGAAGGTGGAGCTTCACTAGCTGAAACTGTTTTTACAAGATCATGGTTATATCGAGCAGCAACAACAATAGGTAAACGTGTATTCCAAGATGACACTTTAGATGATGAAACCAAAAGATTAGCTTATAGTATTTTTGGTGATAATGGTATGAGAATGGTGGCACACCAGAACGATCAGGTGCTTGGCACTTCTGTGTTTGTTGAACAGGCACAATATAAAGCAGAGCTTAACACTTTGTATAGTGAATTGCTTTCTGTACAAGCTAAAGCTTCTGATACTGGCAATATGAATTTTTATGGATATCCTCTCAAACCAAGAGAGTTTAATGATTTTATAAATGAAGCTAGTCGTAAAAGAATAAAAGGTGAAGCACCAACAGATCAGTTTGAGCAACAAGCTATCAATCAAATGGATGAGTTTTTCAATCGTTGGGAAACAAGATTAAAAGAAGTTGGTCTTATTGGAACACTACCGCACTATGAAAGGCGTTTAGATTTTCTTAAAATAAAAATGGATGAAAATCTTGATACGTTAAATAAAATAAAAGGTAAAACTGCAAAAGCGCAAGCTTTTAAAGATCGTGTATCTAATCGTATTGATGATTATTCTGGTCAAATAAAAGAAGTAGAAGAAACAATAGAACGGTTAAAAGCAGAAAAGGTAATGCCATCTAATGAAGTTAAGTTTACACCTCGATATTGGAATACTGCTGCAATAGAAAAAAATCGTGAAGGTCTTAAAAAAATATTAGTAGATTGGTTTGAGAAAAATCCAGATGGTATTATGTGGACACCAGAAAACCCACTGGCTCGAAAAACATTTAAAACAACTTTATCTGCAAGAGAAAAACGTGCTGATGATGTTATTAATAAAATACTAGATGATCCTGATACAACAGCATATGAAAATGCTTTTTTTGGTTATGGCAAATCAAAACATTTTATGCACAGAACATTAGACATTCCTAATAGTTTGGTTGTTGATTTTATTGTAACTAATCCTGTTGAGTTAATGGCTGCTTATAATGCTAGAGTTGCTCCAAGATATTCATTTCGTAAAAAGTTTGGTGCTGACTTTGAAGAAGTCATTGATACAGCTGAAAATAGAATGATGCTCAAAGGTAGAAGCATGAAAGATATTGATCGAACAATGCGAGATATTCGTGTTGGATATGATCGAGTTATGGGTGCAGCATTAAGAACTCCATATTCTAGAGGTCAACGCTTTGCTCAAACAATAAAAGATGTAGCTACACTTAATTATATGGGTAGTAGTGGTATTACTTCTATGACTGAAGTTGGTAGAATTATGGCAGAGCATGGTGTTTTCAAAACTATGAAGGCTCTTGGTGGTTTAATTAGTGATGAAAAGGTGCGAGTGTCTTCAAGAGAAGCAGCCAAGGCTGGTGAAGCATTAGAAGGTAGATTATTTAGTGCATCTACTCGTTTAAGTGATGATGCTATTGGTAATCCATTAACGCATAATATGTGGAGTAAGGGTAAAGATGTTTTCTATATGCTTAACTTGCTTACTCCTGTTACTAGAGAGCTAAAACGTCTTGATGGTGTTCTAAGACAAGATCATTTGTTAAATCTTGCAATAAAAGAAACAAAAACACCAAATAAAATAACAAAAGCAGAAAAAGAATATCTTCGAAGATACAATATTAGTGTTGAAGATTCTAAAAAACTGTCGGAAATGCCAATAGAACGCGGTGAATCTGGTTTAATTTATGCAAATACAGATGAATGGCCTGATGAAGCACTAAAAACTACATTTCAAAGATCTATGTCATCAGGTATTTTAAATACTATTATGCAAGCAACACCATCTGATCGTCCAATAATGGCTGATGGTATTGCCTTGATACCAACTCGTATTGGTAGACGTTTTGGTTTGAAAGAAGATTCTAAATTCAAAGGTTATTCACGTATTGAAAACGGATTACTTTCTTTGCCATTCCAATTTTACTCATTTACGCTTGCAGCTTTGAACAAAACAACAGCTGCTTATGGCACAGGGCAAATGAAATCTCAAATCTGGGGTACACTTTGGATGATGGGGCTAGGGTATATGGTTCTTGAGTATAAAACTCCTGATTGGTTAGAGATGAGTATACAAGATAAGTTGCTTCGATCATTCGATTACTCTGGTGCAGCTGCTTTGTATTCAGATATTTATTATACAAGCATGGCAACTTCACTAGCTTTAAGTGGCAAAAATTATGCTGGCTTAGGTGTGTTTGAACCTAAGTTTCCACAAGAACAAAGTGGTATAGATGCTTCTTTAGCTTTTGCTGGTGCTGGCCCAGCGATTGCAAGTGATTATGCTAGAGCTATGAATGACATGGTGTATGGTGATTTTGGTGAAGGTGCTAAAGATTTTATTAGACGAATGCCTTTTATGCAGCTTTGGTTTATGAAAGGCTTTGTTAACGAACATACTAGAGCATTAGGCGAGGGATTGGGCGATGATATACCAATCTTTGGTCGATATTAACTTTTTGTGCGTTGCTACTTCTTATCTTCACTGCTATTTCGATAAAAAAGAGGTAAATCATGACGATTAATTTATCAGATAACAATCCAAGAGTGTCTTACACTGTTGCTCAAAGTGCAACTCAAACATCTTTTGCTGTGCCTTTTGAGTTTTTTGATAATGATGATTTAAATTTTTATGTTGATGGCACATTAAAAACTCTAACAACTCATTACACTGTATCTGGTGGTGATGGATCTACTGGCACTATTACAACTACGACTGGCAATAGTGTAACAGGTATATCAGGTGGCTCTACAGTTGTTATTACAAGATCTATAGACTTAGATCGCACAACAGACTTTCCTTCATCAGGGCCTTTTAACATTGCTTCTTTGAATACAGAGCTTGATAGGTTGATTGCTATAACAGCTGATATTCAAGATGATGTTAACAGATCTTTGAAGCTAATTGATTTTGACAGTGCTGTTGACACACAGATGCCATTGCTTGCTGCTCGTAAAGGTACAGTTCTTGGTTTTAATGCTAGCACTGGTGTTCCAGAAGCTGGGCCACAGATTGCAGATGTTGGGACTATAGCTACTATTAGTAATGACATTGCTGCATTAGCTGACATTGAAGATGGAACAACAGCTACAGATGCTATATCTGGTTTAGCTGCAATTAAAACAAATATAACAAACGTAGATTCTAATAAAGCTAATATTAATACAGTAGCTGGTATTTCATCTAATGTAACTACAGTAGCTGGTATTTCTAGTAACGTAACTACAGTTGCTGGTATTTCAGCTAACGTAACTACAGTAGCTGGAATAAATCAAACGCATTTAGCAAATGTAGCAACAAGTATATCAACTCTTAATGCTTTGTCTGCTATGTTTACTGCTACTGCTAACATTACTGTTACGGTAGTAAACGATGGTGGTCAAAATAAGTTTGCATTTAATGGCATAACAGCACCAGCTATTACACTTGTAAAAGGTTTTACTTATACTTTTGATGTTAGTGCATCTTCAGTATCAGGACATCCATTAGGATTTAAAGATTCTGGGGATAGTGCTTATACAACTGGAGTAACTGTTACTGGCACAGCTGGTAGTGCTGGTGCAAATGTTGTTATTGCAGTTCCTTCTACTGGCACAATGCCAGCAAGATATTATTGTACTACACATGGGAATGCTATGGGTAATACTATTGCCACTCAAACAAATGATATAGCAACTGTTGCTGGTATAGCATCTGATATAACTACGGTGGCAAGTAACATTTCAACAATAGCGCAGAAAGCAACGGTAGACGAAGCAACTGCTTTAGCCATAGCATTAGGAGGCTAGACAATGGCAAATACATTTAAAGTTTTAACTAGGGATGTTGCGCCAGCTAGTGCTGGTACTCCCGAAACTATATACACTGTGCAAACAGGTAGTACGCTTGTGGTGCAAAGTATATTTCTAACAAACGTGCATACTGCCCAGGTGGATGTGACTTTGCAGTTGGTTAGTACAACAACACAAACAAACCAAACTCAAAACACAACAGCGCACTTTGCAAAAGATGTTCCTATACCAGCTAAAAGCTCACTAGAGCTTAACAAAATAAATATGAACGAGGGCGATATACTGAAAGTTGATGCAAGCGTTGCAGATAAAGTTTCTGTGATAATGAACTACATGGAGATAACCTAATGGCTGGATATATTGGTGCAAAGGTTGGTACGGTCACTGCTAATGCTGCTGATATAAAAGGTGACATAAGCAGCACTGATACGTCACCAGATCTTACTCTTAAAAATACAACACAAGAAGACATAGATGGTGGGCGTGAAAGTACTATTACATTTAAAGGTGAGCAATCTGGTGGTGAGGAAAGCACATTAGCACAAATACAAGCTTCACATGACGGTACATCAGACGATGAAAAAGGCGATTTGATATTTAAAATAAATGATGGTTCTGATGGTAATAGTCCTACCGAAAGGCTAAGAATTGGTAGTGATGGTGCTACAACCATAACAACAGAAGGTAATGAGGACAGTCTTGTTCTTAAATCAAATGATGCAGATGCAAACGCAGGGCCAAAATTACAATTTAATAGAAACTCTGCATCTGCTGCTGATGCCGATCTTATAGGAGAAATGAGATACAGTGGACGAAATGATGCTAGTCAGGCTGTTGATTATGCAAGAATAAGATCACAAATAAGTGATGCTTCAGATGGTACTGAAGATGGTCAATTACAAATTTCTACAATCGTTGCAGGAACAATGAGAAGGCGTGTAGATTTTGATCCAACAGAAACAGTCTTTAATGATGCAGGACAAGACCTAGACTTTCGTGTTGAGGGAAACTCTGCTACTAGTATGTTTCACGTTGATGCTTTAAATGATAGAATTGGAATTGGAGTTAATGATCCTGATGCTGTTTTAGATATTTCTGGAGCAAGCGCAGGAGGAAACGTACTTGGAATATTGCGTGTTACTCAAAGAGTTTCTGGAGCAGCAGCGTATGGTTTAGATGTAGGTCTTGACCCCACAACTGGTGACCCTGTTTTTTCTAAAATAGAAAATGATGTAGTTTCAGAATGTTTTAGAATAGATAGAGCAACTGGAGATTTTTACCTTGGTGCAAGTTCGGCACCAAGTGCAGGTAGTGGAGGCTCTGCATTTAGAGTAGATTCTAACGGTAGACGAAACTTATTTCTGTCTACTTCATCATCAAACAACCAAGGTTTAATTTACTTTTTAAATCCTAATGGTGAAGTCGGTTCCATAACTACAAATGGCAGTGCCACAGCTTATAATACATCTAGTGATTATCGCCTTAAAGAAAATGTAACAGATATATCTAATGGCATTACAAGAATAAAACAACTAGCACCTAAACGATTTAACTTTATTGCAGATGCAGACAAAACAGTAGATGGCTTTTTAGCACATGAGGCTCAGACAGTTGTGCCAGAAGCGGTTACTGGTACAAAAGATGAAGTTGATGACGATGACAATGCAGTTATGCAAGGCATTGACCAATCTAAACTCGTGCCACTTCTTACGGCTGCATTGCAAGAAGCGATAGCCAAGATTGAAACACTCGAAACTAAAGTAGCGGCACTGGAGGCAGAATAATGGCTGGATATTTAGGTAGTACACCAGTACCACAGGGCATAAAAGAAACGCAGTCTTTTACAGCCACTGCTGGGCAAACAACCTTCAACACTTTGGGATATTCAGATGGTAATAATATCTCAGTGTTTTTAAATGGTGTACGTCTTATAAATGGCACTGACTATACAGCTACGAATGGTAGTGACATTGTTCTTACAGCAGCTGCTAGTGCTAGTGATGTGTTAGACTTTGAGACATTTAATGAGTTTAACTTAGTTAATCAAAATCTGACTACGCCTACATTTACAGATACTGTTGTGGTATCTGGTGATACAACAGCATCTTTAACTTTAAAAAACAATACTCACGAAGACACTGACGGTGGCAGAGAAAGCACTCTTATATTCCAAGGTGAGCAATCTGGTGGTGAGATTAGCACACTGGCTGAGATCGAGGCAAGTCACGATGGTACAGCGGATGACCAGAAGGGCGATTTAATCTTTCGCACTAACGATGGTAGTGATGGCACAAGTCCTACTGAGGCTTTGAGGATAGATAGCACTGGTGCTGTCATTGCTTCTAATGGTTTGACAGTTGATGATGATGGCGCAACAGTTTTAACTGTAGATCGTGCAACATCTGATGGTACAGTTATTGACATACAAAAAGATGGCACTTCGGTTGGGAATATTGCTGCAAGAGTAGGTCATTTAAGAATTGGTAATGATGATATTGGTTTAGAGTTTCATAAAACAAACAATGCAATTTACCCTGCTAATTTAACTGCTGGCACATTACCTGATAACACTACAGATTTAGGTGCTTCTAATATTCGCTTCAAAGATATTTACACATCGGGTGGTATTTATCTTGGTGCAGCTTCAAACTCTACGCCAGTGGCTGCTAATTATTTAGACGATTATGAGGAGGGTGAATATACTCCACTTCTTTATGGATACACTACTG
>VTLG01014647.1_pt1 | contig 34085 bp, 44 predicted proteins | sample 4694571 | NCBI WGS metagenome assembly VTLG01 (sample SAMN12604809, study PRJNA352737) | marine metagenome | biome: ENVO:00000447; feature: ENVO:00000209|ENVO:00000569|ENVO:01000036; material: ENVO:00002151; isolation source: viral sequences binned using virsorter ...
CATTCTTAGGTGTATTTATGTTTTGGTCAATGCTACCAAGCACAGATCAAAATGAAAGGCTAAGAAGATATGAGTAATTATAATTGGTGTCATGGTCCGAACTGTCATACTTATCAAACTCAATCAAGAATAAGAGGGAGTGGCGATAATAAAGTTTTAAGAACTATTAAAATTAAATGGGGCAGATATAATTACTCCGGCGATGAACAACCTAATATGTGGGATTACTTTTGTAATCAAAGTTGCCTAATGGATTTTATTAATACTCATATATCTAGTGTCATTGCAATAGCACCAAGACGCGAGGCTCTTGAAACACCGGTTAAAGTTGAAACAAAAACATACAACGCACCAGATCACCCATATTATAATGGCAGAAAATACAAGACAATAACAAAGGTTGACAATAGCAATGGATAATATAGGATAACTATTATGACAAAAACAAATACAGATGAAAGAACAGAAGAAAGACGTAATAGATTTAATGGCGAGTCTATTATGTTAACTAAAGAAGAGGCGAGAAGACACGATTGTATCTTCTTAGCTGAGATCATGGCAACACTAGAAGATAAGACCAAAGGTGTTGGCGAGTCTAAGCATTGGAAAATTATGAGAGATCATCTCGATTGGTTTCGTAAGAACAATGCTGAGGCATACATGGTCTTGCTAGACTAATCATCAACCACGGTGCAGGCGATCGCTCGCCTGCACTTCCTTAAAATCTTTTAATCAATAGAGGTACCACACACAAACCGAACTTCGCGAGTAACGCGAACCCCACTTCCCTTTTATATAAAAAGGGGTCCCACTACTTCAGGTTGAATTGCTTGATTTAGAGAGTTAATGGTGGTAAAAAACTTATTGAACACCTAAGATGGTGCAAAAAATTTTATAAAATTTTTTATGAATTTAGATAATATAGATATAAGTAAACTACCTGCTGAAGTCCGTAAAGAATTACTCCAAGTAGATGTATTACTTGCTGAGAAAAAAATAAAAAATATGGCTCACAAGGATTTTATGTCCTTTGTCAAAGCTGTGTGGCCCGAGTTTATAGAGGGCGCACATCACAGAGTCATAGCACAAAAGTTTAATGACCTTGCTACAGGAAAAATTACGCGTCTAATTGTAAATATGCCACCTAGACATACCAAGTCTGAGTTTGCATCTTACCTGTTACCAGCATGGATGGTGGGCCGTAATCCAAAATTAAAGATTATTCAAGCAACTCACACAGGAGAACTTGCAATTAGGTTTGGTCGTAAAGCAAAAAACTTAATTGATTCTCCTGAATACCATAAAATTTTTAAAACTAGACTACAGGAAGACTCTCAAGCTGCAGGAAGGTGGGAAACTGCGCAAGGTGGTGAGTATTTTGCTGCTGGTGTAGGTGGAGCAATTACAGGAAGAGGTGCTGATCTACTAATAATTGACGATCCACACTCGGAACAAGACGCAATGTCAGCGACAGCGATGGAAAATGCGTACGAATGGTACACATCTGGTCCAAGACAACGTCTTCAACCTGGTGCAAAGATAGTTTTAGTTATGACACGTTGGTCAAAAAAAGATTTAACAGGAATTTTGTTACAAAATCAAAAAGAAGTTAAAGGCGATCAGTGGGAAGTGGTCGAATTTCCAGCGATCATGGACCAAGGAACTAAAAAAGAACCTGTTTGGCCGCAATATTGGAAATTAGACGAGCTTGAAAAAGTAAAAGCAACGCTTCCGGTTGGAAAATGGAATGCACAATGGATGCAACGTCCAACTTCTGAAGAAGGAGCCATAATAAAACGTGAATGGTGGAAGAAATGGGAAAAAGATTGGCTTCCAAGTTGTAATTATGTAATTATGTCTATGGATACCGCTTTTTTAAAAAAAGAAACTGCGGATTACAGTGCAATTACTACTTGGGGTGTGTTTCATCCAAATGAAGACTCTAAACCTAATTTAATTTTATTAGATTCACTAAAAGATCGTTATGAGTTTCCAGAATTACGAAGAGTTGCTCTTGAGCAGTATAAATATTGGAATCCTGACATGGTAATAGTTGAACAGAAGGCATCTGGAACTCCATTAACGCACGAATTGAGACAAATGGATATTCCAGTGATGACATTTACGCCAAGTCGTGGTAATGATAAGCACGTACGAGTAAATTCATGCGCACCATTGTTTGAGGCAGGAATAATATGGGCCCCTGATATGAAGTTCGCAGAAGAAGTCATTGAGGAATGCGCGTCATTTCCTTATGGCGATCATGATGATTTAGTCGATTCTATGACTATGGCTGTCATGCGATTCAGGCAGGGAGGCTTCCTACCCCATCCCGAAGATTATGAAGATGAAAAAAAAGAACCTAGGAAATTGGAGTACTATTAAAAATGGCAGTAAATGTAATATATGCAAAAGTTCTTGAGCTTCTTAAAAGAGCGGGAATTGATCCTCAAAAATTTATAGGAACTATAGATCCTAATAAAATTAAAAAACTTACAACTAAAACTGAAAAAACAGCTACTAAACCAAAATTAATTGATGCTTTAAACAAAGACAAATCAACTTTTGGTGATGCGTTAAAAATATTTGAAAATGAAGCTAAATATATTTCTCAAATGAATGAAATGGAGCTGACAAATTTTGCTAACAATTTACAAGATTATTTTACAGTTGGTGGAAAAGTTAAATACACTCCATCCAACGTTGTAACAACAGAAGGTACACCTGTTGTTGGAAAAAAATTAACAAACCTTGCTGAACGAAAAGGCGCTAAAGGAAAAACAGATGACACTTCTCTTCAAGGTGCTATGGAAGGTCTAATGTCCTTGGTCGATGATCTTAAGGGTATATCTCCAAAAATGAGAAACCAAATGAACCGTGATGAGTTAGCTAAGTTTCTTCAAAAGATGAGAGGTAGAAAATTTACCAATGACGAAATTAAATTAGTTCGTGAATATATGGATCAATACGGAATTGGTTTGGCTAAAGAAAAAGGAGCTCCAGCAATGGAGTATGCAAAAAAACTGGGAGCTAAAAATAAAGAAGAATTTAAATTTATAGAAGAGTATTTAGATAATATTCAATCTTATTCTCCACAAGAGTTTAGAGAAATGTTTGACGTTAAAAAAATTAACATGGATCTTTCAGATTTAATTGAAAGAAAATTAGAAAAGCATTTTAAGAAAAAATATAAATGGGACGATACTAAAAGAGATGGTGGGTTAGATGAGATTACTTATGAAAAATATGAAGATGAGGTTTATGAAGCTGGAAAAGAATTTTCTGATTTTCATCGAACCTATGACTCAAGCGCTCCGTTTGGAGAGAGTAAATATCAATCTTGGTCTAATAATCCAAAAAATTGGATAGATGAAGCAAGTGAAAAACTTCAAAGTATTACTGGTGATGGATTAAACGTAGATTTTTATAAAAGTTACACAGATGATGTATTAACTAAATATCCTAAACCAGAAAAATTCCAATACGGTGGTCCGGTGATCAAGGGCCCTGATATGGGGGCCACGGCTCACGGATCTGGGGAATTACTTGCACGATCTAGAATATTACAACCTGGAGGACAAACAACAACGTCAACAGGATTAAATTATTTATTAGGTGAAGACGATACAACTAGAATTCCTTTTGCTGGTGGTAAATTAGTAGACATGAGTCGTAGAGGATTTTTAAAATTTGTAGGTGGAACAGCTGCTAGTATTGCTGCATTAAAATCAGGTTTAGTAAAATTAATGGGTGGTAAAAATCCGGAACAAGTTAAAAAAGTAATTGATGAAGTTGTAATTGCTAAAGAAACAGGAGCACCAGAATGGTTTCAACCTTTAGTTAATAAAATTTTAAGAGAAGGGAAAGACACTGATATTACCTACAGTGAAAGACAAATTGGAAAAGTAATGGAGACACCATCTGGTAAAGTAGATGTAATTTATAAAATGGACACAGGTGAAGTAGAACTTTCATTTGTTGGAAAGAACACTGCCTTAGGTGAGCAAGTAGATTTAATTTATAAACCAGGACAAGCAGATGAAATGACAAAAGGAGCAAAACCTGCAGATGAATTTATAGCAGCGGAAACTGTTCCTGAAGGACATATGCATGGACCTGATGATTATAGTATAGATATTGGTTCTTTTGAATCATCAAATGTTGGAGACCTCTCATCAGATTTATCAGAACTTAAAACTTTTGCGACAGGAAAACAACCAACTATGAAAGAAATTGTTGAAGGTATTAAAAAGAAAAAAGTTAGAGAAACAATGGAAAAAGATCCTGGTCAATACTTAACAGACGTTTATGGTGACTATGATCCTTATGCATCCGGTGGGCTTGCAAGATTGTTAGGAGAATAATGCGAATAGATAAATTAAGAATGGGTGAAGCATGGATAAAAGAAGATGACGCTACACCACAAGAAGCAAAAGCAACTTGGGATACTTTAGAAAAAGAATTTGAAGATAATAGAAAAATGTTATTAGCAAGTGCTGAGACTGATGCAATTATTCAAACTATAGACGACAAGTTTGGTCCGGGAACCATGTTCCCTGCATCTGAGGCACCTATACCAGAAATGACGGACACTCAACGTATCATGGAGTGGGAAGAGAGAAATAGAAAAGCAGATGGTGGTTTATTAATTTCTCAATTAGTTACACCCAATCCTGATGGATCAAGACCTGGATACGCTCCTCAACCAGGATGGAAAAAAGAAAAAGAAAAATTTTTTAAATGGTTAGCAAATAACCCAGACTATGATTTTGCTAATTCAAGCACTCCTGAAATTATAGAAAAATCTGGTACAAAATTTGAAGTAGGAACTATTCAAAAATTTTTAAATGAAGAAGGAATACAAACTAAACATTCTATAGCAAGAGCACAAGATACACCTAAATATACTAAAAAAGTTTTAGAAGAATTAAGAAAAGATTTACCTGCAGGGATAAGTGTAGAACCAGGAAGACCTGGAAAATATTATTTTAGAATAATGCTTAAAGGAGGAAAAGCAGGGAAAGAAACTTACAGAAACTCTATGGTGGCTAATGAGGCCAATAAAAAATTAATTATTGATGATTTTAATCGAGTATCCAAAGAATATTATCCTGGAAGATTAACAAATCAAGAATTTAAAGATTTAAGATTAAAAAACAAAGATATGACAACCGAACAGTTTGCTAAATTTTTAGATGATGAAGGTAAAACTACTTATTTAGGTGATAAATGGAATAAGAGTAGTGTTTCTCGTCTTCAAAGTAAATTAGATATTGGAGTAGGAACTACAGGTCCTTTAACAATTAGATCAGTAGATGAAGCTAAGAAAATTATTCGACAACAACCTGGTGCTAAATTTTTCTTTATGACAAATCCCACTGACTCAGAAATAACAAGATATGCTGCTAATTTAGTTTCTCAAGAAAAGTTAGGTGGTAAAGGTGGCCTGCGAGGTTTTCCTATAGGAAGTACTAAAGAAAATAAAATGTTTCGTAATTTTTATGACTCCTCTCTTAAATTAGACGGAAGAATGAAATTATTAACTGACAAACCAATAGATGCTGATGGTAATATTGATTGGAAAATGAAAGATAAAAATGGAGTACCTGCATGGAAAAAAGCAAAATTTTATGACAATAAAACAGGAGCAACTTATACTTGGGGAAAAGACTATAAACCTGGTGATTTAAGAAAACAAGTAGACGCTGCTTATGGAGATGGATTTTTTGCAAAATCTGTAAAAGTTTATGATGACCAAGCTAAAATGAATAAAATGACGTTTAAAGGAAAAGCATTAAACGAATGGATGAGAGAAGGTTTATTACAAAAAGAATTTGAATTAAAGTTTAACAGAAAACCAAATCCCACTGAACTTAAAGAGTGGTATGCTTTAAGAAAACCAAGTTTTAGTTTTACGGAAGCTCATCACGTAGAAGGTGTTGGAAACAATCCATTTAGAATGGAAGTTTCATATAGAGCTGCTAATAGAAAACAAAATGATTTATTAAATAAATATAAATCCGGCACCTTAACAAAAGGTGAATATATTAAAGAAATGGAAAATCTTTCTGATACAAAAGGTGGTATTAGATACAAAATTGATGGAAGATTTAGTGGAGCAACCGGCACACCAAAAAGTATAATTACTGCAGCTGCTAAAGATGCAGGTTTTAATAAACAAATTTCAAATTACATTACAGGTAAAACTAATAAGCCACCAATGCTTTCGTCAGGATTATCTGGTGCATATGATCAATTATTAAATGAACCTGCAATGAAAAAAGTATTAAATTCTAAAGGTTATAAAGATTTTGCTAAACTTGCAAAAACACCAGGTAAATTTTTTGGTATTGGAGATGTTGCATTTGGTTATTTAGATTTTTTAAATAATACACAAAAAGGCCAAGACAATGAAACAGCTACTAAAAATGCAATTTCAGCTATGACATTTGGTGGTTATCAAGGCGATGAAAGAAAAAGAATAGCGGATATAAAAGAACTGGCGGTAAAAGGAGGTGTAAGTCCAGAAGTTTTTGATAACATAACAGTCTTTAATGAAAATCAAAATAAATTAGTACAAGCTATTACCAATGCAAAAAATAACTGGGACTCTTATACAAAAAAAGGTTTAACCGAAGAAGCAAACAGAATAGAAAAATTGGGTGGTCAAATTGCAACAAATTTTGCTAAAAACATTGAAGATGCTGGTAAGTCTTTAAGAACTAATTTACAAGTTCAAGAAGCAGGAGCCCCTATTGATATTAATGTAGATGAACAATGGAAACAATCTTTTGAAAATGTAAGATCAGCAGGTATAGATTATAGAACACAACAAGCTAAAGAGGCTTACGATACACAAAAAAGACAAGTGAACCCAGGTGCTGGTGAAATTGGTAATTGGTTATTAAATAATATTTTTACATTGAATGCACGGGAAAAAGCAGATCTTCAAAAACAGCTTAATGATATGGATGAAAAAGAATTGTATAGATATAATTTACAAAGAGGTATCAGCCCCGATCAACCTTTGTCTGGACAAAGCGCTTTAGAATTTATACTTCAAAATCCAGAAATATTTGGAAGTCCACAAAGTTATTTTGATGGTGGCATAGCAAGTTTAAGGAGGAAAAAATGATAAAAGACAAAAAATCAAATCAACGTAAAAATCCCACGTTGGTTAATAAAAATCCTGCATTTAAATGGTGGGCAGTTCCACCTAAAAAAGGACCTTTATCACAAGGCTTGAAAATTAAGCCAAAACAAGTTAAGAAGGTATAGGAGAATTTAAATGGCAGAAATTGATAAAAGTCTCCCAAACATTAAAGAACCTGAAGTTGAAGTTCAGGAACAAGATATTGGGATATTTGAAGAAACACCAAAAGGACCTGTAGAAATTACTGAAGACGAAGAAGGTGCAACAATTGACTTCGATCCTAACGCTATGCAAATGCCTGAACAAGGTGATCACTTTGCAAATTTAAACGAACTTCTTCCTGAAGACGTTACTGATCCAATTGGTGGTCAATTACAAAACGATTATCAAGAATACAAAACTTCAAGAGCTGAATGGGAAAAAGCTTATATTACGGGTTTAGATCTTTTAGGATTTAAATACACAAATAGAACAGAGCCTTTCCAAGGAGCAAGTGGTGCAACTCACCCAGTTCTTGCAGAAGCTGTTACACAGTTTCAAGCACTAGCTTATAAAGAATTATTACCCGCTGATGGGCCAGTAAGAACTCAAGTAATGGGCGCGACTAATCCTGCAAAGGAAGCACAAGCTCAAAGAGTTAAAAACTTTATGAATTATCAACTGATGGATCAAATGAAAGAATATGAACCCGAGTTTGACCAAATGTTATTTTATTTACCTTTATCTGGTTCTACATTTAAAAAAGTTTATTTTGACGATTTAGTAGGAAGAGCTGTTTCAAAGTTTATTCCTGCCGATGATTTGGTCGTTCCTCATTAGATGATGCGGAAGCGGTCATTCATGTTATTAAAATGTCTGAAAACGAATTGCGTAAGCAACAAGTAAATGGTTTTTATTCTGATATAGAATTAACAAAACCTACAGGCACGATTACAAATAAACTTGAAGAAAAAGAACGAGAAATCGAAGGAATTACAAAAACACAAAGAACGGATCCTTTATACACACTTCTAGAATGCCACGTTAATCTAGATTTAGAAGGTTTCGAAGATGTTGGTCCTGACGGAGAACCAACTGGAATAAAATTACCTTACATCGTCACAATCGAAGAAGGTAGTCGGAAAGTTTTGTCTATTAGACGAAACTTCGCGCCCAATGACCCTAATAAAAATAAAGTCCAATATTTTGTCCACTTCAAATTTCTGCCAGGACTAGGATTTTATGGCTTAGGACTCATTCATATGATTGGCGGACTGAGCCGTACTGCAACTGCGGCTCTCCGTCAATTATTAGACGCGGGAACGTTATCAAACTTACCGGCAGGATTTAAACAACGAGGAGTCAGAGTTAAAGACGAATCGGCTAATATACAACCAGGAGAATTTAAAGATGTTGACACGCCTGGTGGTAATCTAAAAGATGCATTTGTATTCTTACCTTACAAAGAACCTTCACAAACTTTACTTTCATTAATGGGTATTGTTGTACAAGCAGGACAAAGATTCGCGTCCATTGCTGACATGCAGGTTGGGGACGGGAATCAACAGGCCGCTGTTGGTACAACCGTAGCTCTTTTAGAACGTGGTTCAAGGGTAATGTCAGCAATACACAAAAGATTATATGTATCTTTAAAACAAGAGTTTAAATTACTAGCTCAGTTGTTTGGAAGTTATTTGCCACCTGAATATCCTTATGATGTTGTAGGTGCTCAAAGAAATGTTAAACAAACAGATTTTGATGAGAGAGTAGATATTTTACCTGTAGCTGATCCAAATATATTTTCAATGAGTCAAAGAATTTCTATGGCTCAAACACAATTACAATTAGCAATGTCTAATCCACAAATGCACAATATGTATATGGCTTATAGAAATATGTATAATGCAATTGGTGTAAAAGACATTGATAGAATATTACCACCTCCTCCGCCAAATTCACCGAAGGACCCGGCAATCGAACACATAGATGCAATGGCTATGAAACCTTTCCAAGCGTTTCCAGGTCAAGATCATAGAGCTCACGTAACAGCTCACTTAAATTTTATGGCTAGTAATTTTGTTAGAAATAATCCTAGCATTACTGCAGCGTTAGAAAAAAATATTATGGAGCACATATCATTGATGGCACAAGAACAAATACAATTAGAGTTTCAACAAGAACTACAAATGCTTCCACAAATTCAAGCAGCTGGAGTTCAGAACCCACAGGCTCAACAACAATTTATGCAAATATCTCAAAAAATAGAAGCAAGAAAAGCTGTATTGATTGCAGAAATGACTCATGAATTTATGGTAGAAGAAAAAAACATTACATCTCAATTTGATCACGATCCATTACTTAAATTAAAACAAAGAGAAGTTGATCTTAAAGCTATGGAAACTGAAAGAAAAATAAAAGAGGATGATGCAAGAATGAATTTAGACACAATGAAATTAATGCAAGCACGACAAATTAATGATGAAAAATTAGAGCAAAATGAAGATTTAGCTGAATTAAGAGCAGATACAACTATGGCTAAATCAATGTTATCTGCAGATGTTAAACTAACTTCAGATCAAATGAAGGCTAAAGATGTAAAGACCTTGAAAGGTCCTAGATCATAGTATATAAAAACGTAGGAGAAAAATATGAAGGATCCAAAAATAACTAAACCAGTTGGAGTAAACAAAGATGGTTACGCTAGTGGCGGAGTTGACATAGAAATACCTTCTCAAAACTTGCACATTGACCCTAGAGGTAAATCAAGTTTTAGAGGAAAAGGTGTTTATGTTGCTCAAGGTGACACTGTAACTGTTAAAGGAACTGGTAAAGCTAAAAAACAAAAAGCAACTTGGTACTAGTATGTGGTTGTCGGCAATTAAATTAGCCGTTTCTGCTGGTAGTAAAATTTACGCTAATCGTCAGAAAACAAAGATGGCTATGTCAGATGCACAATTGATGCATGCTGAACGTCAAGCTCGCGGCGAGGAAGCTTACCAAGGCAAACTGTTAGAAGCACGTCAAAACGACTACAAGGACGAGGTGGTCCTCGCGATTCTCACGTTGCCAATTTTGGTGCTTGCATATGGGGTCTGGTCGGACGATCCGGCAGCTATGGAAAAGATTAAAATGTTTTTTGACCATTTCCAAGCGCTTCCGACATGGTTTACTAATTTATGGATACTTGTATGTGCGAGTATTTTTGGTATAAAGGGTACACAAATTTTCCGAAATGGAAAAAAGTAAGGAGCAAATATGAGACAAAACGGAGTAAGATCAAATGTTAGATTTCCATATGGAAGCGGCATGAAAAAAGGTGGTTCTGCTAAAAAGAAAAAGCAGGGTTACAAAGATCGAAAAGACGAATCTATTGCTATGAGAATTCGTAAGAAAAGAACTCCTGCTCAATTAAAAGCGAGCAGAGATGAATCTTATGGAAAATTCGGTAGTAAAGCTAAAAAATCTGGAAAAATAAACAGATAATTTTGTTGTAAAATGAAAATGAAATACGTTCCTGTTATAGGAATTAATAAAGATGGTTATCCCAGTGGTGGCGTGCCTGTAAGACATGCTGCTAAAAAAGGGGGTTGGATTCAAAAAGCTGTTAAAAAACCGGGAGCGTTAAGAAAATCTTTAGGCGTTAAAAAAGGTCAAAAGATTCCTGCAGGAAAATTAAAAGCTGCAGCAAAAAAACCAGGCAAGATGGGCCAACGGGCTAGACTTGCTATGACGTTTAAAAAAATGAAAAGGAAGGCATAATGTCAAACACAAGAACAATGAATAGATTAGAAGAACTTGGAAGAGTAGATGCAGAAAAAGCATATACTAAAAAAGGTAAAAGAAATCTAAGAGCCGAAAAGAAAAGAATTGTTAGAGAAGTTAAAAGTTCTCGTGGCAAAGCTAAAAGAGGACACGGCGCAGAAATTAAATAATGTTTAAAAAAATTAAAAAATTTATTTGTAAAATTTTTAATATTAAGGCTTGTCAATGTGATGAGGAGCCTATAATTTTAGAAGAGATAAAGGAAAAAGAAGAAGAAAAGAAAGTAGAGGTTAAAGTTAGAGCTTCTCATTGCATGGGACACACTAGATTTAGAGTTAATTGTCACGCGTGCATTGCAGCAGTTCAAGGATAATATGGAACCAGAACAAATTTTAAATAGTTTAAGAAGAGCTTTAGATAGAAGACTTAATCAATTATCAATTTCAATTACGTCCGGTGGGGTTGACAATATGGAAACATATAAGTATATAATAGGACAAATTAATGCATTGGAATCAGTGCGTCAGGAAATCTCTAACCTGCTAAACGATAAGGAGCAAAATGAAGGAACAGTCATCAACATCAACGGCAGCAAGCCCAAAGATAATCACACCAAATAAAGAATTAGTTGGTTTAAAAAAATCAGAAAAAAAAGAAGTTACAAAAGAAAAAACAAAACTTCCTAAACCTACGGGTTGGAGACTTTTAGTTTTACCATTTAAAATGAATGAAAAAACTAAAGGAGGAGTTTTACTACAACAAGAAACAATTGAACGACAACAAGTAGGTTCTCAATGCGGAAACGTATTAGCGATGGGACCTGATTGTTATAAAGATAAAGAGAGATTTAAGGAAGGTCCGTGGTGCAAGGTAGGAGATTGGATAATCTTTGCACGTTACGCAGGATCTAGAATAGAAATTGAGGGTGGGGAAGTTCGTCTTCTAAATGATGACGAAATATTAGCAACTGTGCAAGATCCAACAGATATTTTGCACAAATTTTAAACATAGAAGGAGAAAACTATGCCAGAGGAAGAAAAGAAAACAGTTGATATCGACACATCCGGTCCAGAGACCGAAGTTGATATTCCTGAAGAAAAAGACGAGTCGGTAGTAGATACCGCACCGAAAGAAGAAACAAAGGAAGAAGAAACAGGAAAAGAAGAAACAGTAAAAGAAGAAACAAAAAAAGAAGAAGACTCTAAATTAGAAGACTACAGTAAGGGAGTTCAATCACGTATTGCTAAATTAACTCGTAAAATGAGAGAAGCAGAACGTAGAGAACAAGCTGCTGTAGAATATGCTAATGCATTAGAGAAAAAAAGAAAACTTGATAACGAAAGATTTCAAAGAATTGATTCGGACTATACGAAAAAATTTGAAGAAAATGTTAAGAGCAGTATGGAGTCAGCGCAAAAAGAATTAGCGATGGCAATAGAAGCTCAAGACGCAAACGCTCAAGTAAACGCTAACAAAAGAATTGCTGCACTAGCTCTTGAAAATGCAAGATTAGAACAGCAAAAATCAACAATGGCAAACGCAAGAATGCCGGCATCTGAAGGTGGAGATATAGATAAACCTATACCTCGTAGAACAGAACCTGAAGTTCCATCAGATCCTAAAGCTGAAGCATGGGCTGCAAAGAACACATGGTTTGGTACTGATAGAGCAATGACTTACACTGCTTTTGAAATACATAAGGATTTGACTGAGAAAGAAGGTTTTGATCCACATTCAGACGAATATTATGAGGAAGTCAATAAGCGAATGAAGGTTGACTTTCCACATAAGTTTGATAATAGTGGAGATAAGCCAACGACCAAAACTGTTCAGTCAGTGGCTTCGGCAAAACGCACAACAAAAACTGGTCGCAAACAAGTGAGACTCACATCGTCTCAAGTAGCAATAGCTAAAAAATTAGGTGTGCCACTAGAAGAATATGCTAAACAATTAAAACTCACGGAAGGAGCATAATATGAGCAAAAAAACTAAAACTTCACGTGCGGCTGAGACTCGGACAGTTACTGAACGTCCTAAAGAGTACAAGCCCCCTTCATCTCTTGATGCACCACCAGCGCCAGACGGCTTTAGGCATAGATGGATCAGAGCTGAATCATTAGGTTTCAATGATACCAAGAATATTCATGGTAGAATGAGATCTGGTTATGAGTTAGTGAGAGCTGACGAATATAAAGATTCAGATTATCCAGTTATACTAGACGGCAAATACGCTGGAGTCATAGGAGTAGGAGGCCTTCTCCTGGCAAGGATACCCGAAGAACTCGCGAAGGCACGTGTTGATTATCAGAAAAGATTAACTGAAGGTCAAGACGAGTCAGTAGAAACCGACTTACTTAGGGATCAGGATAAAAGAATGCCTATCAAAATTGATAGACATTCGAAGCAAACCTTCGGTGGTACAAAGAAGTAATTCTTAAAACTATCCGAATAATATAAACCCGTGCTGGAGGCTTTCTTCGGAAGGCAGGCACATTAAGGAGCAATATAAACTATGGCAAATAGAAACAGTCAAGGTTTTGGTTTGATCCCTCAAGGTGTTGTTGGTTCAACAATGGCATCTCAAGGTCAAGGCAAATACTACATTAGTTCTAATTTCGCTTCAGCTTTTTTTCAAGGATCTGCGGTACAATCAAAGGTCGGTTACTTGGCACAAAGCGAAGACGGTAGAACTAAATTAACCCTAGGCGTTTTTAATGGTATCTTCTACAACGCTTCAACAACGTTGAAGCCAACATGGTCGAACCATTACGTAGCGAATACTGTTCCAGCAAACAGCGAAGACATAACAGCTTTTGTAATTGACAATCCATTACAATTGTACGCAGTAGGCGCAGACGCAGCTTGGACTCAAGCTGGCGTGGGTAAAACTTATGGTGTTACTCAAGCGACTGCAGCAGGAAGTACAACTTCTGGACAATCAAGCAAACAGCTGAACATTGGAAACGTTGATAATGCGGCAAATACTTTCAGATTACTAAGATCTGCAGAGGATCCTGAAAATAATGATAAGACAGCAGCTAATTCTACTGTTATCGTTACTCAGAACCTTAACCAATATCTGCAAAACACTGGTACTGCTGGTATTACGTGGCAATAATAGGAGCATATAGACATGGCAATATCACGAGCACAGCTAGTTAAAGAACTAGAACCAGGCCTAAATGCACTATTTGGGCTGGAATATAAGCGTTACGAAAATCAACACGCTGAAATATACACAACTGAATCAAGTGACAGGGCTTTCGAAGAGGAAGTAATGTTATCTGGATTCGCTAACGCTGATGTAAAAGCAGAAGGTCAAGGCATCGCATACGATGATGCACAAGAGACTTACACTGCTCGTTACACTATGGAAACGATCGCGCTAGCTTTTGCTATCACAGAAGAAGCAATAGAGGACAACCTTTATGACAGACTTTCTTCTAGATACACAAAAGCATTAGCAAGATCTATGTCCAATGCGAAAGAAGTTAAAGGAGCATCACCTTTGAACAATGGTCTACCGTCAATAGCGGCAGCATCTGCGTTTCAAACTGGTGACGGCGCAAACTTGTTTTCTACGTCTCACCCGACAATCGCGGGTAACGTATCAAACACTTTAACTACGCAAGCTGACTTAAACGAAACTTCATTAGAGCAAGCACTGATTGACATCGCTGCGATGACTGATGAGAGAGGTTTAAGAATTGCAGCTAAAGGAGTGAAAATGATCGTTCCTTCTGCAAATCAGTTTAATGCTGAAAGACTTATGAAGTCTCAAGGTAGAACTGGTACAGCTGACAATGACATCAATGCAATCAACAGTATGGGAATGATCCCACAAGGTTACAGAGTTAATAACTTTTTAACTGATGCTGATTCTTGGTACATCATTACGGACGTTCCAAATGGTATGAAAATGTTCTCAAGAACTCCATTGACAACTTCAATGGAAGGAGACTTTGATACTGGTAACGTAAGGTACAAAGCTAGAGAAAGATACGCTTTTGGCGCATCTGACTATAGAGGTGCCTTTGGCGTTGAAGGTGCATAATCTTAAATAATAATTTGTGGCGGAACATAGTTCCGCCACATTTTTTAAATAATTGGTGAGAAATGAAGAAATTCCTAGTAAAAATATGGGCTTATGATTATTACGCTAAATTTGACGTTTTAGCGGAAGATAATGCATCCTCAATTGAACAAGCAATCATTGACAAACTAGGAGAAAAGAGTATAAAATGGGAATCAACGGGAATGTATGCCCGATTGAACCGAATAACCTATGAGGAGGTTAGTCATGACCGAAGACCTATACAAACAGAAAAGGTCCTTGGAGTTGAGGTGGCAGTTGGAGTATGAGCAAAGTGGAAAATATACTCTCAACATGGTTGAAATTGATAACGCGATTAAAAACGTTATTACTGAGATTAAAGCCGAGGAACGTAAGATTGCAGCTAGAGAAAATGCAATTGAAGCTTCAGCCGCCCAAGTTTCTGTGGCAACTTAAATAAACGCCACATCGCTGAAATCGTACTTTTATGCAGGGATCTCTTGCACTCTATTAAAATCTACTATATAAATTACTTACTATACAATTTTTAAATGTTGGATGTAGACGCGTATAGTCGACGGCCTAGAGACTACATTCACACTAACTAGGAAAAGGAGAAAAATTATGGCAAAAACAAACTTTTCGGGACCTATTACAACAGGACCGATACAAGTCAACACAGGTACAACTATCGGATATGATGTTAGAGACGCTGCGTTCGTACAGAACACAATGGCGTTTCCAATAACTTACGCTAGTTTTGCTTATGCAACTGATGCTAACAGATTAGCTGTTACTGGATCTAATCCAACATCAACTGAAACAGTTACATTGGTAGACGCTACTCAAAATGTTCCAGGCATTACTGCCGTGGGTGGTTTTGAAATGGCATCTATGATTACTATTACTTCAGCAGGAGCGGACAGTGGAAAAACTGCTACGATCACAGGCACTGATGTCTTTGGTAATTCACAAACCGAAGATTTAGGTTTAGCTAGTGCTGGTGTAGCAACTTCTACTAAAACTTTTAAAACAGTCACATCGATTGTTTTAGATGCTGCTTCAGCAAATACTCTTGAAGTAGGAATAGTTAAAACTGGTGAAGTCAGTGTACCATTGAGATCAATGTTCAATGCTAGTCCATTGTCACAGACATCTACTACAAGTGGAAAAAACTTAGCTAACAATATTGTGATTCCAGCATGGTCTAGAATTACAAATATTAATTCTATTGTTACTACAGCTTACGATCAAAATACATTTATGCAACTTGGAGCTAATGTAGCCCAAGCATCAGGAGCAACTTTAAACAGTTTTGATCCTGATTATTTTGCAGGTAGAAATGCAACGACAGATGTAAAAGCATTGGGGTCTCATCATATTCCAGTTTATTTTTATCAGACGACAGCTCAGCAAAAAAATTGCTTGAACGTCTCTGATGATGATGCTTCAGGATATGAGATTGACAAAGCTTTAGCGTTAACGGTTAATTGTGCCGATACACCAACTGCTGGAAGTTCAGTATTGGTTGTAAATTGGTTACAAAGAATCAATAACACTAACTAATATAAATTAATTTAGGCTCCTTCGGGAGCCTAAATAATTAGGAGAAAATTATGTCAATAACTTTAATGAATTGGGTTTATGTAAGTGATGAAGTAACAGCCGACGCTGATTACTTTGTAACTGCAGCCAGACCTAATACAGATGCTACTATGGCAAACACATCTCTTGCAACCACACATAATGGTGGTGGAAGAAATGTTACTGTCACAACTAATGGATCTGAATCTGGAATTTCTATGACAGCTACTGGCACAGATGTGGATGGAGCTGCTCAAACAGAGACTATTTCATTACCAGGATCTGCGACAACAACTGCTGGAACTAAAATTTTTAAAACTGTTACTGCAGTGAGTGTTACTTCTCAACCAGCAGCTAATATAACAGTTGGTTTTGGAGATGTGTGTGGCGCTAAAATTGGTGGTGGCGGAGTTTTTGGAAGCTTTAGAACTACTTCTGGTGCAGTCGCTGGAACTTGTAGTTTTAGAACTGGTGGAACTGCAGGAACTGTAATCGCTACTGATAAATCAAGTGGAAGTGCTGGTGGAAATAACGGTCAAGTTTCAGCTTATGGTACAGGAGCTCGATTAGTAAATGGACTGTATGTAACTTATACTTTGACTCATTTTATTCAGATAATCGTGTTCTATGCCGGATAGGGGATTAGATGGCAAACGTAACATCTGGCTCTTACACATTTGATAAGACTTTTGCAATTGATGATATCATTGCCGAAGCTTATGAAAGAATTGGTCTAGTTGGTTCAGCTGGTCATCAATTATTAAGCGCTCGAAGATCATTAAATATTTTATTTCAAGAATGGGGAAATAGAGGACTTCACTTTTGGGAAGTTGGAAATACTAATATTGATTTAAGTGAAGGAACTCAAACTTACGATTTTTATCGAGATAGTGGAGATGGTACAAGTGCCACTACTACTCCTGTAAATGGAATTTATGGGATTACAGACGTAATGACGGCGTCTTACCGAACTAATTATAATACAACTAGTCAAACAGATTTACCTTTAACTAAAGTAAGTAGAGATACTTATGCAGCTTTTTCAAATAAAATGGTTAAAGGCACACCAAGTCAATTTTGGGTTCAAAGATTTATAGATAAAGTTTCAATTACAATTTATCCAACTGCAGATTCTACACAAGCCAGTAATTATATTAATTTTTATTATGTAAAAAGAGTCCAAGATATAGGGGCAGCTTATACAAATGCTGTTGATGCTCCATATAGATTTATACCATGTATGGTGATGGGTTTATCATACTATTTAAGTATGAAATATGCTCCACAAAGAACACAAGAATTAAAATTATTATATGAAGATGAATTAGCTAGAGCGTTACAGGAGGATGGATCATCAGCTAGTGCGTACATAACGCCTAAGACTTATTATCCAAATATATAATGGCACGATTTTCAAAAGGTAGAAATGCATTAATGATTTCTGACCGTTCTGGAGCGGCCTTTCCGTATAGAGAAATGGTGCAAGAATGGAATGGTCTCTGGGTACATATTTCTGAATATGAACCTAAGCAACCACAAATAGATCCAAGACCCGTGGGCGCTGATCCACAAGCATTACAACATGCAAAACCAGCTCGAGTAGAATTTCCTGTTCAAGATATTTTACCTAATAATCCTTTTACAACTACCAATACTTCTACAACTTTAAGTATTTTGTTTCCATCAAATGGATTTAATAATGGTACTTCCTACGTAAGATTTAGTGCTGTAAAAAATGCTGTAGGTGGAGTTGCAATTACTACTTTAGAATTATCTACAACTTTAAATGAAACATTAACTGATTCCGATACTACAATTACATTAACTGATGCTTCAGAATTTCCTACTGCAGGATATATTGTTATTGAAAAAATAAACAGTACAAGTGGAGCTTACGAAAATGAAACTATTAAATATACTGGAAAATCTAGTAATGATTTAACGGGATGTACGCGAGGAAGTTCGGCCCCTTATCGAGGAGTCACTCCGGCAAGTACTACAGCTCGAACTCATGAAAATGGAGCAAAAGTATATGGGTGTTATCTAGCAACGGCGGTGGGCACTACTTATAATACTGGTGCAATGCCAACTACTAAAACAGAATATAATTCTTTAACAATTCCTTTAGTTTCTGCGGCCACGAGCACAGCAACAGGAGGCGGTTTTCAATGTACAATTGGACCGGTTAATGATAGAGGTTAATTATGGCTGGATATACTTACGCAAATTTAACAACAGATATTAGAAACTGGACAGAAGTTGATTCTACAGTTTTGACTCAAGCTATTATAAATAGATTTATTGAAAATGCGGAGTATAGAATTGCATACGATATTCCCATGGATGCAGATAGAAGAGAAACTGATGGACAATTTGCATTAAATTTTAATACTCTTACTGTTCCACCCGAATGTTTATTTGTAAGAGGAATTGTAGTATTTGATTCTACAAGCGATAGAACTATTAAAGGTCAATATTTATTAAAAAGAGATCAAACTTTTATCCAAGAATATCAAGGAGAAGCTCTGGGTCCAGTAGGGTCTCAAACTGGACAAGATGTTAAAGGGCTTCCTAAATATTATTCTATGTTTGGGGGCGCAACTGGAATAACTATAAGTACTTCAGGCGCTATTTGGGTAGCTCCCACGCCAGATCAAAACTATCTGTGCACTATATTATGGAATAAATTACCTCAATTTTTATCAAGCGGTAATACGACAACTTATATTAGTCAATATTTCCCTCAAGGTTTATTATATGCATGTTTAGTCGAAGCATATTCTTTTTTAAAAGGACCTGTAGATATGTTGACATTATACGAGCAAAAGTATAAAACCGAACTACAAAAGTTTGCAGCAATGCAAATTGGAAGAAGAAGAAGAGACGATTACACGGATGGAACAATAAGAATACCAATCGAGTCACCGCCTCAATAATAGGAGATAACTTATGGCAATAGTATCGGCAATTTGTAATAGTTTTAAAGAAGAAATTTTACAAGGCGGGCATAATTTAAATACATCTGGAGGAACTCCAGCGGGTAATGCTTGTAAACTTGCTTTATATTCCAGTGATTCTGCAACATTAAGTAAAGCCACAACTGTATACGCTGCGCCAGCAGATGGAACAGCTGATCCTACAAACACTTATGAAGTTACATCAACTTCATCGGGATATACTACTGGAGGAAAAGCTTTAACAGTAAGTGCAGACCCAACTTTATCAGGTGACACAGCTTGTGTTAAATTTGATAATGTAAGTTGGACGTCGGCGACATTTACAGCACGAGGTTGTTTAATTTACAATACAACTGCTCTAACTGGTTTTACAACTAATAGATCATTAATCACTGTTAATTTTGGATCGGATAAAACTGTAACAAGTGGAACTTTCACAGTAGAATTTCCAGCGCAAACTGCAGGAAACGCAATCATCCAGATAGCGTAAGGAGGAACTCCTTATGGCTGCTACATGGGGAAATTCGACCTGGGGGGTTAACTCATGGTCTTCTACAACTGTTACTCAAACATTAGCTGCTCAATCTTTAACTTCATCAGTTGGACCACTCAGTGCTTATAATACCACTGGTTGGGGTTCGGATGCATGGGGTTTTGAAAACTGGGGTGAAAGTGCGCACACCGAAGTTTTAACAGGTTTATCAGCTTCTACTACATTAGGAACTTTAACTACAACTTATTATCCTGGGTGGGGTACTCTTACTTGGGGTCAAAATGGTTGGGGTGATGTCCTAAATGCTAAATATGTTTTAGGAGGATTATCTGCAACTGCATCAGTTGGAACATTAGATCCTGCTGATCAAACTATGGGTTTAAGTGGATTGTCAGCAACGTCCACTAAAGGAAATGTTAGCTTTACCATTGATTGTAGCTTTGAATTAAGTGGATTAATAGCAAACGCTATTTTAGGAGATCCAGGTCATATCATTACAGAAATATTACCAGCCCAATCTGTTACCACAACTCTTGGTTCTTTAACAGTTACACCTGAAACTAAAACTGGAACTTTAAGTCAATTATATGCAACTTCTACTGTTGGGGCTTTAGGAGTTTCATCCAATCCTTTAGTTCAACCTACGGGACTTTCTGCTACGTCAACTCTAGGATCCGTGGTCATTGAAACTAAATACCCTTTACCAGCATTATCAGCAACTTCGGAAGTAGGTACTTTAACAGTCAGTACGTTTGCCTCAACTACATTACCTGGTCTATCCTTGACTTCTACGTTAAATGACTCTAAAATAATACTTAAATATTGGAACGATCGAACTCCAAAAGTAGCTAGTTCGTGGACCAACAAAACACCTAAAGTAGCTACTTCATGGACCGATAAAACACCCCAATAAATATGTTTGACTTAAAAGACAAAAATATTTATAAAGTAAATATATTAGGAGATAAATAATGCCATCAAGTTATAATTATATGGGAATGGAACTCATGGTTACTGGAGAAAATGCCGGTACATGGGGAAATAAGACCAATACTAATTTAAATATTATTCAACAAGCCGCTACAGGCTATCATTCACAAGTTGTTTCTGGAACAGGAACTACAACTTTAGCCATTACAGATGGAGATGATACTTCTTCAACTGATAGTTTAACTAACGCTGCTAGAAACGTTGTAATTAATTTAACAGGAACTATTACAGGAAATATAATTGTTACTGTACCTAATGGTGTAGAAAAAGTATACTATTTTATAAATTCAACAAGCGGCGTTTATACAGTTCAAGTTAAAGGTGCATCTGATTCTGGATCAGGTATGACTTTTACTACTACTGATAAAGGCCTTAAGCTTTGTTATATGAATGGCCAAGACCTAACTGAAGTAAGTTTAGGTGGAGGCGGAACATCTTGGCAAGCAGTTAAAACTAATTCAGATTCCCCTGTTACATCAGCTTCCGGTGAAGGATATTTTTTAGATACTAGTGGAGGCGCAATAACAATTAATTTACCAACAACCCCATCTTTAGGTGATGAAATTAGATTTATAGATTATGGAGCAACTTTCGATACTCATAACTTGACGGTTGGAAGAAATTCTCATAAAATACAAGGTCTAACTGCAGACCTAGTGGTAGCAACAGAACGAGCCGCATTCGGTTTAGTTTATGTAAATGCTACTCAAGGATGGTTATTAACGGAGAAATAAAATGACAAGTTATAAAAGTATTAAATATAATTTTAGTGGCTCAGATTTAACAGGTATTGTAGGCACACCCACAATATCTGGTATAAGCCCATCCAGCTCAACAGAATCTGCCTTACCTGTAACTATTACAATTACAGGAACAAGTTTTCAATCAAACTCAACTGTTACATTTATAGGAGCTAGTGGAACACAAATTACATCACCAAGCGTAACTTTTAATAGTACAACAGAATTAGAAGCTACAGCTCCTACAGGAATTGGGGGTCAAAATGAAGATCCATGGGATGTTAAAGTAGAAAATCCTGTAACAGGACAGGGCGATAACTTATTTTCAATAGACGATAATCCAATTTTTGCTACACCAGCAGGAACTCTTGGAACGATCGTTGATTCAGCACGAGCAGCACCTCTTTATAGTTTATCTCCAGCTACAGCAACGGACCCTGAAGGAGTAACTGTAACTTATGCATTAATTGCACCAGGACCAGCAGTGTCACCAGGTTTATCTTTTGATACTACAAACGCAGCTATTACTGGAACTGCTGATGCAGTAGGAGGAGATGTTACAACTACGTTTAGAGTAAGAGCAACAGCAGGAGCACAAACTGCTGATAGAGATTTTTCAATTACAGTTAAATCCCCGGTTCAACAATATTATACCACTTCAGGTGTAGGAACAGTGGCACTTGATTTTGCAGCACCTATTAAAGTTTTAGTTGTTGCTGGTGGTGGATCTGGAGGATCGACTGGTAATTCTGGCGGCGGAGGTGGTGGAGGATTAATTTCTCACCCATCTTATACAACAACCCCAAAAACATATAGTTATTATATTGGATCTGGAGGAACTGGTTCTACAACTCCAGCAGGTAATGGAGAAAATTCAAACTGGAATTTAGGAACAAGTGGAGCATCGACAGATGCAGATGTATTAACAGCAATCGGAGGCGGTCAAGGTACATCACAGCCCGCAGCTGATGGAGGTTCAGGAGGTGGTAGATCACACTCTGCTGGACCTGGTGGTGCTACACTACAAGCTAACTCACCTTTAATTTCAGCCGACGCTAAAACTTATGGTTTTGGAAACATTGGTGGCTCTAATCCAGGAGCTTCTTATCCTCACCCATCAGGTGGTGGTGGCGGAGCCGGCGCAGGGGGAGGCACACCAAGTGGTGGCGCTGGAAAAGATGTAGGTACAGATTTTGGAACTAGTCAAGGTTCCCCAGGCGGACATTTTGCTGGCGGAGGCGGCGGTGGTAACCACACAGGTGGTGGTGGACCGGGCGCTAATGGTGGCGGAAATGGCGGTAACCCAGGAAATGCAGGAACTGCAGCGACTGGAAGTGGCGGAGGATCTGCTGCTGGCGGTGGAAGCGGAATTATTGCTATCGCGTATTAAGTATGCAAAAAAGTGCTAGGTCAATCTCTCTTCGAGAATATTTAGATCTTCTAAGTTATGGTTATCATTTTGATGAATTTGATCAAGACATCACTGTAATTAATCCCCAAGGAAAAGAAGAAACAATAGTTTTAGGAGCCTTAAAATCATTTTTAGACCAAGGTTATAGTGTACCTAACACATCGAATTTGAGCAAAGTCTACTAGACAAAGAAAGTAAGACACTTTATAACTGGAGGGTAAATGGAGAAAGATACAAAGATTAAAATTAATGCATAAAATTTCTTGTAATGGAGACGAAGTATATATTTTAAAAAATTTTTTATCAAATAAAGAGTGTGATAAATATTTTAAAATGATTGATGATATAGGCTATAATGCCAAACCCATCCCTTGGGAAGAAAGAGCAGTAGAGATTACCACAGATCCAATAGTAGATAAGGTAACTAAATACATAAACGAAAGATTTAATTTAAATTTAATTGTGGAACAAGCTGAAACCCAAAATCATAATATAAATTCTTATTCAGTTTTCCATGTCCATGACCATGAAGTTAGAAAACACATTGTATATAATAGTCTCCTCTACTTAAATGATAATTTTGAGGGAGGCCATTTTCTGACTAAAAATGGAATAAAATTAAAACCGGAGAAAGGGATGTTAACCTTTTTCAATGGTCAAAAAATATATCATGGTGTAGAAAAGGTTTTAAAAAACGACAGAAAAACTTTAATATTTTGGTGGAGAAGCCCATCAAATTATGATACAAATAATATTAATAAGGAGAAAGATGTTTAATTTTTTAAAGCCCCGACAGCCCCAAGTAACTTGGTGGTCTAGTATAAAGAATTTAGAAAAGATTTGTCCCCCAGTTAGGAGTAGTCATTTTGTTCCTAAATGGTTTAAAGAGATTGAACCATGTGAATACAAAGACGCGTCTAATATAAAACTATGTCCTTCTTTTATGCAATATTTTTCTACGGGTTGGGTAATACCTTTATGGTGTGATCTTCAAATAGGTATGAATGCAGTAGGGAAAATATTTTGGGAGGCTCCTCATACCGACTTTAGATTTGAGTTTCATCATGACTTTCAGTTTAAGAATCAGCTTCCAGAAAATGAAAAAAATAAAATAGCTTGTGTTATTAAACCAATATCTCCTTGGAGAGTTAAAATATCCAAAGGATGGTCATTAATGCAGCTTCCAATGACTTATCATTTTGAAGACGACTGGTTTTGTTTAAGTGGAATTTTCCCAGCCTCTGTATGGCATGAAACAAACCAACAATTAGTTATAAAAAAGAGTTTTTTCAAAGACATTAAAAGAAGCAACCTCAAACATGATGTAGAGTCTATAAAAAGAATTATTCCAAAAGGAACCCCTCTTGCTCAATATGTTCCTGTGCCGGATCATTATACAGGAGCAGTTGTCGAAGAAACAAAAGAATTAAAAGAGCTACAAGATACGGCCAGTAGAATGATTGGTCAAAAATTTACAAAAAGATATACTACAATGATGAGGTGTCCCCATGTTAAAAAGTAATTTTTTAGATAATGAGGTGTTTGAAAATATAGTGAATATTATATCTTCTAATAAATTGCCTTGGTATGCTCAAACAGGCTTAGCTGAAGCTGGGGATGGACAAGTTCTTTATACGCATATTCTGGTAGATGACTTTCAAAAAGTAGGAAGTAATGTATATAAGGAGGTGGGAGAGCCTCTATTAAACAAAGTAAGAGAAATAGAACCCGATTTTTTTAGAATACTTCGTATAAAAATAAATTGTTATCCTAATCAAACTATCGCTGTTAAGTCTTCCTATCATGTAGATTTACCTAAAACCAAGTGTAAGACTTTATTATTAAATATAAATACGAACAATGGTTATACGGAATTTAAAAATCCTGACCTGAAGTCTGTGGCTTCTGTCGCAAATCAAGCTATTATATTTGATGGGCAAGAAGAACACCGATCAGTCAGTCAAACCGATACCCCTTACAGATGGAATATAAATTTTAATTATGAGTGTTAAAAAAGAAAAAAAAGAAACCAAACATAAATGGCAGGCACAAGTCCAGCAGATATTTGGAATCCCCGTATGGGTTACGGAGCCTTATTCTTTTTCAGATAAGGAAAAGAGATTTATAAAAAAAATTTATATAGATGGGGACCTTACGTCTAATAAGGGGGATAATAAAACATCTAAAAATAGCTATCTTCTTGATGAGAAGGAATTAAAAGACATACGATATTTTGTACTAGAGAATCTCGACGCATTTTGGCATGGATTCCTTAAGGCAGATCCATCTATTAAACTTAAACTTACACAATCATGGGCCAACTATAATGAAAAAAATACCCATCATCATTCACACTCACACCCTAATTCTATTGTTTCGGGAGTCATGTACCTTCAAAATACAGCTCCTATAATATTTGAAAGATCTTATCATAACAATTTCTGGCCGCAATTTCATTTTAATCATACCGGTTCTACTATATTTAATAGTTCGGATATTACTGTTAACACTGAAAATGGAGTATTACTTTTATTTCCATCTACCACCTTCCATAGAGTTTCTCCCAATACTAGTGAAAATTGCCGAATATCTATTTCGCTGAATACATTTCCAATGGGAACATTAGGAGAGAAAGAAAAATTAACACAACTTAAATTAGATGAGCTTAAAGACAGAACATAAAAAACCCTTCACAAGCATTGAAGATTTTATAATTAACAAGAATTATATCAATGATACTGAATGTGACAGATTAGTAAGAATATGTAAATTACAACCATGGAGTCCTCATGAGTGGTATAGTTCTCAGTCCGAGACGGCTACTCCTGGAGATACAGATTGTAAAGTAGCTACAGTAGATATTAATATTAAGTCTGCCCTAGATCCTATTCTGGTACGTGCTGTAAAGGAGTATCAGGAAGCAGTTGCACATCACTGCAGACAACAAAGATTCATTTCTAAAATGACAGAAATCCGTTTAAATAGATACGGGGAAGGGAGAGACATGAAAGAACATAATGATCATATCTCTTCCATTTTCAAAACAAAAGATAGAGGAATTCCTATTTTAAGTATCATTGGATTATTAAATGATGATTTCGAAGGGGGAGAATTATATATTAATAACAAACCAATAGACTTTAAAAGAGGGGATGTTTTAATATTTCCATCTAATTTTGTATATCCCCATAAAGTTAAACCAGTAACAAAAGGAGAAAGGTATTCATATGTCTCATGGGCGTTTTAAAATAGTTATCGTAGGAGGAGGATCAGCAGGTTGGATGACAGCAGCAACCTTGGCTAAAACTTGTCCTAATAAAGATATTACAGTAATTGAAAGTCCCAATGTTCCCACCGTTGGAGTAGGAGAAAGTACCATAGGCCAAATTAATAAGTGGCTAGGTTTAATGGGAATTAAAGATGAAGAATTTATGAGAGCATGTGATGCTACTTATAAACTAAGTATTCGTTTTCAAGACTTTTATAAAAAAGGAGGAGGACATTTTCACTATCCATTTGGTACGGCTGAGTTAAGAGGAACTATAGCAGGTATGAATGATTGGATTTTAAATAGAATACTGGAAGGTAATACTGAGCCCACTCATACTTATGCAGAATGGTTTTATCGAAATATGTTGTTAGTTAACAACAATAAAATGACAGACAATAAAGATGGGAAGTTTGTTGGATTTGATTTTAGACGAGACGTTGCCTATCATTTTGATGCAACTAAATTTGGTTTATTTTTAAAATCTAACTATGTTTTAAATAAAGGGGTAAAATATATTGCAGGGGATGTAACCGATACCTTAGTAGATAAGAATGGAATTAAAGAAGTTATGGTAAATGGCCATCAACCTATTAGTGCCGATTTGTTTATAGATTGTACTGGTTTTAAATCTTTACTATTAGGCAAAGCATTAGAAGAACCATTTGAAAGTTATGAAGATATTCTGCCTAACAATTCAGCTGTCGCAACTAAAGTTCCATATAGAAATCATAAAAAACAAATGGTTCCCTATACTAATTGTGTTGCTTATGACAATGGTTGGATTTGGGAAATTCCTTTATGGAGTAGAATTGGAGCCGGTTATGTTTATTGTGATAAATATATTTCTGATGAACAAGCTATTACAGATCTTAAAGAGTACTTAAAAAAAAACAATCATACAATAGATAATTCTGAATTTAAGACTATTAAAATGAGAGTGGGTATACATCAAAGACCCTTTGTTAAAAATGTGTGCGCAATTGGTCTGGCTGCAGGATTTATTGAACCATTAGAAAGTAATGGTTTATACACTGTCCATGAATTTCTATTACAACTTGTAAGAATATTACAACGAGATACAGTTTCTAGATTTGACCGAGATGCATTTAATTTTAAATGTAAAGAGTTGTTTAGAAATTTTGCTGAGTTTGTGGGATTACATTATGCTTTAACCCAAAGAGATGATACTCAGTATTGGAGAGATATTCAAGAACGAGAATACTGTAAGGGTTTATATACAGGAGAACCTACTATTTATAATGGATTTATGAGCGCTGCTAATAAAAGATTTAATCATTTTTTTTATGGAGCAAGTGAGTCTGGGGGTTTAGATTGTATTGCCCATGGGATGCACTGGTTTCCTACAGACTCGATGAGCTTAGTAGCTGCTAGATTTGGTGAAGATATGGAGATATTACATGCTGGTTGGAAACGTGCCAAAAAAACCATTTTTAAAATCAATCATAGACAACTTCAACTTGTAAAAAAAATGCCAACTTATTACGAGTTTTTAGCAAATAGAATTTATAAGGGAGGAAACATAGCTTCTATTAAATTTAGTTCAAAGAAAAAATGAGTAATAATGATTTTATAAAAGTAGTAGATAATTTCTTAAGTGGTGAAGAATGCGATCGTTTTATAAGAATATATAATGAATTAGAACGACAAGGTTTTACACAAGCAAGAAGTGTGGCCCATGCCAAGGACACACAGGTAGCTCTTCATGAAGCTATTTATAATGGATATGTTCACGAAATTCCCGGTCAGCTTTCTTTAATACAGCACTTAACTAAAAGGTTCTTTGATGGTCCTTATACTGAGTACACATCCAAATATCATGTATTAGAACACCATGCAGAACATGGTATTAAATATATAAAGATTCAAAAAACGCTGCCTGGTCAAGGTTATCATGGATGGCATTCAGAAGATTCAACCAAGGCTTATGCCAAAAGATTATTTGCTTTTTCTATATATTTAAACGATGTAGAAGAAGGGGGAGAAACAGAATTTTTATATTTAAGTAAACGAATAAAAGCTGTTAAGGGTCGACTAGCTTTCTTTCCGGTAACGTTTGAATATACTCATAGAGGAAACCCACCTATTTCTAATGAAAAATATATACTAACAGGATGGATAGAGTTTATCTAGGATCTTGAATATTATGTAAATGTAGTGTATTCCTGAATAAAATATAGGGATTACATGCTACAAAAAATTGCCTTTTTACCTGGATTCAATAAACAAGTTACCTCAACGGGAGCTGAAAGCCAATGGACTGGAGGAGAAAATGTTCGGTTTAGATACGGCACTCCGGAAAAATTAGGAGGTTGGAATCAGTTAGGAAGTAAAAAATTAACAGGTGCTGCACGTGCATTGCATCATATGGTTAATAAAGACTCGATTAAATATGCCGTAATAGGTACTAACAGAATTTTATATGCTTATACGGGTGGAGTCTATTATGATATTCATCCTTTAGTTAACCCATCGGGTACAGCTATTACTAATTGTTTTTCTACTACTAATAGTTCTGACATTGTTACAATGGAATTTCCAACAAATCATGGATTTAGTTTAGGAGATATTATTTTATTTGGAGATACAACTACTATTACAGCTCCTTCTTCTTCTAATTATACAGCAGCCACTTTTGCTAATAAAAAATTTATGATTCAAAGTATAATAAGTACTACTAAACTTACAATTCAAGTTGAAAGTGTTGAAGGTGGAGCTGGTTCTGCTTCATTTACAGGAGCTTGCACATATTATCGATACTATCGAGTAGGACCCGCTGAACAAGTAGGTGCTTTTGGATGGGGTATATCTTTATGGAGTGGAGTGTCCTCTACTTATGCTACTTCAACTTTAAATGGTGGAGTAAGTGCAGACTGTAATGGAACTGGTGGATCAGGATCTAGTATTACTTTAGCAAGCACCACTGGATTTGCAACATCGGGAACTAACTATGCTTTAATTGGAACGGTAGGTAGTGTAGCTAATAGTGAACTTATTTCTTATACTGGAGTTTCGGGAAATGATTTGACCGGAGTAACCAGAGGGGTAAATGGAACTGGAGCCGGAACAGGGGGAGCGGGATGTCCGTCTTCTACTGGAAAAGCTTTTCTTACAGGAACTGTAGTCTCAGATGCTTCAACATGGACTGGATGGGGATCAACAGCAACCAATACTGATACTGTTACGGATCCCGGTTTATGGTCCTTAGATAATTTAGGTGGAACTTTAATTGCATTAATTCATAATGGTCCTGTATTTGAATGGAATTCAAATGCAACTAATGCTACATCAACAAGAGCTACTATTATATCTGGAGCACCAACAGCATCCAGAGATATGTTAGTCTCGACTCCCGATCGTCACTTAGTTTTATTTGGAACTGAAACCACAATTGGAGATACTGCAACTCAAGATGACATGTTTATTAGATTCTCTTCTCAAGAAGATATAACGGACTGGCCACCAACAGCAACCAATAGTGCTGGTACACAAAGACTGGCCGACGGATCACGGATCATGGGAGCTAAACTAGGTAGAAACGCACTTTACGTTTGGACAGATACGGCATTATTTACCATGCGTTTTGTGGGTAGTCCCTTTACTTTCGCTTATGAACAAGTTGGAACTAACTGTGGATTAATAGGAATGAATGCAGCCCTGGAAGTTGATGGTGCTGCGTATTGGATGTCAGAAAATGGTTTCTTTAGATATACTGGTAAACTAGAATCTATGGATTGTTTAGTAGAAGATTATGTCTATGATGATTTTAATACAATTTCTAATCAGTTAGTATACGCCGGTATTAATAATTTATTTGGTGAAGTAATGTGGTTCTATCCAGCTTCAACATCTAATGTTGTGGATAGATGTGTTATGTTTAGTTATCTAGATTCTACACCTCAAAGACCCATTTGGTTTACCAATGCTAATTCTTTATTTCCAAGAACAACCTGGGCTGACTCTGCTGTTTTTGGAGTTCCTCATGGAACTGCTTATAATGCAGGGGACGATGATTCTTTTGATGTTATAGGTAATACAGATGGAAGTACATTATACTATGAACATGAAACAGGAGTTAATCAAATTAATACTACAGGTACTACGGCTATTCCATGTAATATTACATCCGGAGATTATGATATTACTCAAAAAGTTATTAGAGGAGCAGCTACTTCCCTAGCCGATTTAAGAGGAGATGGAGAATATATAATGAGAGTGAGTAGAGTTCTTCCAGATTTTATAACTCAAACAGGCGATACAATAATTCAATTAGATTTAAGAAACTATCCTAATGACGCAGCAGTAAGTTCTTCGTTAGGTCCTTTTACTATTACATCTAGCACTCAAAAAATAGATACAAGAGCAAGAGGAAGAGGTATTGCTTTAACTGTTAAAAGTACAGCGATCGATACTAACTGGAAATTAGGAACTTTCAGATTAGATGTTCATGCAGGAGGCAGAAGATAATGGCAAAGATAGTACAATCTTTAACAAGAGCAAGTGAACAATATCAACAAGACGTGGCTCAATCTTTAGTAAGAGATTTAGATGCCGTTCTAGAAAAATTAAATACAACGTTTCAAGAAGAATTAAAACAGGAGATAGAAGCTAAAAGCTTCTTTATGGAATAATGGCTGTTTTAAATATATATAAGTTTCATGGGAAAACTACTACGACTGTAGATTCAGATATTGGATTACTATCTCCAGCAGCCAATGAAACTTTTATTGTTAAATCTATTAGAGTAACTAATAAATCAGGAGCTAACACCCCTACAATTAGTATTACTAATAATAGTTTTTTTATCACTCATACTCAAACATTAGCCGTAGACACCAGTGTTGAACTAATAAGTTTACCTTTAGTAGTAGTGGGAGGAACCATCTTAAAATATAGTACTGCTGGAACCATGACTAATGGCGTAGATATTGGTATTAGTTATTTAAATATTAAAAAAGAGGTAACAACATAATGATAGAAATTACCCCAAAAGAGATTATTACTACTATTTCTAACCTTAAAACGGGCGAAATATATAAGACTGAAGAAGAATGGAAAGCTAAAGGAATTGATGAAAAAGATATCAGAAGAGATGTCCGAGTAATAATGCCAGAGCTTGATTTGTTTTCAAAAACACAGTAATATAACCAACCCCAGGAGAAATACCTGCTCATTTAAAATCATTTACAAGGAATTAATATGTTTAAAGAAAAGATATCAGAAACTATAGAAGCAGGCGCACCTAGTATTAAATACAATAGAGGGGATGTAAGAATGGGTCAAGATTCAGGCGATCAAAGATCCCTGCAGATTGCCGCTGAAATATGGGACCAAATGGAACCTCAACAAAAAGTACAATTCCAAGGATTTGAACAATTTTATAAAAGTGGAATCTGGAAACAGATTTTAGCCCAGTTACAACAAGACCAACAACAAGAAGCAGGTCAAGGTATCTCTTCACAAATGCCGAGAGAGATGATGGAAGAACAAGTTAGTATGAGTGAAAGAATGGGTGCACAGTATGGCGGAAGAATTGGTTATGATCGTGGAAGACTGGTTGAAGGTATGGCTGAAGGAATAGAAAAAGTAGGAAGTGGTGGTTCAGAAATACTTGAAAAAATAAAAGAAGGAGTTATTAAAGGTGGTAAAGATGCGGCATCACCTTTTATAGATGAAAGTATCTCGATAGAAAAAATAAAAAATTTACCCGAGTGGTCTAGAGATGCCACTACAGTTCCAGGTGGGATTGAAACTTTAAACGAAACAGAAACCATGAAGATGGCAGGTGGTGGAGCAAGAGGATGGAAAGCTCAAATGCTAGCTGAAGACCTTGCACAAGAAAGATATGGAATGGAGTTTTATGATCTTTCTCAAGATAAACAATTTGAAATATATAATATAGCTCTCGACATGATTGATAGCGGAGGAGAATAATGCCTTTCCAATCAGAAAAGCAAAGACGCTACCTGTGGGCTAACGAACCAGAAATCGCAAGAGACTGGACGGATACCTATGGAAGTAGAATTCAAAAAAATACTGGTGGTATATCACAGCTAGTTAAATCTAGTGGTGATGGTAAACGACCAGGGTATAGTGGTAAGGATGCAGCAACGAGATCTTTTGCTGAGTCAGCTTATGCTGGTGACACAGCAGGTTTTGCAAGTGCATCTAAACATGGTTTTCACGGAGAAAAAGGAATATCTAAGGACGAAAGAGACCGAAGAGATTATGAAAGTATAGCTAATGTTATTGACAAAGGACGCAAAGCTGATCTACGAAGAGAGAACATTAAAGCTCAAGAAAAGAAAAAAATTGAGCCAACGAAAACCAATATTTGGAATACAGGAATTAACAAAATTAACAAATGGTCTAATGCTAAAAATTTAGAGTGGGCTAAAAAAAATAAAGCTAAAAAAAATCAAGCTTTAAAAGCTTATTTACAATCTATATATACTACACAACCTCATATGGATGTTGATGAAATTATGGAAGGTCTGGCAGGATCTTGGGATCAAAGCACTGGTACGTTTGGTACCTATGACTTTAAAGATGGGTTTCACAAAGATACTACTTTTGATGTAAGTAACTGGGGTGGACCTCAGTTAGGTCCTTTTGGATTAAGTACTAAAGGAAAAACAGGTAAAGAATTAGGAACTAATTACCTAGATCAAACCGGAGATTTTTCAACTAAGACTCCCGCAACTCTTCAAATGCTTGGTTTTGGTAAACCTAATTTTAATACACTTAAGTCACACTTTAATAGAACATCTATGCTAGATGATTTAATCGCTAAAGGTGACGATCTTAAACAAACTGATATTGATACATATTTAGATACAACTAATCCAAACAGACATGGAGGAGGAGGTGATAATAATTACATGGGATATCCTTCTTATCAAGCATGGTTAGCTGCTCAACAACAAGTTGGTGGTGGCAGTGTCGGCCCTGTTCCCGAAGAAGACACTGATTGGAGAACAACACAATGGAATTTTGATACTGTTTATCCTTACCCAAACTATAAAGATGGCGGAAGAATACCCGCAGCTTTCGGTGGTATCATGGATACTAAAACAGGAAGAAAAAGATATATATTTGGTAGTATTAAGAAAGCTGTTAAAGGCGTAGCCAAAGCAGCAGGAAAAGTTTTAAAGAGTGACTTTGGTAAAGCAGCCCTAGGGATAGGTGCTTTTATGTACGGACCAAAATTATTTAACGCTGACAAGCTAGGTTGGGGTGGCTGGGGTCAAGTTATTCCTAAAACAGGTTTTATGTCTAAAGTATTTAGAGAAAATATAGCAAAAAAAGGAATGCCTTTTGAAGCAGGAGGATTAGATCCATGGAAAATGTTGGGGATTGGAATGACAGCTCTACCATTCTTAGGAATCGGAACTGAAGCTAAACAAGATCAACTAACTGATCAAGCAAATAGAGGTGGACATTTAATTGATCCTATAACAAATAAAGAAGCTTTACCAAAAGAAATGAGAGCAACTTTAAATGCAGCAATTGAAGAAGCTGGCAATGATCCTATAAAATTAGCAGCAATTGAAGATGCATATCCTTACTTAAATCTAGGACAGTTTTATCCTTATCAAACTTACGGAGTTAAAGATGGTGGAAGAATAGGAGCTCAAGAAGGTGGGCTCATGAACCTTGGAGGCATGGAAAAA
>VTLG01015714.1_pt1 | contig 34085 bp, 39 predicted proteins | sample 4694571 | NCBI WGS metagenome assembly VTLG01 (sample SAMN12604809, study PRJNA352737) | marine metagenome | biome: ENVO:00000447; feature: ENVO:00000209|ENVO:00000569|ENVO:01000036; material: ENVO:00002151; isolation source: viral sequences binned using virsorter ...
CAGGTAGCAGAACTTTAGTTATGAATGCAAACTTCAGTGGTTTGGGTGCTATTGGTATGTCTAGCAATGACCATCTAACTTTTGTCACTAACAATACTGAAAGAATGAGGCTTGATAATTCAGGACGAGTAGGGATTGGCATAAGCTCAGTCACTAATGCTCTTGGTTGGGGTTCTATGGCTCAAATTGGTGGTGCAAACCCTGCTTTATCGCTTAGGAATACGAACAGTAATCAATGGGATATTGCAAACTTTGGTGGAACATTCAATATTTACAATGGTGCTAATTCAAGATTTCAAATTGACAGTTCAGGCAACACTACTGTTACTGGCACTGAGTTTAGACTTGGCTCGAGTTCAGTTATTTCAAGAATCAGAACGATCAACTCGTCAGGTTTTACAGAAACAGCTTTTGATAATTTTAGTTCAGGCGCATACCAAGAGAGGATGCGCATATCATCTTCTGGGTCTGTCGGTATTGCTAAAACCAACCCTTCTTCAAGCTACAAACTAGATGTAAATGGTAAAATAAGATCACAGCAAGAAATTTTAATTAACACAGGCAGTCTGTTCATAAATGAAGAGGGTGAAGGCATACATATACTGTCGGCTAATGGCACGGAATACAAATTAACAGTAAGTAATGCAGGTGCATTGGTAATTACTGAAGTTTAGGTTACAATTCTGATATGGCAATTACAAAAACTACAGCAGTCCAAAGGTTAGAGGTTTATCCACCAGCCGATAGTTCTGCTGCCGACACAGCAAATGCTAAACATGAAACCATGATGGTTGTGTACGAAGATACGTTAGACGATAGCTCTGATGCAGACTTACCTGTGACAGCAACTAGAGTAAAACATCTATCTAAGTATGTAGCTGACGATGGCGCTGCGACTGATTACTCTGGGGAAGATGCCCTGGTGCAAACAGTCTGTGCTGCTATTTGGGCTTCATAATGTTTGTGTTCGACTTAATTATCTATGTGTTAGCTTTCGTTGGGTTAGCTAACATCATAATTCGTTTTTACCCAACGCCTAAAGCTAATTGGAACGTTCAGCTTTACAACTTTGTCGATTATTTATCATTAAGAAAAGGAGTTACTAATGGCAGAAGAAAAAAGTAAAAAACCCACTTATGAAGAGTTAGAGGCACAGCTTAAAAACCTGGAAAAAGCCCTTAATTTTTATATAGGTAAATGTAACCAGCTAGAATTGAATGCAGTTGTTAATCAACCAGAGCAAACATGAGTTGGTGGCATAATTTCATAGACGTTATGACTGGCACGCATCGCAAAAAAGTGCGCGCCAGAAATAAGAAAGGACAATATGTTGCCGATGACAAATCAACAGTCGGTGTTAACGAGGCATACAAAGAAGTAAGGGTCAAAAAGAAGAAGAAATAAGGGCTGGTTAAATCTGTTATATATATCATATTTTTTCCTAGTGTTTTCATAAATCCAGCCCTTTCTCCTTATGGAAGATATAATCCTTGTCATTCAACAATTAGGGTTTCCGATAGCTGCTGCTATTGGTTTAGGCTTTTTTATTTACAAATTAATTATGCGTATTGTCGATGGCATGGAGAGCAAGTTAGATGTTGTTGACGAAAAAGTAGCAGAACAAATCAGCGCTATGGAACAAAGACTTGGAACAAAGCTCGATTCACAACATGGTATCTTGGTAGCTCTGATTGACAGGATTAGAAGTCTTGACAATGAGATTATAAGACAGGACACTTTAATTAAGACTATTTTGGGTGTGCCACAACTTATAGAGCCAAACAAGATAGCCAAGGCGGATAGAGATGACCAAAGAAAAGATTAACGATTATTATAAAGACAAATACAAGCGAATGGGCTGTGCTATATTTTTGATCCCTTTAATTGCACTGCCCTTCTTCGCTGACGAAATCAAGTTCCAGTTTAAGTCTCCGTCTTTCAGTGGCATAGGCACGTCAGCACACTATCTTACTATAGAGAACCAAGAGTTTACCAGAAGCGAAACTATCAGACTTGAGCTAGAAGCCAAGCTAGAAGAACAATTAAGAGCAAAAAACAACACCTTGTTAGAAAGATGGAAAAACAACCTACAATCAAGGATATTATCAAACATCTCTCGCCAAATCACAGAATCCTTGTTTTCTGATGACCCACAACTAACAGGCTCTTTTGTCTTGTTTGACAACGTGATAAGTTGGGATAGCGATGGAGAATTTATTACCTTAAGCATATATAATACTTTAGATGGCACAACAACAGAAATTACTATCCCTATTAATAGTTTCGGTTTTACTGACTAATTGCGCTACCCATAGAGAATATATCTCGCCCTGTCTGACGAATCCTGACAACGACTACAAAGATGTCGTTACTATTGTTGGTAAAGCACAATGCTTCTCTAAATCTGCTTTTATAAATGAGCCTGTCACTGATGCTATTAAAGAAGTTGGTATTGCTAGCGTGCAACCCATTGTAGCTGTCTACAAGTTTCAAGACCTAACAGGTCAACGTAAATCTGTAGATGGTTATGCAAGTTTTTCGACTGCCATGACGCAAGCTCCGGAAACTTACTTAATTCGTGCCTTAAAACAATCCAGATTTTTTCGTGTGGTTGAACGCGGCGGCATAGACCATATAACAAGAGAACGTCAAATTATACGATCAACCAGGCAAAAGTTTGATGATGAAACTAAAGAGTTGCCTTTGTTGTTTGCCGGCATATTGTTTGAGGGTGGTGTCATAGATTACAACACTAATTTGCTTTCTGGCGGTGCGGGTGCTAGATACTTAGGCATAGGCAACAGCAAGCAATATCGTGAAGACACTATTGTGGTCGCTATGCGTGTTGTGTCTGTTAGTACGGGTGAGGTTTTGCTAGAAAACCTAACAACTAAAACTATCTTATCGGTTGGCTTGTCTAACGATTTATTCAGATATATAGCCGATGGCACTAAATTAGTAGAATTTGAAACAGGCAATGTAATGAATGAAAGCAAATCTATAGCTTTGCAAAGCGCTATAGAAATGGGTATAGTAAATATAATTGAACAGGGCATTGAACGAGGCTACTGGTCGATGAAAAACTTATGAGATTTTTAATTATAGTTTTCTTATCATTATTGGTGCATGCAGACAATGAGATTTTTGTCTCACAGACAGGCTCAAACGCTGCAATAAAGTTAGAGCAGTTAGGCAGCTCTAACCTCATGGGTGGCACTAACGCAACGTCCGGTAGCCTTACCGCTTTAGGTTTGAGTGGTAGCGACATGACTCTGACCATCAATCAAATTGGTGCTAATAATATTTTTAGAGCTGATAATTTTGTCGGCGATAATGTCACAGCTTATTGGAACTTCGCTGGCGACAGCAATGTTTTTGACCTAGTGATGAACAGTCTAAGTGCTAACAGTAGCGATTATGTTAATTTAAACATACAAACTACTGGCAGCAGCAACACCTTTGATCTTGCAATAGCTGAAAACGATAATGCCTCATATTTAGACCTGGACTGGTTGATTGAGGGCGACAGCAATACTTTTAGTTTTGACATCGACTATGAGAATGCTACATCTTACGTTGATGTTTTTGGTGATAGCAACACCCTTAATTTTACAGGCAGCGGCTATGCCGGTACGACATCTAGCGACTCTGCTTATTTTTATTTAGACTTAGATGGTTCAAGCAACACCTACAACATAACACAGGCTTCGACACTAGCCAGAGATTACCTTAAAATAACTGCTAATGGTTCGAATAGCACTTTCTGTATTGTGCAAAATGATGGTGGCACTGCCACTTCATGCTGACACAATAGGCGACATTTCCGAACTTAGAGGCTTTGGCCAAATTGTGCGAGACCAACCTTACCCAGCAGTCTTAGATTTTGCCATAGAATCATACGACAACGTACAGACTAGAGCAGGTCGTGTAGCTATTACTTTCTTAGACAACACACAAGTCCGTCTAACAGAACATTCTAATTTAGTCATAGACGAGTATATCTATGACCAAAACAACAGCTCTATGAGCCTTAAATTTGCTTCTGGCACTATCAGATTTATCAGTGGAGCGTTAGAGAAGCAAAAGGTGAAATTAACAACTGACAGCGCTGAGATTGCAATATTAGGCACAGATTTTACTGTTACAACCACAGAGTTCGGTTCTAGTTTAATTATCTTGCTACCTGACCAGTTTGGTAATGCTAGTGGTGAAATAATTGTGTCAACCGCAGCAGGTCAAGTAACCCTTAATCAACCCTATCAAGCAACCACTACAAGCGTGTTTGAGGCCAAACCCACTAAGCCAGTCACCTTATCTATTGACCTTAATTTCATTGACAATATGTTAATTATCAATCCGCCGAAAGAAGTCCTAGAACAGGAAGAGCAGAGTGTTACACAAACAGCAGATTACTTAGATTACAATGACCTTAACGTTGATTTTTTAGCAGAAGACTTTTTGCAGTTAGATGAAGACTTCGAATTTACAGAGCTAGATATAGACTACTTGGACGTTAATTTCTTAGAAGACTTATTAGATGTGTTAGATGCATTAGATACAAGTGAGGAGCAAGATCAATTAGCAATTAACCTAGAATCAGCCAACATCAGTGGCACAAGCATAGGCCAAGATACTGAGACCCAGATTACAACTTTTATCCAAGGTGAACGCTTAACTATGCAGCGTGTCGTCAACCAACAAGCCTATTTAGACTTAGATAGTACTGCGGCCTATACTGTAATCTTCATACAAGATGGTGTCAGCAGGACAGTAAAAATAAATGGTGGTTCGTCTTCAAGCATAACAATCACGCAGAACCCATGATTAGAATAGGCTTAATTTTGATTTGTATCTTAGCACTGCCGCTAGGTATGCAACTGCCAGCACTAGAGATGTTAAAACTCAAAACTTTCGATGCACTGACGAAGGAACATAAACCAAGTGGATACTTTACTATCTTAAATATAACTGACAGTGATGTTAGGTCAGAGGGTGGTTATCCGTTTCCAAGACAAAGACTGGCGGAAATAAACGATGAAATAATGGCAAAAGGCGCATTGGGCGTAGGTTTTGTTATATCATTTGTAGACAAAGACAGGTTTGGTGGTGACAGCCAGTTCCTAAATTCTATACAACTGCATAAATCGGTTGTTGCCACCTTCGAGACAGACAATAATCTATACCCTAAACCGACAGGCACAGTATTATTGGGTGAAGAAGCTACCGGCATAGTACTCCGCGGCTATATGCCTAATATACCTATGATCGCTAACAGTGCTTTAGAAGGCATGGTGTCAGCGCCAGTAGATGTAGACAATCTGGTACGCAGGCTGCCTTTGCTTTTACAAACGCCTGACGGCTGGATTCCAAGTTTCGGCACGCAAGTGTTAAAAAGCCTGGTAGGAGCTGATACTTTTATTATTAAAACTAATACAGCTGGTATCGAAGAGATTAGAGTTCGAGGCCTCCCACAAACCAAGGTTGACAGTCTGGGTCGACAGTGGATTAGCTGGGTCAACACACCCCAAACTACACTTCGAGAAATGGCTGTTAAGGATAAGTTTGTTTTTGTTGGTGTGACAGCCAAGGGCGTTATGCCGCAACTAGCCACACCTGTTGGTCTGCTCGAGCCACACAAAATACAAGCCGCTTTAGCAGAATCAATGTTAATCACTGACAGCCCTTATATACCTTATTGGCACTTAGTGGCTGAATTGTCTGCTTTGTTAATTTTATGCTTTTTAATTTGGCTTGTAAGCTCTTTTGCAGGACTGCGCTGGTCTGTTACCCTTAATTTCTTAATATTTGGCTCTACGGCTGTATATGGAGCTTATATCGTCAGAACCGGTCTTTTATTAGATTTTAGTTACACTTTACTAGCAGAATTTGTAACAGGTAGTGTTGCTTACTATCTTAATTTCCGTAAGCAGTACAAACTGCGTCAACAGATAAAAAAACAGTTCGAGCATTATCTTGATCCTCGACAGGTCAAGCGCCTGCAAGATGATCCTGACTTATTAAAACTGGGTGGCGAAAAAAGATATTGCACATTTTTGTTTACAGATGTCAGGGGCTACACTGCTTTGAGCGAAAGCCTGACACCAGAAGAAGTCACCAGCATTATGAACAAGGCACTGACAATACAACAAAATGTAGTGCAAAAGCATGGAGGTATGGTGGACAAATATATAGGTGACGCAATGATGGCGATATTTAATGCGCCCATAGATTTGCCACACCATGAACAGAAAGCAGTTCAAGCAGGTATAGAAATGTTAGACGAAATAAAAAAAGCAAAGTTAGGTATTCGTATTGGTATCGGGATAAATTCAGGGCAAGCTGTGTTAGGCAATATGGGGTCAGATTCACGATTCGATTATACTGCCATAGGTGACTCAGTAAATACAGCAGCTAGGCTCGAAAGTGCTACAAAAGAACAAGGGGTCGATATATTAATTAGCGCGGAAACTGAAAAATATTGTGGATATAGGTTACAATCATTAAAACCGATAAAGGTAAAAGGCAAAAGCAAGCCGCTTAAAATATATACACATGGTTGAGGCATTTACATACAACTGCAAATTAGATCGAGTGATTGATGGTGACACTATCGATGTCCATATAGATTTAGGCTTCAACGTTTGGTTGCGTAAACAGAGAGTGAGGCTTGCGGGCATAGATACGCCAGAATCGAGGACGCGTAATTTAGCAGAAAAGGCGTTGGGTTTAGCAGCAAAAGCCAGGCTCAAAGAATTATGCGGTGAAAACTTGATGGTCAAGAGTTTGGGTAAAGGTAAATACGGCAGGATTTTAGGCGTGCCTTATACAGCAGATGGACAAGATATTTGCCAAGCCTTAATTGAAGAAGGACATGCTGTCGAATATTGGGGCGGTAAGAAAGAAAAGGTTTGGGCGTAATATTTATAAAAAAATTAAACCGAAATACGGGGGTAAAATGAAAATATCAGAAGAGGGTAAAGCCCTCATAAAAAAGTTTGAGGGCTGTGAGCTTGAGGCTTACAAATGTCCGGCTGGAGTTTGGACAATAGGTTATGGACACACGAAGGGCGTACAGCAGGGTGATGTTTGGTCACAAGCTAACGCTGACGAAATGTTAGATATAGAATTAGAAGAGTATGAAGGCTATATCAATGATTTAGTTAAGGTTGAGCTACAGCAACATCAGTTCGATGCATTAGTGGCCTGGGTATATAATTTGGGGGCGGGCAACTTAATTAGTTCAACCTTGCTAGTCAAACTTAATGCAGGTGATTATGTAGATGTGCCGCATGAAATCCAACGTTGGAACAAAGCGAATGGTGAAGTTTTAGAGGGTTTGGTCAGGCGCAGGAAAGCAGAGGCTTTGCTTTTTGAGGGCAAAGACTGGTCAGAGGTCTAGTTTTTTAATTGTTACTGATTTGCGTCTGATAGTATAACCATCACTCGCTGGCACTATCTTTTCTGGCTTTGGTTTGTAAGTTATAGAACCCCAGGTGACAGCAAATCTATCGTTGCCGCCTCGTTCTGCCTGCCCCATAACGTCTTGAATGTAGGTTTGTGACTCATTAATTTCGTCAGTCAATTTTTTTATTTCTGTTTGGTTGTCATAGATTCTGTCTAAATGATAACCACAATCATCGCTTGACAGGTCAACTGACAACCCAGGCTCAGGTGTTGGGTATAACATAGCAGTGTCTTCTTGTGAAAATGCTGGAAAATAGTTTTCTGTTTGTATTCTGTGGTCGAAATCTAAAACTTTTGCAGCCAGCCTTTCCTCAAACTCATCATCTCTGAGCATGACATAAATTTGCAGCAGGGTTGATCTATATAAGGTTGCTATGACCGCCCAGTTTGTATCTGCACTACAAGCCATTTGGCCTTTAGCCTGTATCAAGCCACGAAAGGCTTGCGGCACGCCATCTTCACTTGGCCAGTCTGCTGTGCATTTTATTTCTATCACACCCTTACCTTGTAAAAACATTGGCTTGCCTGTCTCTGTGTAAATGTCTGCGTCTGTGTCGGGTTCTATTGTTAGGTTGTCTGCGTAAGCAGTAGCATCTAACGAACCCCAAAGTGGTAAGTCTTTATGTTTAACAGGTATTGTTATTTGTGTGTCTAAGTTTGTGAGGCCTAAGCGTTTAGCTGTCAGCTCGGCTACTGTTGATTCCAAAGCATCGCCGACTTCTTGTACGCTGTTTTGTGCCGTCCGCACGTTCTCTCCATTTTTAGCTCTAATACATTGGTCTAAGACTTTGTTGGGTGTCGACCATTTAGAGACACCGCCCATAATATAAAATAAGTTTGAGCAAGTGCATTTATCATCCGGTGTTATTTTTCCTACCATTTTTAATCCCTAATGATTAGTGAATAATTTATCGTTTTTCATATCTTCTGAAATAGTAGGCATAAGTTCTAAGAACCTAAAATATTGTTCTTGTGTCATCATTACTCTTATTTCATTATCCTGTATTATGGGTTCATTATCCCAAACCTCATAAAACAAATTCCTAACATCCTCATTTATATCGCCACTTTCATATGCCTGATTAATCATGTTAATGTTCATTTTTTTTACTTCTTTGTAATCTTTTTCTGTTGCGCCATCTTTGACAAACAAAAAATTTCCGTCTTTATCGTTTCCTATTGGTAACATTTTTCCTCCTTAATTTAATTACATCATACTTTAATTTGTATACAATGCAATGCTTGACAATAAAAAAGTATACTTTTATTATGTGACAATGAACATGCAAAAAATCAAAAAAATAGACACTAGGCGTTCGATACTAATTGAAAAAGAATTACACGAACAAATGAAAGATACAGCCAAACAGCATGAGACAAGTCTGGTTGGTTTAATTAGATATTTATACGAAAATTACGGGCGCAATCTGCCCTCGTAAATTCAGTATAAATTGCAGTTGTAGCTAGGTTGTTGCAGCTTAATTTATGGGAGGAGTTCTATGGAATTTCAATATGATGACAAGTCCGAGGGGATCGAATCTATGTATGTAAGACACGATCACAAGCTCGGCAAATTTATCGACTCGACAGGTAGTGCGCTCGATCTCACTACCTTTGCAATGTGTCCTGATACTGTACAAACAGGTTTGGGAAGATACGATGAAAAAGAAGGCTATCAATACATCTGGGATGAGGTGACTGGTGTGCCAAATCCTGATATGGAAGCCTATGTGAAAGACGGCTACACTAAGGCTTTTGAGTGTTACTTATACACAACGGAGTTGGGTGTCATGTGTTACAGGCGGTTTACTCTATTAGAGTGGATGGCTTGGTATGACGCTATGAAGCAAGCCTGGAACGCACCCGATTATAACAAAGACGCACAAAACAAAGTGGCAGTTTTTAAACATGCAGGCAGCGAACGCGTAGGCAAATATAACAATTATCGACCAACTTTAGAGTTCGTTAAATGGGCTGACAGGCCTGCCAGTTTTGTTGTCGAGCCTGAAGTCGATCCTTTTGTCGAGCCTGACAACAGCTTCGGTGAAGAAAAAGTAGAGGATAAAAAAGAAGACGATATTCCTTTTTAGATGGCTGATATACCTAAATCGCCATTTACAGTCAATATGGCACATGTGGTCAGGGGGCGTGAATATCCCCCTGTCGACTGGTTAATTACAGATTTGTTCGCTAAAGGCGATCAAATCCTGTTGGCTGGGGCTACTGGTTTAGGTAAAAGTTTAGTTTCACTCTTGTTAGCAATAAGTGCTGTTACTGGTCGACAATTTGCTAATCTGCCTATTGAACCCATTAAATTAGATAATCAAATTAACGCGTTTTATTTAGACGCTGAGATGCCAGAAAGCGTTATAGCAGAACGTTTACAACGCACACATATTAGTGATAAGGAAGAGGTCTTTTTGAAAAATCTTTTTATCACGAATCAGGTCGAACAAGATTACCGGTTTGATTTAACAGACGAAGAATCACAAAATCATCTGCTCAATTTTACTAATCTGTTTGGCGTTGACTTGGCTATTGTTGACAATATTTTTTCTGTGATGTCACTGAAATCTTTCAATGACCCAGAAGAATATATTAAACATTTGCGGCCGCTGCTGTTTAATTTCCGTAGACATAAAACTACGGGTTTGTTTGTCGATCACTTAAATAGATCAGAAGAATTGTATGGCAACATTACGAAACAAATACATTTTGACACTATCATCAGACTAACAAAAGACGTTGACGGCATTTATGAATTAGAGTTTAAGAAGAACAGACGTATTGGTTTATACGATAAACCTATAACTTTTAGAATAGACCAGAGTACAAATATAGTTTCTTATGTGTCGAAAGACGGCAAAGGTGACATTGAAACCTATATGCGCAACAATTATGAAAAGATACGTTCATCAGCTCCCAGTGCGAGTGTCGCTATTGACCGCTTAGTAGAATCAGCGAAGCGCGTCAATGACGAATGGCAAATCACAGAAGACATGATAAAGACCTGGAAACACAACCCTAAAAGATATTTTGAATGACCCCATGTTGCTATATTACCACCCACCCCCACACACACTATATAGTGTGTTGTGGTGTGGGGGGAAATGATATGCAACTGGATTTTTTGGAGAAGAAGTAAAATGAAAGAGTCGAAAGACACTATTAATCAACCTTTCGAAGAAAGTGCAGTAGGTTTAAGTTCGGCAGCTGAGACACAAAAAACACAAGATGTTGTTAATCACCCCCCACACTACAATCAGGGTGGTATCGAGTGTATAGATTATATAGAACAACAACTTGGACATGCAGGATTTACAGCATATTTGGAAGGTAATGTGATAAAATATATGCACAGATGGAGATATAAAAACGGGCAAAACTCTAAACAAGATTTAGAAAAAGCACGCTGGTATCTCAACAAGTTAATTAATTTAATTTAATTTAATTTAATTTAATTAGAGTTCTCGGGTAGTAACTTTTAACCTCCCGTTAATATATTTGTAGTTGCTACCCACCTTTGTAATTTAATTTAATTTGCTTAATTTAATTTGTTTAATTTAATTTAATTTGCTTAATTTAATTTAATTTAATTTAATTAGATCATGGAAATAAAACTTGATTTCGACACCCGTAAATTCAACAAAAATATTAAAGGGGTGAACAGGGCAACAAATCATGCTATAAAATTCGTAATTGATGCTGTTGCTTTTGATCTAAAAGAAAATTTTAAAAAAACAGCAAAAAAAACAGACATAGTAAGCGAGGGCAATGCGTTGCGTCCTTACACCGCCAGGGCTGCGCGTTTTAAAAGATCAACTCTAAAAAATTTAACGGCGCATGTGTTCTTGAACAGCAAGGCCAGTTCTTCTGGCGTGTCGCAATACGATTATTTAAAATACACCATTGACAAAGGCAGACATAAAATAAAAACACCAAAACGCGCTAATTTAATTTCGCCTGATAAGACCTACAACAGAGCCAAAAGCTACGGCCAAGCACAAAAAAGGGGCGGAGTTGTTAAAAAAGGTGATTTCTGGCTAAAAAATAAAAGCGGCGGCCTGACATTGTTTAACAGAAAAGACGGCGAGCTGAACGCTATTTGGCATACATCAAAATTTTTTAATTATAAAAAATCCACGCTGCCATATTATGCTGACATGTTTAAGCTCATAAAACGCAAGAAAAAGCATTACACAAAAAAATTGTTTGCTCGATCAATGCAATACAACATAAAAAGATTCACAAAAAGTTGACAAACTTGTATACAATATATAGTATACATATATATTAATTTAGGAGGTTAATTATGCTTATCGATAAAAATAAAGAGGGCGCATGGCGCATAAAAGAGATTATAAATGGTTCTTGGGAAACTAGGCTTTATTATTTCTATACTAAAAAACAAGCCTTGAAACTATTCAAAGAAGAATTTAAAACCAGGAGGGCAGCACAATGAAAATAGAATTAGATCAATTTGAAATTCTATTAGCACTAGAAGATTACGTTGAGAAAAAATACGGCATGCAAGCTGATTTTACAGACTATAGTTATTGTACACCGGAAATTAAGTATTATGTGCCAAACTATGTTTATCGAAAAACGAGAGACGGCAAGATTAAAACAAATAAATTTGGCACGCCTGTAATAAACAGAAATAAAACTACTTATAAAAAAGAGTATTTAGCGTTTAATGACGACTGTAGTATTAATCTATATTTAGAAAGCGAATATTAGGGGGTGAATGATGAAAAGTTGGACTAGCACAATAACATATTCTGTGTTCGATATGGGCAGAGAGTGTGAAACAGTTGAAGAATATAGAGAGCGCGTTAAACAGTCTTTTAAAGATGAACATAATATTGAACTAGAAGATAGAGACATAACCAATATTGAATTTGAGGAGAGTGCATGTTTGCAGTAAAAAAATACGTTTATGAAGTTAAAGAAACTCCGGAGCATAATTTCCGCGAGTGGTTAACAGAAACTAATTACGAACGTTATAAAAACCAGCAGCAAGAATATACGATTAGCGAAGGAGCTAAAATTTTCAATAGTTTATATGCTTGTAATGTTAAGGTTTGACATGTATACAAATATAGAATATTATGTATACATTAGTATTGACACTAATAAGGAGAAAAAATAATGAGCGAATATTTTAAATATGACGAGATAAAAAGTTATTTCGATAACTTTGTAGCTGAAAACTCAGAGGCACTCAAAGAATCTGATTTTAGAGATGATTTACACCATCATGCGTTTAATACTGATTATTACATTATCGGCACATACCAGGCTAAACAATGGCTAGAAGATAAGGCCTTTGACGTTATTGGTATTATTAAAGAGTATGAAGAAAGCAACTTTGGCAAAATCACAACGGATTTATCTAGTCCTGAAAGTGTGGTTAATATGTATGCCTACATTGTAGGAGAAGATATAGTTTACAAGTGGTTAGAAGCTAACCCATTAGAAGAGGTGGAAGCATGAAACATATCAAAAACCATATAGACGCATTTATGCAAAAGTTGTTTATTCGCAGAATGTCTATCAAGTACAAAAAACCATTTAATAAAATAAAATGGGTAGAGCTGACCAAGCGCGAGCAGTCAGACTACATGGACTACATACGCGTTATGCATTGACACTGGCATAAAATTATCTACAAGAGCAGCCGCGAGGCTGCTTTTTTTTTGCACGCAGTAAGCCAATATAAAACTAACATCACGCAGCTAAGTAGGCGCGGCCTAATTGTGCAGCCGTAACTTCATTCTGAACCACGTTTTTTTTTATATGTATACCTATACCACAAGCCAGGAATAAACACGCACACGTTGCCTGCTGGTGTCCTATGTATGTATAAATATCATACAGCCTGAAAGCCTCTAAAAATCAGCACGAAAAAACTGTAAGGTACTTCCTCCCCTCCCCTACCCGGGTCTTACGCGTTGCTCGATTGATTTGTAGCGACAGAAAAAATAGAACCTCTTGCTGTTTGCAGGTATACTGTATACCCATGGCGAAACAAAAAGAAGTTGCTGATCATTTAGACATGTCACCGCAGAGAGTGCGCGACCTTCTAAAACAGGGTGTTTTAACTAGAGGGCATGGCCAAGATGCACTAGACCTTGATGAATGTCGTAAAAATTACATTCGCTATCTAAGAATGCGCTCTCGTGGTTTACAAAACAATACTGGCGATCTTAATGAAGAGAAAACCAGGTTGACTAAATTGCAAGCAGATAAGGCAGAGCTAGAGGTGCGAGAACTAGAACAGAGTTTAGTGTCAGTCGAAAGAATAACTGAAGAGTGGGTTGGTTATGCTGCAAATGTCCGCAGTAAATTATTAGCGCTACCGAGCAAAATATCTCATAGAGTGCAGTCTGCAGAAAGTTATGCAGAAGCAGAAAAAATATTGAAAGATGCCGTATATGATGCTCTCTATGAACTAAGCAATAATGGATTATAAGAAACAGTTATCATACATTATAAACAACGTTAATAATGCTTTCAAACCACCCCCTGATTACTCCATAGATTTATGGGCTGATAATTATAGACAACTATCGCCAGAGTCATCAGCTGAAGCAGGACAGTGGCGAACAGATCGTGTGCCTTTCCAAAGAGAGATTATGCGTGTTATTACTGACCCTGATGTAGAGACTGTTGTTTTTATGAAGAGCGCGCAAGTAGGAGCGACAGAGCTGCTTAGTAATGTCATCGGTTACTACATCGATCAAGAGCCAGCACCAATATTAGTTTTACAGCCAACACTTAATATGGCACAAACCTATTCCAAAGACAGGCTTGCGCCAATGTTGCGCGACACACCCAGGTTGCGTGGCAAGGTTGGTGATCCACGCACAAGAGATAGTGAAAATACAGTTTTGCATAAACGCTTCAGTGGCGGACATATCACAGTTGTTGGCGCAAACAGTAGTAGCGGCCTCGCCAGCCGACCCATAAGAATATTACTTGCAGATGAGGTTGACCGCTACCCGCCATCCGCAGGCACAGAAGGTGATCCAATCAATTTGGCTAGAAAACGTACAACAACCTTTTGGAATAGAAAAATAATTTTAGCATCAACCCCTACTGTCAAAGATGTTTCGCGTATTGAAAGTGCTTATAAATTGTCAGACCAAAGACACTTTTATGTGCCATGTCCAGAATGTAAGCACGAGCAAAGACTGCAATGGAAAAATGTGTCTTGGCAAGAAGATCAACCTGAGACCGCTACACTAGCATGTGAGAATTGCGGTAGTGTAATACCAGAATCGAAAAAACAATGGATGTTAAAACATGGCAAGTGGGTTTCTCAAAATCCAGAGTCAAAAATTGTGGGCTTTCATATTAACGAGCTTTATTCACCCTTTAGAAAACTAGAAGAAGTAGTTACAGACTTTTTAGAGGCTAAAGAACACCCTGAAATGTTACAAACATTCATAAACACCTCGCTTGGCGAGTGTTGGGAGGAAAACAAAAGCATGGTTGACACCAATAAGTTGCTCGAAAAATGTGAGAACTATAATGAGGCTGCCATTCCAAACAACATTTTATTCGTCACTGCAGGCGTTGATACGCAAAAAGATCGGTTAGAAGTGCAAACAATAGGTTGGGGTGACAAGTATGAGGCTTGGGTCATCGAATATAAAATTATTTGGGGTGATCCAAGCACAATGGAGGTCTGGGAAGAGCTTGATGCTTTCCTAAAACGCACATACGCTACAGAAAAAGGTCGAAAATTGCCAATAAAAGTGACCTGTATCGACAGCGGTGGCCATCATACACAAAATGTCTATGATTTCTGTCGTCCAAGACAAGCACGCATGATATTTCCGATAAAAGGTCAGTCTCAATCAGGTAAACCGATAGCCGGTAGAGCCACAAGTTCAGCAAAACAACGTGTTTATCTGTATCCCGTTGGCACAGACACGGCGAAAGAGTTTATTTTTTCGCGACTAGACAAAGAAGAGGCATTAATACATTTTCCTAACACTGTCGATGAAGAATATTTCAAGCAACTAACGAGTGAAAGACAAGTGAAAAAAATTGTAAGTGGACAGCCAAAGCTGGTGTGGTATTTGCCTAAAGGTAGAAGAAATGAGGCTTTAGACACATTTGTGTATGCTTTAGCTGCTGTTTATATTCTCGCGCCAAATTTTAAAGCACTTACAGCAAAAAAACCTGAAAAACAAATACCTAAAAGAGATTCGCTTGTAAAACAACGCCATAATCGCTATCTAAAGAAGAATCCGCGTAATTTTGTGTATGCTTGGAAAGATTAAGGGTATAATTTAGAGTAAACTATTTAACATGGCGAATTTATTTGATAGGGCTAATTATCCGAAACAAGAACCGGACGTTTTAGTGGTGGGTGACAGGTGGGTTTGGCGCAGACCAGACTTAGTTGCAGATTATCCAACAGCAGATTACGCACTGACTTATGAATTTCATCTCGATACAGGCGGCGGCGGCAGCAACAAGTTCACGATAACAGCCACAGAAACAAGCACAGACTACATAGTAGAAATAGCAAGTGCAACAACAGCAAGTTATACTGCAGGCGAGTATAACTGGTACGCTTTTATTACCCGTTCCTCAGACTCACAAAGACTGTCAGTCGATGAAGGTCGCACTAAGGTAGAGATTAATTTTGCCAACACGAACGCTGACAGTAGAACACACGCAAAAAAAGTTTTGGATGCAATCGAGGCAACGATAGAGGGGCGTGCTTCACAAGATCAAATGAGCTACAGTATAGCTGGCAGGTCATTATCAAGAATGTCAATAGATGATTTGTTAAAGTTCAGAGACAGATACAGAGCAGAACACGAAAAAGCAATAAAAAAACTTAGAATCAAAAATGAGCAAGACACAGGAAATACTATCAAAGTAAGGTTTTAACATGGCGATATGGGATAGTCTTTTCAGGCAAAGAAAAAAACAACGTAAAATTAGACAATACGCAGCAGCATCAACAAAAAACATTTTTTCAGATTGGACATCGCAATCGATAGCTGCTGATTCAGCAATAAGATTCAATTTACGCAAAATAAGAGATAGGTGTAGAGAACAAGCGCGCAACAACGATTATGTAAAAAGATATTTACAGCTGTTAGAGACAAATGTGGTTGGGCAAAATGGCATTCGTATGCAGTCAAAAGCGCGAAATGATGACAATGCTTTAGACTTTCTCGGCAACGCACAAATTGAGCGTGCCTGGAATAAATGGGGAAAAATGGGCAACTGTACAGTTGATGGCAGGATGTCTTTTTTAGATGCACAAAAGTTGTTTATAAACAGTTTAGCTAGAGATGGGGAGGTCTTGGTCAGACACCACATGAGCAAAAATCCATTCGATCCATATAGGATAGAGTTTTTAGATTCTGATTTTTTGGATGAAGAAGAAAACAAAGTGTTGCGTAATGGCGATGAAATTATTATGGGAGTCAAGGTTGATAAATATAGAAAACCAAAATCTTATTTTTTATTTAAGGAACATCCACACAATACTCTATTCAGCAAGCAAGACAGAACACATCAAGAGATCAAAGCCGAGGAGTTAATTCATGCTTATGTATCTGACAGACCGCAACAAACTAGAGGCCTGCCGTTCCTTACAACTGCTTTGAGTCGTCTCAAAATGTTAGATGGTTATGAAGAGGCTGAGTTAGTGGCAGCTCGTGTTGCTGCGTCAAAAATGGGTTTTTTCACAAGCCCAGCAGGAGAATCTTATGTGGGTGAGGACACAGAAGATGACTATACGCCAATTATGAATGCAGAAGCAGGCACATTTGAGCAGTTACCAGATGGTATGTCATTTCAAACGTTCGATCCCCAACACCCCACTTCTGGCTTTGATAATTTTCACAAAGGCATACTCAGAGGCATTGCTTCTGGTTTAGGGGTATCTTATGTGTCACTGGCAAATAATTTAGAAGGTGTTAATTATTCATCTATACGTCAAGGTACACTGGAAGAGCGCGATCATTACAGAATGTTACAAAATTTTATGGTCGATCATTTCATCAGACCAGTTTTTGAGAAATGGTTGTTGATGACTATGAGTTATCAAAATAATTTTCCTATACCTGACACAAGATATGATAAATTCGCTGATAATGCACAATTTGTGCCTAGAAGCTGGGGTTGGATTGATCCGGTCAAAGAAGTAAGAGCGAATGTTGAGGGTTTGCAAGCAGGTGTTATCACTATGCAAGATATACAAGCTAACTATGGTAGAGATGTCGAAGAATTATTTGAACAGCATCAAAGAGAAGAAGGACTAGCAGAGAACTATGGTGTCAAAACTGCTTATCAGCCATTCGGAGCAACTAAAGCACCTATAGAGCCTGATGTTACAGAAGAAGAGGTAGAGGATGGCTAGTTTCAAACCAACAAGCGGAATGCAAAATGAGGCGCAGAAAGGCTTAGATTGGCGCAGAGAACATGGTAGGGGTGGAACTTCTGTGGGCATATCTCGAGCTAGAGATATTGTTAGTGGCAAAAACTTATCTGAATCAACAGTCAAGCGTATGTTTTCTTTCTTTTCTCGACATGAGGTTGATAAGAAAGCAGAAGGTTTCAGACCAGGAGAGGACGGATATCCGTCCAATGGCCGCATAGCATGGGCTTTGTGGGGTGGTGATGCTGGGTTTACTTGGTCAAAAAAAATCGTCAATCAACTAAAAAGTCAAGACGAAAGGGCTAAAGAAACTAGACAGCCTATCTCTGGTGCTATGCGTAAAGCGCTAGAAAACAAAGTCAAAGATCATAATGAGAAGCATGGCAATGACAAACGTAAGAAAACAAACCTTAGAACATTGTCAGCAGTTTTCAGGCGTGGTGTTGGTGCTTATAAAACCAATCCGCAAAGTGTAAGACCAACAGTTACATCGCCTGAACAATGGGCGTTAGCGCGCGTTAATTCATTTTTGTATTGTTTAAGAAACTTAAAATTCAGATCAGGCAAACATGATACGGACTTGTTACCTTCTGCACACCCTTTATCTTCTAAAAGAAATAATGGTAGAATAGGAAATATGGATAAAGCTGAAAGACATATAAAAGATGTCAGAGAAACAGAAGATTCTTATATAATAGAGTTTGGTAAGTCTATGCCAGAAAAAGATGACATGGAAGAAAGCTCTTATCACGATGAGGAAGAAAAAGCACACCATGATGAAGAAGAAAGAAGTGCTGATGTAAGTGAGGGGTACACTGAAGAATCAACAGAAAATCTCAATGATGACACAGTGGAGACAGAAAGATTCTATACCGGACTTTATGGCGAAGAAAATCTGCAAAGAGCTTTTGAGTTTGATAGATCGAAAATAGACGAAGAAACACGCACAGTACATATAGGTGTATCTTCTGAGCAGCCTGTAGAAAGACGTTTTGGTTATGAAGTTTTAGGACATGATGAGGGAGAAATAGACATGGAATTTATGTCTAGTGGCAGAAGTCCGTTGCTTTTAGACCATGATTCTACAAAACAAATAGGAGTTGTCGAAGAATTTGCACTCGACAAAGAAAACAAAAGAACAGTAGCTAAAGTTAGATTTAGTAAAAACAAACAAGCCGATGAGGTGTTTAGAGATGTTGTCGATGGCATCAGACAGAACATTTCAGTCGGTTATGAAGTCAAGAGTATGAAAAAAGAAGAAGACGAGAAAGATGGAGTCAGCACCTATCGAGTCAATTCTTGGTCTCCGCTTGAGGTTTCCGCGGTCTCAATTCCAGCAGATCAGTCAAGATTAATTGGATTTGCAAGGTCTAAAGAAACAACTTTAATTAATAATCCGAAGGAGGATATAAAAATGTCAGAAAATAATGACAATAAAGTAGAAGTTTCTTCTGATGCAATGAGAGCAGAATTAGCTAAAGAAAACTCAGCTATTATCGACCTTGCTGTAAAGCATGGCAAAAGAGATTTGGCTGAAGAGGCTATAGCTAAAGGTATGACTCTCCCACAATTTAGAGGACATCTACTAGATACAATCGCTAACGATAAGCCATTGGATTTACCATCCGATGTAGAGATGACAGAAACAGAGCAAAGAGATTACAGCTTGCTCAAGGCTATAAGAGAAAGCGCTAGAGGCGAACTATCTGGTCTTGAAAGAGAAGTATCAGACGAAATCGCTCAAAGAACAGGTAAAGAGGCTAAAGGTTTCTATATGCCTACTAACATTGCTTTCAGGGCAGATCAGGTTGTTGGTACAAACAACGTTGGTGGTTTCTTGAAACCTACTGACCACCTGGGTAATGAGTTCATAGAAGCACTCAAAGCAAAACTCGTAGTTTCGCAAGCAGGTGCAAGAATAATGACCGGCCTAAAAGGTGATGTCGCTATTCCAAAAATGTCTGCTGAGACAAGCAATGTTGCTTTCGTTTCTGAAAACAGCGCACCTTCAGAAGGTAACGCTACTTTCGCGCAGGTTACTATGAGTCCAAAAACACTTGCAGCGCAAGTTGACATATCAAGAAAGCTAATGATGCAATCTGATCCGTCAATAGAGCAGGTGTTGAGAGAAGACATTATAGCTACATTTGCTAGAAAAATAGACGAAGTTGCTATAGAAGGCGGGGGTTCAAACGAGCCTACAGGAGTTTTAGGTGGCGTTGCTTCTGGCAATGTTATTACTGCTGCTACTAATGGTGCTGCACCAACATACGAAAATGTTGTGGAGTTAATCAGATTAGTAGAGGCTTCTAATGCAATACTTAACGAAGGATCACTTAGATTCTTAGGAAACCCTAAACTAACATCTAAGTTAAGAAGAGTTCTTAAGTCTTCTGCTGATACTTCATCTAATTTCATTCTTGAGAATGACAATTCAATCTTGGGTTACAGTTACTTATCAAGCACACTTGTGCCAAGTGACTTGTCACAAGGTTCAGGTAGCAACCTGTCAGCAATGATTTTTGGTGACTTTTCACAACTAATGCTAGGGTTCTACTCCGGCGTTGATGTGATTGTTGATCCTTACACAGGTTCAGCAGCAGGCACAACAAGACTTGCATTCTTCCAGGACTTAGATGTAGCTTTAAGACATGGTGAATCTTTCTCATGTAAGAAAGATTTAATTACTACTTAATAGCTAATTAAGATTTCTCGGTGGGGCTACTTCGGTAGCCCTTTTTTTATGTATAATAGGACTATGGCAAAAGAAGTAAAATTCGTATTCAGTGGCACTCATTATCCCAAGGGTGTTAGGCATGATTCGGGTGATATTGTAGAAATATCGGAAGATTTAGCTAAAGAATATGAGAAAAATCGTTGGGGCAACATCTATAAACCGAAAGGTAAAAAGGAGAAAAAACATGAAAGTAGTAGCGACTAGAAAAGTATGTTACGCAGGTGTTTGGTACAAGGCAGGAGAAAGTTTCGACTGTAATCCAAAAGACTACGCTGGTCTACAAGTGGCTGGTGTTGAAGCATCTAAAGAAAAAAAATCAGAGAAGAAAGATAGGGCTATAAAAGACTTCAAAGAAAGAGGCTAGTATGGCGCTTGAAACTGAAAACGATCAATTAGGTTTTCTTGACACAGATACGCATGGTACAACCGTATCTTACACACCTAGCGGTGGTTCTGCGTCAAGTATAAAAGCTATTGTAAATGACGAATATTTCGGCATAGATGGTGACTCAGTGGACATAGAGGGCAAACAGGTGATATTAACTTGTCGATCTGCCAATGTGCCTAGTATAGCTCATGGCGACACATTTGCTTTTGATAGTAAAACTTATGAGGTTGTTAATGTGAGGCCAGATGGTACAGGTTTCATAGACATAGCATTGGAGGAACAATAATGTTAGACAATATAAAAACTTTAATTTCTACAGTAGCGCCTGCTCTTGGCTCTGCTATGGGTTCGCCCCTAGGCGGTGCTGCGATAAGCATGATAGCAGATAAATTAGGCGTACCGAACAACAAAAAATCCGTTGAAAAAGCTATACAACAAGCCACACCGGAACAACTGATGGAGCTAAAAAAAGTAGAGGTAGATTTTGAGACTAAGATGCAAGAAATGAAAGTAGATGTTTTTGCATTGGAAGCAGAAGAGAAAAAACATGCCAGGACTGTGTTCTCTAAAGATTGGACTGCTAGAATCATAGGGATAGCTGTCATAGCTGGCTTTTTAGGTTATATATTTTTAGTGACTCTGCAACCACCTGAACAAAACTCTGAAGCCTTAATAAATCTAGTGTTAGGCTACTTGGGTGGTCTAGCAAGTGCGATCATATCCTTTTATTTTGGCGCATCGCAAAGTAACGATTAATTATGGCACATGCAAGAAAAACTATCAGAGAGCAAGTAGGCACGACCTTAACAGGGTTGACCACAACGGGTTCAAATGTTTTTCAATCGCGTGTCTATCCGTTACAAGACAGCAATCTGCCGGCCTTGCTTATCTATACGAAAGAAGAGACAAGCGAGGCCGTTGTTATGGGTAATAATAGGGTGTTAGAGCGTGAATTGACTTTAGCAGTTGAGGCCTATGTGAAAACTAACTCTAATTCTGACGATACTATAGATTTAATTTCAGAGGAAATAGAGTCAGCAATCGGCACAGATACAACATTAAATAATAAAGCAAAAGATGTATTTTTAGTTGCAACTGATATAAACTATATAGGTGAGGGTGAAAACCCTGTCGCAGTAGCAACCTTTAATTTCCTGGTAAGTTATTGCACAGATGAAAATGACCCGTCACAATTAAGATAAAGGTATATTATGGCAACATTTAAAGGCAAAGATGGCGTAGTAAAGGTTGGTTCTAATGCTATTGGTGAAATACGAAACTTTTCAGTAGAAGAATCAGCAGATACCATTGAAGATACTACAATGGGCGATACAGCAAGAACTTATAAAGATAGTTTGACACAATTCACAGCTTCTATAGATGCTTTGTTTGACGACACAGACACAGGGCAAACAGCTTTGACTATTGGTTCAAGTGCTACTTTTAGTTTCCTTCCAGAAGGCGATTCGAGTGGTAAATATTCATTAAGTGGTTCTGGTATTGTTACTGGTATAACAAGAAGTCAATCATTTGATGGTTTTGTTGAAATCAGTTTTTCTCTTCAAGGAAGCGGTGCTTTAACAATCGGATCAGTCTAGTTTAATTAATGTCAGTATTAGACAAAGCTATCAAGCACTATCAGTCTCTTGATAGAATACAGTTTCATGTTGAGGAATGGGATGTAACAATCTACTCATCCAAAATGACAGTCGGTGAAACTGCAGCAATACAAAAGAGGGCAACAAGAAACGGCGTTACAGACGAAATTCTTATGGTCATATATGCCATTATCATTAAGGCAGAAGATGCAGCTGGTGAAAAAATATTTGATATGACGCAAGACACTATCAATAAACTCAAAAACGAGGTTGATCGTGACGTTGTATTAAGAATAGCCGGCAAACTTATGGAATCACCAGATATGGATTCTATTAAAAAAAAATAAAAGACGAGCCAGAAATACGTTCTAAGTTCGCATTAGCCGAACGTTTACACAAAACTTTACAAGAAATTGAAGCTATACCACGAGAAGAGTTTGTGGCGTGGTGTGCATATTTCGATATAATAGAAGAAGAGCGCAAAATACAAGAACAACAAATGAAGTTTTCAAGAGGTAATATCTAATGGCAGAAATGAAAGCCAGAATGGACATAGTCGGTTCTGACAAGACCCAACGTGCTTTCCGTTCAGTCCGCAAAAATGTTACTGGTTTCAATTCAGAGCTTAAAAGAACAGCGTTTACATTTGCAACAGCTTTTGGTGTAAAGCAGCTGATCGACATGCAAGACTCTATTACCGACTTGCGTAACAGGCTTAATTCCTTTAACAACAATGCCGAGAAAACAGCGGCACAAATGGACTTGCTGACACAGGTAGCACTGCGAACCAGGTCAAGTTTTGAGGCAACGGGTGTAGTCTTCACTAGGATGATACAGGCTACCCAACATTTAAAAATAACAAATGAAGAATTAGCGGCTGCAACAGCCACAGTAAACGCCACTTTTAAACTATCAGGTACAACAGCTTATGAGGCAGCTAACTCTGCTAGACAGTTAGCACAGGGTCTATCTTCTGGTCGACTATCCGGAGATGAAATGAGATCAGTATTAGAGAACAACGTTGTGTTGGCTAATCTTCTGGCTGATGGTTTCGGTGTCACTGTTGGTCAGCTTAGAGAGATGGGTGCAGCCGGTAAAATTACTACAGAAAAAATTATGCCTATACTCATAGGCGCTTTTGAAGAAACAACAACCAAAGTTTCTAATATGCAATTCACCATAGATGCTGCTTTTCAAGTCATGCAGGTCAGATTATATGAGGGTTTACGGGCGTTCAATGAGTTCACTAACATACAAGATAGAGCCGCTAATGCTATTGCTTTTGTTGCAGAAAACATTAACACAATAGCAGCAGTAGCAGCCGGTGCGCTAGTACCAGCAATAGGTATGGCCACTGTCTCCATGTATCGCTTTCTAGCTAGTATGATTGCTGTTGTTATAGCCAACCCTTTAACTGTCTTAGTTACTGCAGCAGGCGCAGCTTTTGCATATTTCTTAACAATATCAGAAGAGCTGACAAGAAAAACCTTTAATTTCTTTGGTAAATTGTTTTTGCAAGACCTGCCAAATATGTTCGTACATGCTGAAATTGGCATATTAACGTTGCAGAATAGTTTTGCTGAAAGTATCAATGGCATCCTCAAAAACTTCCAAGCATTCTCTGATGGTATCTATGTTGTTATAAATGGTGTGCGCGAGTTTATGGGTTTCGACAAGTTAGTTGCACCTGAACTAATAGTCGATGTTGAGGGCAACATAAAAAGAATAGAAGAATTAGAAAACAAAATTACAGAGTTTACTCTGCTCAAGCCTGGCGAGAAGCTCCCGCTTTTTGAAGATGGTGGTTTTTTAGAAAACCTAGACCCGCAAAAACTAAGCAAAAAATTAGCTGAGTCAGCAGAAGTAGTTAATGAGTTCCAGGCAGATTTATCCAAGACCTTTGATGACTTTTTCTCTAAAAAGAAAACTTTGGGACAAGATGTAGGTGAAATATTAACTAAAGGCTTCGATCAATTAGCAGATGTGATTGCAGACTTTGTAACTAAGGGTAAGGCATCCATAAGTGATCTCGTAAATGCTATCACAAATGATTTATTGAAAGCCATGATTAGAGCAGGTATCACAGACCCATTAGGCCAGACTTTAGGCACACTCTTCAAACAAGGTGGTGGTCAAGTTATAGCAGGTCAGCCTTATGTGGTGGGTGAAAAAGGTGCAGAGCTTTTTATACCAAGCAGTTCAGGTAGTATTATGCCTAACAATAAATTAGGCAATGGTGGCAACGTTGTTATTAATCAATCTGTTAATTTTGCTACTGGCATACAAGATACTGTCAAAAATGAAGTTTTACAAATGCTGCCAGAGATAGCAGAAACCTCAAAAGCTGCAGTTGTAGAAGCAATGAATCGTGGCGGTAACTTCCGTAGAGGCATGAGATGATAATAGATATTCCAACTAATCACAATTACGCTACTGTTAATTTTACACTTAACCGGTCTGTGTCTGCCTCAAGATCAGCATTTACTAACAAACAAAGAACACAAGAGTATGACGCGGTCTATTGGACAGCAGAAGTAACTTTACCACCTATGAAAAGGTCTGATGCGTTAGAATGGATCACTTTTTTGACAAGGTTACAAGGTGTTAAAAATACTTTTTTGTTAGGTGATCCCTCACATACTACCAACTCAGGAAACTACAATGGAAATTTTTTAGCAACTGAGAACAGAGTTGCCGATACAAGCGAGACACTTGGCTTCACAGCCTCAACAAAAACCATCAGCTCTGCTACTTCTGTATTTACTAATACCTTCGTAGGTGATTTTATTGTTGTTTCCGGTGCAAGCAATGACGCTAACAATGGCACATTTAGAATAGCAACAAAAACCTCAAATACTGCTGTAGTCGTAGACAGAGATTTAGTAGATGAATCTTCTGTGGCTGGTTGTAAGGTACAACAAAATGTGAAAGGTGCAACTGGTTTAGCTCTAACTGCTGTTGGCTCGGCTGTAGGTTTAATCAATAAGGGTGACTATTTAGCAGTACATGACGCAGCCTCGACTACTTCAGACCCAGTGCAATATTTATTAGTAGTCGAAGATGCAACTAGCAGGGGGTCAGGCAGTCCTTTGGATTATGGTGTTCGTACAGAACCAAAACTTAGAAAAAATATAACAGCTGGTCACTACGTCAAATTTGCAAGCCCAAAAGGTCAATTTAGATTAGCCTCAAATCAAACCTCCTGGTCTGTTAATGAGGCATCAATTTATGGCCTTGCATTTACAGCCATAGAGGTTATAAATGGCTAGTAGGGATATTGAGTCAGCTATAAGTTCTAGGTTGGCAAACGACCAACACAGTATTGCTTTTGGGGTGAGTGCTGAGTTCGATTCTGGTACGCTAGATTTATGGACAGGTGTAGGAGATTTTACCAGTGGCAGCACAACTTACACTGGTGCTGGTGAGTTGTTAGATATTTCTAACATAGAAGAAAATAATGAGTTGTCATCTACTAATTTAACCATAACAATATCAGGCCTTAATTCAGACATTGTTACTTACGCAACTACAGAAGATTATCAAAATAGACTGCTAACACTGAAAATGTTTTTCTTTCATCCTGACACAGCAGAGGAAATAAATAATTATGTTTTATTTAAGGGCAGGATGGACACTTTAACTGTTAATGATGGCGAGACTTTCAGTGTAATTATATCGGCAGAAAACAAGTTAATAGATTTGACTAGACCTAAAAATTTATTCTATACGCCTGAGACACAAAACTTTCTGCATGCCGGTGACAAAGGTTTAGAGTTTGTACCACGCATACAAGAACAAACAGTTAACTGGGGTGCAACCAGGTCAGGCGGCGGTGGTGCTTCTAGTGGTGGCGGAAATGTGCCTATTTACGATTTGAAATAATGTTTAAGAAAATTATTAAAGCAGCCCTTAAAATTGCAGCAGTATCGACAGGTATTTCTTTCTTGACTGGCTCGTATGTAAAAGGCATGTTTGTCAAAAAATTCTTTACATACACCGCTTTATTAGGTTTGAACGCAATTACAGCAAAAGGCACTAACAATACCTCTGGCAAAAACTTAGGCTTGAAAGCTGCAACCACAAACCCTGTCGCACCACGCAATGTGGTTTATGGAAAAACCAGAGTCGGAGGCACAATTGTCCACCGAGCAGTTTCCGGCACAAACAATAATAAATTACACAACGTTATAGCAATAGCCGCGCATGAAATAAACGCAATAAAAAAATTGTATATAGACGGCGGCAAAGGAGTTGTAGAGTTAGATTTTAGTTCTGATTTTGCAACTGCTACAGAGAATGGTGCAACTGTTTACAGGGTCACTAACTCTGCGTTTACAAACACAGACAATGACGCTTCGTACACTGGGGGCAGTTTAATTAAACTGGTCGTAGAAAAAGGCGAGCAAACAACATCAAATGGCTATGCGGTAGCTCAGATGGCAGAATGGACTACTGACCACAAATTGCAAGGCATAGCTTATGTTTACATTAATTGCATTTTCGACACCGAAAAATTTGCATCATATCCGAGTTTTAGTTTTGAAGTTGAAGGCAAAAAGGTTTATGACCCGGTAACTACAACTACCGCTTACTCAACGAACCCCTCTTTAATCATTAGAGACTACCTGATGGATGCAACCTATGGTTTTGGTGCTACAAGCGATGAGATTAATGACGCTGCCACCGGTGCTGGTTTTGTCAAAGCAAGAAGTGATTGTAATGACGATGTGACTATCACAAGCGGCACAGAAGACCGCTATACCTTGAATGGTCAATTTGACATGTCAGAAGAGCCACAACAGGTTTTACAGCACATGTTGTCGGCTTGTGCTGGTCAACTAATATATAATAATGGTAAGTTTTCTTTATTTGTCGGTAAGGAAAGAACCGCCTCTGGCACTATAACAGACGATAAGCTCTTAGCTCCTATACAAATAACTACTAAAGCCTCTGGTCAAGATTTAGCAAATGGTGTCAAAGCTACTTATGTAAGGCCTACTGACAGGTATATTGCTGCTGAAATCACACCCTACAAAGACAGCACATATCTCAGTGCAGACACACCATCAGGGGAACAATCTGCAAATTATGAGAACTTCATTGATGTAACGTTTCCTTACACACAATCTACCTTCACAGCACAGCGTTTAGCTCGTATTGCTTTGGATTATCAAAGACAAGATCAGACTTTACAGGTTATTGTGCCGATAGAATTTATGACGCACCAGGTGGGTGATATTGTTAATTTTACTAACACTAGATTAGGCTACGATGGTAAAGACTTTGAAATTATTGCTATGGATTTTGAATTTATGGCTGACGACTACTTAGCCTTACGACTTAATTTGAAAGAATATTCTGCTACTGTTTTTAACAATATAAGCTATGTCGCAGACCCTACATTGCCAAGTCCACCTAGCGCTGGCGACAACACAGTTGCTACCCCAACAGGTCTGACGCTGACAGAATCTTCTAAAAATACAACTGCAAAAGAAATATACGTTAGAGCAGTCTGGACTAATGCTAACGATGACAAAATAGATTGGACAGAAGTAGCCTATAAGAAATCAACAGATACAGAGTTTGATGCTGCTATTGTTGGTTATCCGCGTAGGAGCTTTTCTTTTCGTGCTGAGTCAGCTACGACCTACAACATAAAAGTCAGACATGGCAGTAACAATGGTGTGCATGGCGACTATACCGGTGTAGTTAACATTACTACTTCAGCAGACGTTGGTACATTCACAACAGGTAGTATTGCTGGCATAACTGTTGAGTCAGACAAACTTTATGAAGGCACAGGCACATTTAATAACAGCAACACCGGGTTTTATTTAGACAACACAGGTCAGTTCTCACTTAAAGATAAGCTGTCTTTCAATGGTACAACTCTTAATATCTCAGGTAACTTGACAGTAGAAAATACTATTAGTGCCAATAAAATCGTGGTTGATGGCATAAATTTAGATAACTTAATTAGTGCCTCTACTCAAGCAGGTTCGATTTATTTAACCGAGTTTACTGGTATTAAGATTGCTACAGCAGGGGGTACATCTGGTTATCCGCCTCTACTAAGATTACAAGACGATCAAGGCACAAACACTTTTACAGATATTACTCAAAGCACACAACTAAATATAAGGGCTAGGAATGACACAGCTAAAGGTAAAATATCTTTTCAAGGGGTAGATTCAGGCGGTACACCAGTCAATTATGGTGGCTTTGATGCTTCTGGTAACTTCGAGATAGGTCTTACTGATGTAATTGATGCTAGTAGAAATGTTGTCAATGTTCTAGCAGGTACTTTCGGCAGCACTGTCAATGTTTTAGCTACTGGAAATTCTAATAATGCAAATGGGTTAATTATAGGAAACACATCGACTGACATTTGGAAAAATATCACTTTACGAAGATATGTAACAGAATCACAAGCAAATAGTTTGGGAGATGGAACTTTTATCTATACAACAAATCCATCGAGTGCCACAGTATTTCCATTTACAAAATATGGTGCAACAGTCATACAATGTCGTGATAGCAATAATAGTGGTTTTGGAATTAGAATTGGAAATGGGTCAGGCAGATCGACAGCTTTTAGTATTGATTCGACTTTAAATGCCACCTTTGCAGCAAATATAGCTGTTACTGGTAATGCCACAATCTCAGGCGATCTGACAGTCTCAGGCACAACCACCACAATCAACACTACCAACCTAGATGTTGCAGACAAAAACATAACCCTCAATTTCGGTAGCGGCGACACTTCTTCAAATGCTAATGGTGCTGGTATTACGATTCAAGATGCGGTTGATGCTTCTACTAATGCTACTTTGTTGTGGGATAGTACGAATGATAAGTTTGATTTTAGCCATAGCATACAAGTACCTGATAACGCTAATGTCAAAGTAGGTAGTGCTGGTGATCTGTTTATGGTACACAATGGGTCTAACTCTTTTATACAAAACAAAGTTGGTGATTTTTATATAGAAAATGCTTCTGACGATAAAGATATTTTCTTTAGAAGTGATGATGGGTCAGGTGGTTTAGCTACTTACATGACCATTGATGGTAGTCATTCCAGAATGACAATCGCTAAGAATACTTTGTTGTTTGATAATGTAGAGCTAAGAATAGGAGATAATTCAGGTGCTGGTGATTTAAAAATCTATCACGATGGCTCTAATAGTTATATATCTGAGGTAGGAACTGGACACCTACATATACAAGGTAGAGATGCAATCATTATAGAAGATGGTACAAGTGGTGAAAATTATATTTATATGCAACGAGATGATAAAGTTGAGCTTTATTTTGATGGTGCAGCCAAACTAGCAACCACCTCATCAGGTATAGATGTTACTGGTTCAATCTCTAGTGGCAACATAACTACAAGTGGTTCTTCACCTACTTACACACTACAAGATACAGATGGTACAAATCAGCTTTCTACTTTGGCACAAAATGGTGGTAGTTTTATTCTTACTGCTAGAAACAATACAAGTAATGGCAACATCATATTCAAAGGCAATAATGGTAGTAGTGTTTCTGAGTATGGCAGATTCAATAGTTCAGGAAATTTTTCCTCAGAAGGTAATGTGACAGTAGGAAGTGCTTTAAAAATGGGAAGCACAACTGTAATTGATAGCTCCAGAAACTTAATACCAAATGAAATATTTTTACCACAAAAAATAACACACTTTGGCGATAATGATACACACATACAATTTCCATCAGATGATACCTTTACAATAACGACTGCTGGAACAGAGCGTATGCGAGTGGATAGTGGCGGAAAATTACTTGTCGGTAAAACTACAGCAGATGCTACAAATACAGTAGGACACGAACTTAAAGCTAATGGTATTGCTGTACATACTTCAGATGGTACAGGCACTTTATTTCTTAACAGAAAAACATCAGATGGCACAATTATAGAGCTAAGAAAAGATAACTCTGCTGTTGGTGTTATTGGCACACAAAATTGGGGTATAGGAACTGCGTCACCTACACAAGAACTTCATATTCAAACAACTAATTCACAAGTTGAAATAGTTCTCGGTTCAAGCAGCCAAACTAGCAGTATATTTAATAACGCTAACGCTGCTTTTGGTATTTTAGATGGTTCTTCTGAACGTCTACGAGTAGACAGTTCAGGACGTTTGGGGATTGGTACAACCTCACCAAGTCAGACATTAGATGTAGCAGGCAATATACAAGCAACTGGAAGCAGACTTATATCAGCGGCTTTTGATTCTAACCATTATATGAGACTTGAGGGTAATTCTTCAGGTGGTGTTTTAAAAGGTGCTGATGGTGGGGTTATAACCACTTTGGTAAGAAGTTATGGCGATTCATATTTCAATAGTGGTGGTGGGAATTTTGGTATAGGACTTACATCACCCTCTAAAACAGTTCATGTAAAAAATTCTTCTAATAATGATAGTAATGTTTTATTAGTAGAAGCAGCAGGTGCAACTACTTATGGTGTTTATTTAAAATCAGCATTTTCTGGTCAGATGGGCAGAGTAGGTGCTTTATCACAAGCAGATGGTGATTTAGATGGGGCAAGTATTGCTTTTGAAACATTTGGTAGGGATATAGCTTTTAGAACTGATGAGGGGTCAAATAATAGTGAAAAAGCTAGACTTTTGGCAGATGGAAAATTCGGTATCGGTCTGACTGCCCCTACTTCTCGTCTTACTGTTAAATCAAGTTCAACAAGCTCACAAGATTCAGCTATTACAGTACAAGGTAATGCTAATACTAATGCCATATTCAAAGTAGGTGAGAAATCAGCAGATGGTGGGCGATTACATATGTTTGATGGTGGTGTTGAAAAGATCGCTTTTTATACAGATGGTACAGCAAACCATATAAGTGCTGGTTTTTTAGGCCTTGGAACTTCGTCACCAGATCACAAACTTCATGTTGATGGGAATATAAAACTAACAGGTTCTCTTATATCAGACAATACAACCATAATAGACAGCTCTCGTAACTTAACCAGTATCGGCACTATTACAAGTACAGGCAGACACTTTATTCAGAGTGGCAATCTGCAAATGAATAATGGTAACAATTCTCACAGGTATTATTATGTTTCAACAGGTTCAGGTGGGGGTGACTTCTTACTTGGTCAGATTGAATTTAATGATGGTGTTGATGGTGCAATAGAAGGTACTGTTTGTTTTGCTTATGATTATGGCACAACATCAGAAAGTCCAAAAATACATTTTAGTTTTGCTCAAAGAAATGGTACAGCAAGAGGTAAATGGTGGTATGAACATGATGATGATGCCGCAGGTTCTAATAATGTCAAAGTAGTATTAATTGATGATGGCTCTGGTGGTATGTTCGTTTGGCTCAGAGTAGGTGATTTTGCTAAATTAAGTTTGAATGTAATTACAAGACAAGGTGGTAACTGGACAGGTTCAGGTCAATTATCTTCAGGCACAATCACCACAGGTACTACTTTATTTGATACTTCTAATGACCCAACCTCAGAACATCATATTGGTAAACTTTTTGCACATGGTGATTCTGAGATTGAAGGTCAGCTAACAATAGGCTCTGGTAGCAATTTAGTAAATGCAGGCAACATGACTATAGATGTCGCAGGTGATATTACTTTAGATGCTGATGGCAGACAAATTTTCTTAAAAGATGGTGGAACTTCTGTTGGCACTATTTCCTTAACAGATCAAAATTTGAAATTCATATCTGATGCTAACGACAAAGATATGATTTTTGCTGGAACTGATGGTGGCTCAGAAATAACAGCACTTCAACTTGATATGTCAGCAGGTGGTGATGCTTTCTTTGCAGGCAACATATCAATCAACGATAACAAATCAATAGGTATAGGAACCGCAAATGACATGCTTATTAAACATGACGGTTCTAACACGATATTCAAAGAACAGGGAGACGGTAATGTAATATTTGAAGTTACTGATGCGACCATACAGTTCAAAAAAGGTACAACTGAAACAATAGCAGAATTTATACCTGATAGTGGTGTAGCGCTGTATCATGATAATACCTTACAATTAGCTACCACATCAGATGGAGCTAGTACTTCAGGTTTTCATAATGTTGGTTCAGGCTATAGAGTAGGTGGCACACAAATAATTGATAGCTCAAGAAACCTAACGAATATCGGTACTTATTCGGGTTCAGGCAATATATCTGTTACAAGTGCATCATCACCAAAAATTACTTTAACAGACACAACTAATTCTTGTAACTTATTGATGTATGCTCAAGATAGTAATTCACATATTGGTACATACAGCAATCATCTTTTAGCTTTTGACACAAACAGCACAACAAGAATGGTTATAGAAGCTGGTGGGCAAGTGGGAATCGGAACTTCGTCACCATCAGAGAAACTACATATAAACGGAAGCAGTAGTGAAGTTGCTTTGAGAATTGATACTACAAATGCTGACCCTAAAATCAGACTGACAACATTAGGACAACAAGATTGGTCTATAGGGGTAGATTATTCTGATAGTGGTAAATTTAAAATAAATGAAAGTGGTACAGTTGGCACACTTACTGCTTTAACGATTGACCCAAGTAGAGTTGTAGGAATTGGCAACTCATCACCAGCTTCTTTCTGGTCACAAGCCAACTCGCTAGTTTTAGATGCAAGTGGTAATACTGGTATGACCATAAAATCCACTTCTGCTGGTAATGGCAGAATCGTCTTTACCGACCAGTCAAGCAGTAACCCTGGCTTTACTGATGGTGGTCAAATACATTATGGTCATTCTGCTGACGATATGCGATTCAGAACTGCTGGTGCTGATAGAGTAACTATTAATAATACTGGTGTAGGTATTGGAGATACTTCACCTCTAGCCAAACTAGAAGTTGCTGGTTCTATAAAAGCAACCAATAGAAGTACAGGACACACAGGTGAAGCTGGTGTTACTTTATCTTATAACACAAGCAGTAATATAGCTCTTTTAGAAACTTGGCAATCTAAACCTTTAGTAATAGATACTTTCAATTATCAACAATTTAACATAGGTAATACTCTAGCTATGTTTATTGATGGTACTAACAGGAATGTTGGTATCAACACAAACAGTCCGACTGAAAAACTTCATGTTGTAGGTAATATTTTAACAAGTGGTGGTGTTAAGGTTGGCGATTCAAGTGCAGATGCTTTACATTTCCACGGTATTCTAAAACAAGGTTCAGGTTCAGGCACTACTGTTATGGACAGCTCCCGTAACCTGACAAATATCGGTAGTATCAGTTGTGGTGCTATAACCAGTAGCGGTACTGAGTTTATTCTTGGGTCTAGCTCAGTCAAATCCAGAATAAGAACAATAAACTCGTCAGGCTTTACAGAAACAGCTTTTGATAATTTTAGTTCAGGCGCATACCAAGAGAGGATGCGCATATCATCTTCTGGGTCTGTCGGTATTGCTAAAACCAACCCTTCTTCAAGCTACAAACTAGATGTAAATG
>VTLG01002384.1_pt1 | contig 34077 bp, 56 predicted proteins | sample 4694571 | NCBI WGS metagenome assembly VTLG01 (sample SAMN12604809, study PRJNA352737) | marine metagenome | biome: ENVO:00000447; feature: ENVO:00000209|ENVO:00000569|ENVO:01000036; material: ENVO:00002151; isolation source: viral sequences binned using virsorter ...
GGTAAACCCCATTTTTTTTTTGTTAAAGTATCCAGAGTATCCATACTTTGCAGATTTAAATATATGTAAATACACACACTTGGTAATAACATGTCCAACAAAAACATAAACGAAAAATACGATAGCGAGATAGAGAAGCTAGAAGCTGAGATGGCAGAGAAAATCGCTGCACTCGAAAAAGCTAAAGCCAAAGAAATTGAAGCAAACAAAGACATAAAACTTGACAGGAAAATAGCAAGTGGTTTATGGAAAAAAGGTAAGAGTAGACATGAGATATCTCTCATACTAGAAATTCCAAATGATAAAAACCTAAGTCTGCTAATTCCTGATCCATACGAAAGTTCGGTAAAAAGTCACGAAAGAACAACTGATGATAATCAGTTTGGACTCGGAGGCGAACTTCACCACTTACATGAAACCTATCCTTGTCCAGCATGCTACCCAAAACAGGGTGTTACTAGAAGTGAGGAAGAAGTGTTATGGAGTAACTGGATACACCGTATGAGAAAACATCAACAACGATTAGGACGATTTGATGAGGCAAACCAAAAAACTCTAGCAAAGCAAAATGCAAATAGACACAATGACATAGTGGTCATCAGAAAGGGTGATGAACTAAATGTGGATGTTACTAACATAGCACTCCAAACAAAAAATGAACATCAACAAGAAAAAATAATCGAAAGATTTTCTTCAAATTATGTTGATTTTAAAGATATGTCAACTACTGCATTACAAAGACGAAAACAAGAACTTCTTTCATTTATCAAAGCATACCAAAAAATGAGAAAAACCGACAAAACATATCCATCTATTACGCTATACACCAAAAAACAAAGAATGTTAAATGCTATTTCCCACGAGCTTAGAAGTAGGCTCAAGGGCAGTCGCACTTAATATTTTCCCCTTTTTTTATTTTTTTACAATAGTTCTATTTATTACACATATCTATGAAGTCTCATGGCTAATATTGGTGAAGTTACTGAACTTGTAAATAATGAAAAACTAACCTTAGAAGTGGGTTCAGACACCTATATCTTAATGCAAGATGTTACAGTAAATATTGACAGACCAATAAGCAGGGAAACCACAAGTGGTGGTGGTGTAGTTTATTTCTACGGCAGTGGAGATAATTTTATTCAGTTTACTTTATTATGCTCAACCCCTGAAATAGCCTCATTAAACACATTAACACAAAGAAACGCAAATGGTGGACTAACATCAACATCTTGGAAAATTGTAGCCAAAAATGTTAGTGGTACATCAAAAACAATCACAGCAGCAGGAACATTACCCCATTTAGAGGTAGCAAGACTTGCTGGAGTTGGTGGTGTAGTTATGCGAGGACGTATTCAGCTCACAGGCGATACTATCAGCGTAGCATCATAATGGAACGAGGAAAAATAGCAAAACTTAGACTTGAATCATATCCTTTTAGGGTTCAGGAGTGGCTAAGGAAAAACGCTGTTTCAATAGCACATAGAACAATAGGCGAGGAATTTTTAAGATTATGTGACGACAGAGGAATGACAGAGAGATATAAACAGTCATTACATATAGAATCAGATTTATCCGAAGACGGGGTTAAGTTAAAAATTTATGTGGATTATAAAGACAGGGATGGAAAAAATATTCCGTTAGATGAATATTTTGAGTATGGTACACGAGACCATTGGATAGAACCAAAAGACAAAAAGGCTCTACATTGGATAAAACAGGGGGGTGGTAGTCCTCAATCTATATACTCAGAAGGCTCAGGTTCAGAAGATGGCGACTCAATGTTTTCAAAAGGTCATTATGTTAAGGGAATAGATGCAAGAAATATTATGACAGATACACGCAAGTTGGGTTATCCAAAATTTAAAGCCGAGTTATTAAGAAAATTAAACGCATTTATGGACGAAACATCTACAGGTATTGGGGTCTAATATGCCAGTTGAAGAATTAATTATTAAAATCAAGGTCGATGATTTAGACGTAAAAGAGGCTGTTAGTGATGAAACACCGATCAAAGAAATAGCAGAAACAGCAACAGGTGGGGGAGGAGAAACTGATAATATTATTGACGAAGCAAAGTATCATGCAATGTTTGGGTCATTGCAAGGTGCTGGTGGAGCTCAAAATTTACTAGGTAAAGCTCAACAGGCTAGTAGCAGTCCAATGGGTTTTGTTTCAAATATGGCTGGAAGTTTAGGTCAAAATTTAGGCTTTGTATCACACTTTGCCAAAGCAATTCCATACGTGGGACTAGCGATAATGGCAGTTGAGTTAATACCTATTGTGATAAAATCTATTATTGATCAATTAACAAAGGCAGGTAGTCCGTTTGATAAAAGATTCAAAAGAATAATGGCAGATGAACGCAACGCATTTTTTAGCAGAGAAGAACAAAGAAAAAGGCAGATAGGATTATCGCCTGTTATTATGACGAGTATAACAGGATTTAGAAATATTGGAGGTGTCGCAACTACCCATACATTAAAGCAAGTTCGTGATCAACAGGGCATTACAGCCATAGGTTTAAGGGATAAGGCAGGGGGTTTGACTGGATAGATGGCAATAAATGGCAATGTTTGTCTGTTTAGATTAACAGCAGGTGCTGGAACTACAGAAACAGCAGTCACAGATAAAATTGAATTTGACACCAGTGCAACAAATGGTGCTGCTACACAGCCTGATGCAAGGTCGCATATTGATACATATAATGTAGTTTTAACACTCGTCACACAGGAAAATCCTGTTCCAGATACCAACGATCCTTCAGGTCTACAGGACACAGGATTGGCAACAGTTCAATATGAGATAACAGGATTTTTTGATGGTAAAGGAGGAACAGCAGCAGCAGTTGAGGATTTTAGGAATTGGTTGACCAGCCCAAAGACAGATGCAACTTATGTTTTTGGACGTTTTGGCATAAGAAATGACCAGCGTCCTGAATACAATGTTGTGCCAACATCTGCAAGAGGATTACTGTTAGAGCATTTTGAAACAACAGATGTTTATGAATTTTCAGGTAAAACAGGATTTATGGCAAGACTCAGATATAATGGTGCTATTTCAGGATTAGGATAAACATGGCAACATGGTCGTACACAGTCACATACATAGGCAGTCCAACAAACACAACTTACACTAACTATCCTTACGACACAGATATTTCATCACATGTTATTGCGATAGAACGCATGACAGATGTTGGAAGTGGAGAGATTAACAGTGCAACTTTAATCCTAAATGCTCGTGGTGGAAACTTTATCACTGCCGATTCAGGGTCGAACTCGACTCCAAACACCCCCCTGTTAGACGAATTTGATAAGATAAAAATCAAAATAACTGATAAAAGTGGCAATATTTACCAGCGTATTTTTGAAGTTGACACCTTAACACCTAAGAAAACTATCCAAGAAGGAATAAGATTAGACATAGAATTACTCGGACAAGAACGATGTTTGCAGCAGACACATTTTGCTAAACAGTTTTACTATGCTAACGGTTTTGAGGTTGTTAAAGATATTTGTGATAAATACGTGGCAACAAAAGGCTCTGCACAAGTCACAGTTGATAAACAACAAGACACAAGTTATAATGAATTACCAAAATGGACAGCCAATAATTATGACTTTGGCTCGGCAGAAATGGTCTGTTATGACGGTTTAACTGAAATAATAGATAAGTTGGGAACTACTATCTCTGCAGGTGGTGCTAACGATTATTTTGAACTAGCTTTTGATGACCCTGATAAAACAGGAGGAACAGAGGACGATGATAAAATATACATTAGGACGTTTTCGAGTGGTTCAAAACCATCGTCAGGTACTGTAACACTTGAGAACACAACAACTCTACCAGTGTATAACACAGAAGGAACACTTGAAGCAAAAAGTGGCACTGTTGTTATAGGTAAAGGTGCAGAAGGCTTTGGAAGTTTTCCCAGCAATTCTTCTGTATTTGCCTCAAAATTAGAAAGTCACGAGTTAATACCTGAATGGCAAAGTGGTGTTAATTATCCTGTAGACACTAAAGTCCAAAGGTATGGAATAAAATACAAATGCACAAGTGCCACATCTGGAAGTTGGTCAGGTAGTCAGTGGACAACTATTTACCCAAGAACCGATATTGGTAGTAATTTCAGATATTCTCCATTCACAAAAATTGGAACATCACCAAGTGGATTTGACGGTTATAAGGCATGGCAAAACTGTGGTTCGGCAGTTAATTCTACATCTGGAACATATACCAAACAAGGTTGCTGGGATTCAAATTTAGTGATACAAGATGAAGATCATTTTAGAACTTGGGTTGATTATAAAATAGCAACTGATCCAGATGATGTCCCTGATGAGTATTTATTCAGTGATGGTTCAGGTGGTTACGATTTTTACAGAGGATTTAGGTTATTAGTGACAGGTTCGTTATCAAACTTTAATGATTCAAGTGATCCTCCACAGGCATTATCAGGCTCAGGTAAGTGTATAAAATACAATGGTAAAGGCTGGGAAATAATTAAAGTCCCAGACAGTAATGATCAGACAGCAGTTTTACATGACGGTAAAAATTACATCTATAATTCAGGCTCAAGTCAATGGACAGATGATTCAGGCACAGATGCTGGCAATGACTGTTTTCACGTTTATAATGGAATGAACCAATGGAACGGACAAACAACATTAGCAAACGGAGGTTCTTCTCCTGACACATATTATGGATATATGTCTGCAGTTGAAAGTGTTTGGGAATTTACCCCAGCAGCATCACAAAGACTTTGGATATTTAATGTTCCAAATTATTACTCAATAGGTGCATGGCTTAACTTTAGATTCCCATTCCCATCAAACAGTTATAATTCACAGTCTATTGGTGAGTTTTACGGTGGTGTTGGTAAAACATCACAAGTATATGAGCCAACAAGTTTTGACCCAACAAACATGCACATGTTGCCAAATGGTGACGTAGGATTTAACAAATCAGATACTTCATCTACGACAGGTTATAACAAATCAAATTCTCAGGAGTTGGGGCAATGCGATGCGATCAAATTCAATATGAGGCTTAAATGGTATTACATGGCAGGTGGAAGTGAAACCCAAACAGGAATAATATCAGGTGATTATAAAATGAGATGTTTTGCCTACGATGATTCTGATAATGTAGTGGTTCAAGATTTTACTTTGACCCATGATGCAAATTGGCAGGAAGTTGTATTACCATTATCATCATTTAAGATTTACAGAGCAAGAGCAAGTGAAAGATGGGGTAATGTAGCCACAAATCTTATTGTTCCTGAGTTAGAAATTCTTAACATATTTGAGTGGAAAAACCTCAGAATGATTGGCTTCCAATGTCAAGAGGCTTATGATGCAGAGGGAAGATATTCTCCTAGTGGTGCAAGATGGGGGTCTCCAACAAAGAATCTATTTGGCAATGCCACAGCATATCGTCTTAAAATGTCTATAGATAATTTTCATTTTTCTAAACAATTACTAGCCACAAGTGGCACAAATACCACACGTAACATAGAACCTAAGTTTTTAGAACGCCCATTTACAACTAACTTTGTGCAGTTACAAAATGATGTAGACACGCAAGAAATTATTGAAAAATTCAGATACAAAGCGTTTGAAATAGAAAGTGAGGGAAAGTGTGATCCAAACCTGCAGTTCGGATATTCTTTTTTTCTTAAAGATGATAAATTAACAAATTTAGAAGATAATGGTGTTTCTAATTCTAACACAATTAAACTCGTTGCTAAAAGAATAGAATACACAATCAATGGAACTGACGGTGGAACAGGGGGGTTTGTTCGCAAGATACTAGGAGTTAAGAGGATTTAAAATGGCAGGTAAAGCAAAAACTAGAAAAACTTACGGTAGAAAACTAAAAGATCAAACCGTAGATATTCAGAAATTATACGCAATGGCAGGTGCAAAATCTACACCACAGGCTTCAACAATGTCCTTTGCAGGAGGACAGAGTTCGTCAACACCTGACACTATTGACGAGTTTCAAAGACTAAAAACATCTGGTGACACAATGATTGGTGCTATTGCATATTTGCCAAAAATTACACAGATAGATGGTAATGGTGCAATAGACTTACAACCAAGTGATGTGTTAGGTTCAACCTCAGATGATTACACAAGTTATCTGTTAGTAACACCTGTAGGTTCTGCCGATGATCTTAAGACAATTTCAAACGCTTCTGCAGGTGGACAGATATTACATCTAGAAGCAAACACTACAGGAACAATAACCCTAAAACATAACACAGGGAATATTTTCATCCCAAGCACTAATGACCATATAATAGAAGCAGGTGGTTTTGCCACATTAATTTTTGACGAGGTCATTCATGCAAATAAATGGGTTTTAGTAAGTTCGAGTAAAGGTGGAAGTTCTAGTTGGGTTGGAACTGCTACAACAGATTTAGATATGGCAGACAATGATATTGATAATGTAGCCGAACTTGAGTTTAACAATTCAGCAACACCAACAACAACATCAATGGCAATAAGTGCATTATCAAACAGTATGTATTACAACGTCCCATCAAATGATTCTCATTATTTTCAATTAGGTGGAACTACAAAATTTGAAGTAAATGATGTAATAGATACAAGACGAAATGATGTTGTAAATATCAAAAGAGCGATATTTGACGAAGATGATGATACTTTCATAGCTGGTGAGCATTATAGTTCAATAGCAGATGATACTTTAGAATTTTTTACAGGTGATAGTTTAAGATTTAAAATTGATAATACAACCACAACTGCTACAGGTCAATTTTCATCGTATGGTAATACAATATTATGTTTATCATCATCAGAAACATTAGCAATAAATGGTAGATTAACCACAAGTTTAATACCAAATTCTGATAATGCTGTTGATTTAGGAAGCTCAACTAAAGAATGGAAGGATTTGTATCTTGATGGAATAGCATATATTGATACTGTATCAGCAGGCACAATTTCTGTGACAACATTTTCAACAACAGGCACTTCAAACTTGGGTGATGGTGATACAGATCAAGTTAATTTTTATGGAAAGACAGATTGGAAAACAAATGTCACATCATCAAGTGCAACAACAGGTAGTCGTGAAGGATATATCACAATTAAGATTAATGGCACAGATAAGAAACTTTATTACTACTCATAGGTTTTTATGATTATGGAAGATTTTGAAATATTATCTCACATTAAAGCACTACAAGAAATTTTTCAGTTAAGGCAACAGGTTAAACAATACCAAGAAGTTCTTAGAAGCAAAGAAAAAGAACCAAAAAGTAATGCTCGAAAATCTAAGCTACATAATAGCAATAGTGACTAGCATAGCTGGTGCAACGTGGTTTATATCAAAAAAACTCACATGTGCTGAACGCAATAGTAACTTGGCTATGAATAAAATAGAGGAGTTAGAAGAACAAATAATTGAAGAAACAAGATCGGCAGATGACCATCACAGGCGTATGTATGATAAAATTGATGAATTGAAATCCCTTATTATGTCTAGAAATTAAATACATGTATATTTATATAATATTAGTTTTCTACCAACTTTCATGGGAAAACTATATCCTCCTGTCGCTGTGGGTGAAAAGAAAACTTGTCCAGAATGCCAAAACAAAGATATTGAAATCGAGGTTCACGCTGTCGAGACTATGTATCAAGGCAATCCAAGACTTAGTTGGAAAAACCCTAACGGCACATCTCACATAAAACGAGAGAACGATGGAACTTTTGTCCACAACCCTATACATGGGAGTCCAGAAGAATCATCGGCAATTCCTGCAACAGAAGAAGTTACAAAAAGAGTGGAACAACTTCGTGCTGAAGGACACATGGATGCGTTTGCAGTAGAATGTGTTGCAAGAAAAATGATCTTCTCAGATTATGTACCACGACACGAACCGAACAGAGGTGCAATAATTGGAAACATGTTATCGAACAGTTTCTTAACATATCCAACGGTGCAACCTGTTGAGTTCAAAAAAGCCTCCAAACTTACTGCTGAAAGAGTTAAGACTCCAGCACAAGTAGGTTTAGGGGGACAAACAGAAACCCTCGAAGATAATGTTAGAAAAGTTATCTCAGGGAATCCTGATTTTTTTTCCAATAAAACCAGCATTAATCAAAATATAGAAATCTACCTAAGAGAGATTTATGGCATCGAATTACCTGACATTCCAATTTCACTAGAAAGTATATCAAGAGCATTCAGAGATGTCCTAAGTCCTGATAAAAAACACTATGATAAAGAGGAAGAATACAGAGAAAAATATAGATGGGCAACTGGAGAGAACGGTGTTGGCTCAGGGACAGTAGATAAGAGGTTGTTATTATGACAGTTATTGAATGCAGCCTATGTGGTCAAGAGTTTAATATTAGCGACCCATTAATCAACGAGAGAAAAAAAAGACATGAAGAAAGACATGACGGCAAGATCTATAAATTCCAGAATATTATCAGGGGGAGTGTGAAATGGAACGTACGATAATTCCAAAGTCAAACTGCCTTTGCGATGTATGTAATAAGAACTTAACAGATGAGAATTTTATTGCTACCGAAGATTCATTTTGGTATGAAGGCTGGTTATATTGTGTTGAGTGTGCTGCAAAATATGAACCACATAATTTCTTGAAGATTATTTTAGTTATACACGAAGGCGATGACATATCGCATACTGACTTGGCTAAACCTATGGTGTTTGAATCATGGTGAAACGTACTTGGTTATGTAAAGGCGATCCTCCATGCACATGTGAGGCAGAACATAGAAGTGATATTTGCGAGAAAAATTACACAACAGATAATTTAATCCAAGAAGAAGGCAAAGAATACTATTTAGGACATGAAGAATGTAAAGAAAACTGTACCTGTGTTGGTGGTAAGAAATACTGTAAAAGTGAGAGATGGGTGCATGAAGTGCTTAGATGCACAAACAAGGGTAAATTTAGAAAAGACTGTAACGGTATCTTCCAACATAGGCAAGTGTTATGTGATAAACACTACAAGGAAGAAAAGGCTGCTAATGATAGACGATGCCGAATATGTGGTTCAGAAGTAAGGAGTTGTTGTTGCTAATGTTCAAGTATTGTAAAAGATGTGTGGATATAAGACAATTTTTACCTAATGGTTACGATGGCTTACCAAGACACTGTGATATATGTGGAGCTGAAGAATAATGCCTAGATATCTCAACAACCCTGATTGTTGCATACTTTGCTTTTTACCTCCTGAAGGAGGACTAAAATTAATCAAGCATCATGCCTCCTATGACCCTGAGGTTATTGCATGGGTGCATTACAGATGTCATCAAAAAATACACGACCCTGAAAACCCTATTATATTTTTAATACAATTTACCCCTGATGAAGTGAAAAAATTCTACGCAGAAAAAAAGAAGAAAAAAACAAAGCCTGATAAGGGACTAACGATTAAACAAAGAATTGAAACAACACGAGATTTTGAAATGAAGCAGATGTTTGGTGAGCCTTAATGGATGATTTTAAAGAAGAAAAAAAAGAATTTTTCAAAAAAATAAATTCTGTATTTGTTAGTATAAGTGACATGATAGAGAAGGGTGAAAAACCGACTGATGAGTTGGCATGGCTTGAAGGATTATTAGCACAAACCATACAGGACAGAAGATGGGCAGAATTGGACAGTGAAGAAAAAAAGCGATTTTTAAGTATATTGCGATCATTAAACCTATACAGAGAAGAAATGAACAGTGGAGAACCTATTGGTGTTCAAATTCCTTCACCTGAAGATATTGATGAACATGTAAAGAAAAAACAGAAAATTCCTGACGATTTTGATCCAGACAGATACCACGACTATGACCCAAGACATAAATAAGAAAAGACTAAAATGCACAAGTTGTGTAAATTCAAGGTGTGGCGATCATTGCAGGTGCATGTGTCACATCGAGGATTACACAAAAGATGGCTAACAAAAATTATGTAAGAGGACGACAATTTGAATATAGAGTCATGTATTTTTTCAGAAAGTTAGAATATTACGTGCAGCGATCTTATGCCTCAAAAGGACTACTTGATATAATTTGTATACCTCCTCGAAATGCCAAAGAAGGATATTATAATGAGACGATAGGAATACAAGCCAAATTGAATGGATATGTCAAGCCTGAGGAAAGAAAAATATTAAAGTCCTCAGAACCTAAATGGCAGATGAAAATTTACATTGCTTGGAATGAAAAAGGTAAGCTAAAATTTAGGACACTAGATGGTCAAGATGTTTCACATGACACCTTAGATATATTAGGAATAATGTAGTAGTTTGATGATTGATGCTGTTTGTATTATTATGTGGGTGAGTAATATTGGGTAGAAAATCACGCCTAATTCCTTCTAAAAAAATTAACACCGATGATGATGATGATGTAAAACACTCGTATTCTAGTAAAGTAAGTAGTAATCACGAGAACACTCGTAAGCGTGACATAGGGACAAAGGTGGATGGCTGGATTATAGATGCTATTAAACAGATTTGTATAAGGAATGATGGTCAGTTATGGGGGTCTTACAGCCAAACTGTCCAGAGATTATTGGTTAATGCTCTCAGGATGGAGGACAACAAACAGCATCTACCAACAATATCAGCAATCTCAGGCAAGCCAATGAGAGCAGATGTTATTGGAAGACTTGAAGATATTCAGAACAGAATTAAAATTGAATGGGACTTTACACAAGACAAGTCTATAATTTTACACACTGCGAGAGTGAAGGATTATGTTTTGGATGTGTGGGCTAACCCTGACCGAAGGACTATGGATAAATATGTCCGTTTGATTTGTAACATGTGTCAAGAAGTGTCGACCAGCAGATGGGATATGAAAAATTTTCTGGAACACAAATTCAGGAGTTAATGATGACACGATGCAAATTTTGTGGAATGGATTCTGTGGACTTAACGTGGACGAACACTGAACCTAATTCACAGAAACCTCCTATATACAGATTATATTTTCAAGGCAAACAACACAACTGTAGAAAAGAACCTGAGGCGATGAAAGTGTGTCCTTACTGTGACCCTCTTACAAGACAGCCTATGCCAATTAAAAAACTACAAAAACATCTTAAAACAGAACATCTTGAGTGGTATCTAAATGACTAACTATACTAAAGATACTAAAGATACCTTTGGCGTACACATTACTGCATCTGATTATGGTAGAAAAAAAGAAACTATTCACAGAACTAAACTAGCAACAGAAGATAAAACATCAAAACGATGGTGTAGAAACTGTTTAAAACAGGTAAAAATTTCTGATATTATATGCCCTCACTGTGGTGTGACAAATAGACAACCTTTAAAATCAAAGCCGAGAGGGATATAACATGCCATTTAATATAGGAATAAGCAGTTCCAACACATGCGTGAATATTGAATGTGGAAGAGAGTTATCGGACTTTGAAAAAAACCGTCAAAATCAGTTTTCAAGTAGATATTTTTTCTGTATAAAATGCAGAAACAAAGGCATTCCAAAATTTGGTGAATTTGTTAAGATTAAATGTGTTCACTGTCCAGCAATTAAAAGACTTAATGGGTTAGGTGAGTCATTAATGTGTAAAAATTGTTTAGCTGCAAAGCGTAGAAAACGTGAGCAAGCTCGTAATAAAAGATATTATGAAGCAAACATCAGGAAACATGAACTGCAAAACGTGTAACAAACACTTCATAGACACAATGGATGGTCTAGTGGAACTCACTTTTCACAGGCTAGTTATGGATCATGACTACTGAAGTTCTTTGTAAAGAATGTAATAAAATATTAAAAACTAACCGTAAGGTTAAACGACTTTGCTCAGAATGTGAGATGGCAGAATGAAGGGTAAAAAAGGCATAATTAGAAGTAAGCAAAGAAAATCAGAAAGAAATTCAGATGATGATAAACTAGATGAAATTAGTGCTGAGTTAGCTAATTTTGGCTATTCTTTTGCACGTAACGTATTTCTAGTTTTTGATGCAGAAACAGGCAGATTGTTAGAACAGGGACATGTTTTAGATAAACAATATCAAAACAAAAACAAGTATCAAATTAATAACTGTGATATTGTTGTTAAGGTTCTTAATCAAAATTTTTACATTGAATTAGACGGTGAAGCTATTCATGGAATTTGTGACTGTGCGGGTTCAATATCAGAAAAAACAAGAGAAAGAAACAGAAGATATACTAAAGCAGGATTAATTTGGTTTACTATTAATGAAGCATTAGCAAAATCATGTGGATTAAAATCAAGCATTGGCTCTCTTGCAGCGTTCTTAACCTTATCACATATACAAAAAATCATAGCAATAGGTGATATAAACGAAATATGACTCGAATATTACGTTGCAAGGCGTTATTTGGCTCATAAAGGCTGATAAATTAGTTGACATAGACATTAAGTTCAGAAAAGAGTATGACTATATTCACGCTACATTATCAAGAGGATATTCAAATGACTAATGGTTGTAAAAATATTTGTCAAAGAATAAAATCTAAATTAAGCAGTGGCACACTTCGCTATGCCAACGGACATAAATATTGTTCAATCTGTGAAGTTTATATGAAAACAGAAGAACTACGTTGTATATGTTGTAAGGCAAGGCTTAGAGGAAATCCACGTAATCTTAGGTCAAAATTAATGTATCGTGAATCTAAGGAGTTACTGTAATTGGAATTTAGAAGATACACAATTAATTTAGAAAAGTTATCAGATGATATTCTAATAACTCCAATAGGAGATGTCCATGTTGGAAATAAAGGATTTAATAAAGAAAAATTTGAAAAAGCAATTAACAGAATCGCAAGAGGAAAAAATCACTATACAATAGGTATAGGAGATTTTATAGATAATATTCCCTCAGGCTATGGAATCAGTGACAAGCGATGGGCGAGTGATACGATTGAAAAAAAATATCTTTCTCCAGAAGAGCAAACAAACTATTTTATTAAACAATGGGCTAAGGTGGCTCACAAAAGCTTAGGTATGTTATCAGGAAATCATGAGTGGAAGTATATGAGTCAAGATAGATTTAAAAAATATTTTGTTTATCCAACTGATGAAGAAGGAAATCAGTTATACAAGGAGCATTATCTTGGGAGACTTTGTTTGGTTTTACTTGTGATAAAACATAAAGGTAAAGTAATTAGAGAATTTACAATTTTGGCATTACATGGGGGTTATGCTGGAATGAGAACAGGAGGAAATATTAATCGACTTGAAGATATTGTTTCAAGCTTTGAAGGAGTTGATATAGCTTTGGTAGGGCATTCCCATAAACTCTGGACTGCTTCTCTTATGGTTATGGGTTATGATAGACACAAAAATAGTTTGTATGAGAGAAAAATAATTTTAGCTAACACAGGAACTTTCTTAGAATCAAATGTGAAAGGTGTTGATTCTTACATTGAAAGTTCTCCTCGTAGAGCTATTAAAACAGGAACAATAACAATCTCTCTTAACGCCAAAGAAGGAGATTTGTATGCACACGAGTAAATTTTCTACAAAAAACAAATCCACAAAAAAAATACCTCATTGGGCTGAATGGGAGAAAAAAGGTGAAATTAAACAAACGATAAAAGATAAGGTTAGAGAGTTAGTGTTGAAATTGCCAGAGGGATTCATGTTTCCAACTACTGTTATTCAGGATGAAATGAAAAAAACTAAAGGAGGTCAGTTTAAGACTTTAGATATTAGACGAACAAGTGAGGCTCTTTTAAATCTTCAACGAGATGGGGTGTTATATTCTGAACCAAATTGGCATGAGTCTAATTCTGTTTATCATGCCTTTAATGGTCAAAACAAAGTAAAGTTATACAAAGTAGTTTAAGAAATACTATGAACACGTCAGCAAAAATGGATTTTTTTCTTATGGCTGAAGAAGATACTGCCACACTAGGTGAGTATTTTGAAGATACTAACCGAATAGCTGTTTATCTTATACCACATTCTGAGTGCCTACCAAACCTACTCTCGACAATAACTCATGAGGTATTTCATAAAATAATAACAGACACCGAAGAAACAATCGATATTGAGCAGGAACATAATTTAATTAAAAAAGTCATGTGGTTTGAACAAGAATTAATATTTTGAGGTTCATCGCCCAAATGACAAGGCTCGCCTCCGATTCAAAGAGTGTGTGGACTGCTATGATGAATAGACTCCCCAATCTCATATAGCAGCCCACTGGAAAGAACATCGCAGCAGGAAAATATGGGAAAGGAAAAATGCAATGCAAAACCCCCCATATTATTACCATGCAAACCTGCTGGTTTAGATTGGAGTTCATCGCTAGTCTCAGTTTGCGTGCTGTGTAACGCTTTTTGGAAACTAGGCATGAAATATGTCTACTCTTATCTATTAATAAATACATCGATAATACTTCCCTTATACATTCAGGCGACAAAACCAAATTATGTCTTCACAGGTGTTTACACACCACACAGAGAATGTAGTATGCCCTCGTTGTAACGAAGTTATGGCAAGTATACAGCCATGCCACGAGAAATGCTTCAAGTGTGGTGGCGAACTTGATTGTTCAGATTAGATAACCTCAAATATAGCAGTAGAGGTTAGTTGTCATGGACGAAAGTATAAATGATTTAAAACAACATCATGATACCATAATTGCCAAATTAAAAGATATTAGTGATAGAGATTATAAAACTAAAACAGAATTAGTTAAAGAATTTATTGATGTTTCAAGACCATTACTTAAATCAGGACTGATTAAAGGTTTAAAACAAAAAGACCTAGCTACTTATATTAACTCTAAATTAATAGAGAATGGCATAAAGTATGTTCGGAATGAACGATTTTATGACCTTTTTACAGAAAAAGAAAAACACAGTGAATTTGGAACTAAGTTAGGCTCTCTCTCTGTGAGAGCTCACGAGCATAATTTTACAGGAACTGATAACGAGAAAATTTGTGAATGTGGTGACATGATATTATATGGAAAACATTTCACCCCAGCAGAGGTTAAAATTGAAGAAGAACCTGAAACAACTCATTATGATATTGACACCTCAGAAAAAAAGGTCAAAGAAGAAATCGATCCTTATTCAAATCCTCACACTGAAATGTTAATCAGACAATCTAATCTATGTAAAGATATGGGTGCATTACTCGAAGATCAAGTTAAAAAATATTACAGATACAAGCCTATTGCAGAAACATTAGAGCAAATTTACACAGATAATATGTGTAAAAAAATTATTGCAGACACAAAATCTGCAGAAGCTAAGATGATTCATGCTGAGAAACAGCAAGATATACGTCAGAAGGTAGGGGAATTTGAGAAACTTATGGCATACATATTGGAAGAAACTACCTACAACGTGGCTAAGGTAGCCAAATTAATTGGTATAACACCAAAACACATGACCAATAATGTCACGCCTGAGGTTAAAAAAATGATTGATGAATTTAATTGGTTTAAAACTTTGACAGTTGTTTTGCCTAAGGATATGAATAAAGGTGATATGGTAGGCATAGATATTGCTGACTGGTATAATCACATGCTGGTCAGAAAAGACCTAGCATTAGAAATGCGACAACCAATACTTAAATTCAAGTGGGTTGCATTTTGGTAATGGACACAGGAAAATTAAGATATCTGGCACTAGCATGTGGAACAGGCTTAGTTGCATTAGGTGGGGTTATTGAGAGAATCAGCCCTGACATTTTTGCAGCAGCAATAATAGCCATTCTAGGAATTGCATCTGCCGATATGATAAAACATAGGAACGAATAGATACCAAAGATTATAAATATCGATAAATACACCCTACAACATGGGAAAATACCTACAAGTAGGCGATATTGTGATCTGTAAGTCAAAAGGTTACAACAGAACCTATGGCTGTAAAGGTTTCATCGAAGAAGTGGTTGATGAACCACGAGATCATGAAAAACTTGGTAGACAAGGACTTTACTCGATCTATGGATTGGATAAAGCCAATTCGGATGGAGTATCATCTGAGGATGATCTTTACTTTGGTGATCACGCTGGACGTGACCTAGAAGCCACAGGGGATAAGATGACTATAGTTGATATAACAGAATATCTAAATCGTCAGCCTGAAAACAAACTACTCCAAAAAGACATGGACAGAGTGACAGAAGAGTTAATTTAGTTATGAACTAAATTTTCTTTTATTCTCTTTTTTTATTTTATATTAATGGCAATTTGTTATGTTCGTGAAAATCAGGGTGAACTAGAGTTTTCAGAGGAAGATCAGACACACTGGAATCACAAATGGGACAAACAGATTGTCTATTATGCATTACAAAGAGATAGTGAAGACATTGAAGGTAGGGCATTAGAGGCAAAGGCTGTTAATTTAGCCATGTCAACATGGAACTTTGAAATTCCAGTAAAACTAAAAAGTGTCAGGGGAGATCAAACCCCTGACATTTACATTAACTTTGTAAAACCTGAGGATGATGAATATTTATCTCAGGATGGAAAACAAAACGTTCTAGGCTACGCATATTATCCAAAAACATCACATGCAGGGAAAATAGTGTTTAATGAAAAATACCTATGGTCATTAAATGGAAAGCCAATTAATGCACATGAGGCATATCCACACCAGTATCCGTTTGGAACAAGAACCACTATCAAGACCTACAATATGGTGCATGTTTTAATTCATGAAATTGGGCATTCTTTGGGACTTACACACGATGCTAATAATCCTGCATCTGTTATGTGGTGGTCATACAATGGTCAATTACATTTAAACAGATTTGATATCAAAAGAATTACAGACAAATACGGTAAAAGACGATGGAATCCTCGTGTTTATAAAGCAGTTAAACGTTGGTTAATGCGAAGAAAGAATGGCTTGTAGTTGCTCATGCCATGAAAATGGCGATGATAGGTGCAGAAGTTGTCTGTTAGAACATATTAACAAACAGGAAGATTAATTTGTATATTATTACAGCCATATATGCAGTTATTTGCTCATTGTTGATTTTTGGTGTTTTGGGTTTTGCTATGGGTGATTATATGGACACACTTGGGCTATATCAAACTGATAATCCTGTAAGCTGTATTATGTCACCTGACCCTGAACTTGAACCCATGTTTTACCCATACATGTATGATATCACTCGTAGTGCTATTTGGGAATGGGAACTTAAGCTTAAACAACAAACAGGTGGTGATTGGAAGTTTCCAATTTACGAATACCCATTTCACACACATGATAAAAAAACACCAAAAGATTTTCCTGAATGTGATATTTTTATAACTTATGAACAGGTGAGTGGTGATAATGCACTTGGTACTACAGGATTTGATTTTTCACATAGTAGCCACAAATATTCCTTCATTACAGTTTACACCCAAGCATATCCTCCTCAAAAAATTACAATAACATTAGGCAGTAATAATAACGTGAATATGGAATTAGTGCCAAAGCAATTAGACCTAATTGACATAAGAAATATAGTGCTACATGAGTTTGGACATGGATTAGGTTTAGGGCATTATTATTTACATGATCCGTCATGTTTAGCAGGTCAATGTCAGGAACGTTCTATAATGTATCATTCATTAGAAATTTGGAAAAACACAACAAAAACTGTTCAACATGAAGACATACAAATGTTAATCAAAATTTATGGTGATGATGGTTTTGGTTACCCACGTCCTCATTGGATACCACAGCAATGCGACTATATTGAAGGGTTGATTAGTGACTGTAGATGAATAGAATAATTGAAATATTTTTATGGGCTTGGGGAATAATTAAGTGAATAAATGGGACAGGTTTTGGGCTTGGTATGAAAGACACACTACCGAATCCCTTGCTCTTACGGCTTTCATTATTTACATCCAAATTCCTCACATGGTTTGGGCAGCTGACCTATGGCTACAGGCTGGTCTTATATCCAACGTTCATCCAATTCTTGATTTTCTGTTTTATGGGATAGACTTGGTGGAAATACCACTAATGGTGAATGTAACCATGCTCGTATATTCAAAAATAAAAAAGAAAAAGAGGTAGTTTATTCTTCCTCGTCTTCGTCAGGTTTGTAGAATAAACTATGTAGTATTATTCCAAGTTGTTCGAATGTGACGTTATCGGTGTTAACCAAATCAACCATCATTCCAAAAAAGCCGATCTCATTCACATTGAATATTATGTCATTGGCTTTTTTGTTTCCACAGTTTTCACAGTGATATTTCATTAATTTGTAGGGGAACTGCCTATATAATAAAGTATTTACATAAATACATTTAATAATACCCAAATCAAGGGGTAATTAAGAACATGAAAATGATAACCTGCAAAAAATTGAGGGAACTATACCCTTATGCTTTAGAGGGTCATCGCAAAAACTGTACCTGCTTCGGATGTGGAAATAGGAGAGACGACCTATATCAAAAAGACCATCCTTATGAGGCTGCTCGAATGATAGAGGAAGCCCAAAGAAAACGTGATGAAATGTTAGCCACATACAAGGCACAACTTCACAACTCAGAAGCCAAAATGAACACTGTTTTAAGAGGCAACAAATCATACAAAGAACGAGACGACATGTCTTACTATGATTTAGTGGAATATAAGATGGTGGACAAACCAGCTTACTGCTACACACACAACACAAGCGAATGCACTCAATGTGACAGACCAATAGTCAAAACAAGAGAAGTCGCAAACGCTGAGGAAGTAGAACAGTTTATGGAGAAAGATACAGTTAACTGCGTCCACTGCTTCCAAAGAATAGGCAGTCCATCCTTCGGATGCCCAGCCTGTGGAAGTTACGATTATGTTTTTGGCAAAATGCTCAGAAACCCAATGGACAGAAGATGGACACTCCCACGATACAAAAAATACGATGAGAATTTTAAAGCAAAAATGGCACAACAAAAACTCAAAGAACGACAAAAGAGTTTAACCAACGCAGAAGATTACACTTAAATCTTCTCATCCCTTTTTACTTTTATTGAAAGTTAAAGAATTTTCTGTCAAAAAAGTATCAATTTCTGACATTAAATTTGATGACACTAACCCAAACGTGGTATCCAAAGAACAAATGGAAGCCCTGAGTAAGGGAATAAAGAAGTTCGGTAATTTATCCCCTGTTATACTAAACGAGGACTTTCAGATACTGGACGGTGAGCATAGAGTACGAATTTATGAAAAAATAGGTGAGAAGGAAATCCCTGCTTATGTTATTCCTGTTAACAAAATTGACGGTAAAATGCTTAGGCAAATAATGAATAAGCTGCGAGGTGAGCATGATAAGAATAAGGATGCAGAAGAGTTCAAGGCTTTGTTTGATGCTGGTAAATTAGACCTGTTCTCAAAGTTAATGGCTAAACCAAAAGAAGAGTTCGAGCAGGTATTAGAAAAAAAGTTTAATATGGAATTTGAAAACCCTGACTCTGAGGAGATACCTGAACTTCCTAAGGTAGCCAAATCAAAGGTAGGAGATATCTATCAATTAGGTAACCATAGAATAATGTGTGGTAGTTCTGGAGAGGACATTTCAAAATTAATGAAGGATGTTAAGGTAGATCTTATGGTCACTGACCCCCCTTACGGAGTCGACTATGCCTCTAAAAATGACTTTCTCAATAAAGCTGACAGGGGAAACAGGAATCAAAGACCCATTCTTAATGATGCATTAGAGAATTATGACACGTTCTTTAAGGAGTTTCTGGAGAAGATACCCTTCGCTGACTACAGTTGTTATTACATTTTCATGGGTTATGCCAAATTAAGGGAGGTTCTTATCGCCCTCCATGATTTAGAATATTATAATGCAGGGCTGCTTATTTGGGTAAAAAATCAATTTGTCGTGGGAAGGGCTGATTATAACCCGCAGCATGAACAGATACTATACGGCTGGAAAAAACACCACAAATTTTATGGTGGCAACACTAATTCTACGGTATTCTTCGAGGACAAGCCTCGCACTAATGATTTACATCCTACCATGAAGCCTGTCAAATTGGTCGCTAAACTGATCAAACATGGCAGTCAAAAGGGAATGAATGTGTATGATCCTTTCTTAGGTTCAGGCACTACATTAATAGCATGTGAGGAAACAGGACGTTCCTGTTATGGATGTGAATTAGAGCCATTGTACGTGGACGTAATAATACAACGTTGGGAAACCCTAACAGGTAAAAAGGCTAAGAAGATAAATTGAGAGGACGTGTGCTTATTTGTATGGAATGTGGTGAAAGCCTTAACAAATGTGATTGTCATGAACCTGAAACCGTATGGATAACAATTAAAAATTAGTTCCATTATGACAGTAAAACTGACAAATTACGAGTAGAAAATGCCCTTAAATGACAGTGAATTATTGGTCATGCAAACTATTGTAATGAGATTAAACGAGAAGGAATCCCTTGCGTGGATACGTTCTCATCAAGATACAAAAAAGAAAATGGAGGTTAGATCGTTTTATCGTATTAAAGGCAGGTTGAAATCATCATCAGAAAAGCGTAAATTTGAACTACAAAAGAATGGTTTATGGGAACAACACCTAGAGAGGATAGATCAGTTAGAAACAGCCTTAAAGTTCTCTTGGGAAAACTTCCATCGAGAAAAGGATGCTTCAAAAAAGCAAAGAATACTAGACTCCATAGCAGCAATACAGCCACTCCTATCGACATATTACAGTGCTACTCAAGAGGTAGTTGAACACGATGCAGCGAAAGATATACAAAATACAGGACATATATCCAAGCTTCCAAACTGACCACGATGTTGTCGAGGATGACGTAACTGACAGTATAAAGCAGTTAAAATTTTTTTGTGGTAATTTGGTGGCAAAACCTGACTGTTGTTTTTCACATAAAGTAGGCTTACCTGAACACCCAGCAACATTACAACCGATGAAATTTATGCCTCATCAGGACGATTTGGTGAAACAGGCTTTATCAGAAAAACACATGAAGTTTCATGTCAATAAAAGCAGGCAAATAGGACTAACAGAAATATGTCTAAGAATAATCCAGTATCAAGTCTTTCACAAATATGAAGGTGGAAGAGTTATGATTATTGCTGGAACAAGAGAGAAAACAACAAAAAAGGTTATGGGACGGTTAAAACAGTTATTCAAACCTATAATGGGAACGCTAGAGGGTAATTCCAATGACCTGTTAATTAAACTGAAAAACGGCTCTGAGATTGAAGGGTTACCTAGTAATTCAGAGGCAATTCGTGGAGATACAAAAATTAAAGCTATATTTGTGGATGAGGCAGCACACTTTGGCTTGGTAGATGATAGTGTCGTGTTAGACGCAATAGAACCAATCGTCATGACTAATAAATCAGATTTATTTTTAGTCTCTACACCTCGTGGGCAGAGAGGTTTTTTTTATGACATTAACATATCTGAGAACGATTACAAGAAATTACATTATGATTTTAACAATGCCATAGGCTGGATTTACACTAAGGAAGAAATGGATGAGGAACTTAAACGCACAGATATTGACGTTGACCAAGAATACAGGTGTCAATTTACTTCTGCAAGGAATAGTATCTTTGGTGTTATAAATGACGAAAGTGTTGATGAATATGAGGCAGAGGAATATTGACAGGAATATTTGGAACAGACATAGAACCACACGATTTACCAACATTATTTCAGGTTGCAGTTGCACAAGAAAACTGCCAAATAGAGTTAGAAACATTACATGATTTATTCCAAAAAATACAGACTAAGATTGATTTTATGGATGAAATATTAAAAGCACAGGGTGAAATAATTGAGATATTGTATCAAGAGGTTAGAAGAAAACATGATCGGTGAATGGCTTAAAAAATATAATCCATTTAATGAGCCTGAATGGGAAGTGCCTGATAGAAATGAAATGCAGGATATAGTTGACGACTTAAAACGTGAGTTATATTATTCAGAATTAAAAGGAGTTGAACGTACTAAACTTGTCTATAAACTATGTAATGCATACACCTTACTATCCTTAACTGAAAAGCCTAAAAAGAAAGGCAAATGGGTTTGGGTTGAAAAGGAATGAGTGTTCAACCTTGTCCAAAATGTAAAAAAGCCAACGGTTGGGAATGGGTTTGGGGAAAAAATGACGGTGCATCTAAAGGATATTCAAAATGTAAATCATGTGGGGCTAAAGCATTATGAGAATAGCAGGTATAGATTCAGGCAAGCAGCGTGACAGTTTTGCTTTTGTTGGAATAGAGGTTAAAGATAACAATATCTACGTGTTAGGTGTCAAGACATGGTTAGGTAGAAAATACATAGAGGTTGAAAATTTAATATCAGGTATACACAGGAAGCAGCCTTTTGATTTTTACTGCGTGGAAATTAATAATACAGGTGAACATGTTTATGAGGAACTTAAATATCGTCATAGAATACCTAATGTTATTCCTACATTTACAACACGAGAAGTTAAAGATCAATCTAAGATCAATTCTGGACGTGTCATGCCAAAGAACCAAATGGTTGTATGGATGGCAAGAATGTTCCAGCAAAATAGAATACGTTTCCCAAGTGGAACAAACAAGCATATTGAAGAGTTAAAAAGACAAATTGCGATATTTAGTGAGCATGTCACAGAAGCAGGTAATGTGAGTTATTATGCTGAGGGAACAGAGCATGATGATACAGTCATGGGTTTAATGTTAGCCTGTTTTATAGGACGTAATTATATCAAGGGTGCAGATGGCTTCTCACAACAACAGACAGTAAAAAGCAAAAAGTTCTCAACAGAGCCTGAGGATATCTATGGGACAGGAGTGCCTCATGGTTTAACTGCATTAGGTAGAGAAGTGAGGTTACCATGAGTCTTGAAATTGAGTTAAAAGTTAATGATTATAGAAATATTATGGGGTGGTTTGAGTTAGCCTTTGCTAAAAATAATGAGATAAAAGAAAAAGATAATGAAACATTCAGAAAAATAAGTGTCATGGCAATGTGTTATTTAGAGGAAAAAAAAGAACAGGAGGACAGCACAAATGAAAAGGGATGAGCAAGTTAGGTTCGATAGACTGGTCAGCGACTTGGTCAAATTAGATAGAAAACGTGACAGAAAAATGCGTCAGATAAAGGCACAGCAAGAGAAAATAGATAAATTAAAAAATAAAAAAGAGAGTTGATTATTCATCAACTATTATGTGACTACCTAATCCTCCCTCTGATATAGGGGACTCAACGATTTTGACCATTCCTGCAACTGCTTGTCTAACCACTGATTTCTCCAGTGGTAACAGAGTCTTATCTAAGTCCATAGGATTGTCAGGGTTGAGGGCTATCTGTACCTCAAGCCTATGTCCCTTAGCAAAGGGAACAGCCTTTATTTTCAGCGTTTCGTTGTTATAGATTCTAGTCTCTTTTTTCTCTATTAGTTCGTCAGGCATTGAAATAGGTATTTATCGGTATATATATAAAACCATGTATTTATCTAAATATTATGACACGTCATCAGATAAATCTAAGTGATGAGCAGTTTAGGAAGTTAAAAAAAGTTCAGATCAAAAAATCAAACGAAGTGTCTGGACATCCTAAATTTGGACAACTCATATCATACATGTGTGATAAGGAATTATAGAGAATTAGTTCTCTTTATCCATCCTTTTTTATTTCATTTGTATATGCCAGCTAAGAAGAAAAATTCTACTAAGAAAGTAACTAAAAAAAGAACGATTAAAAGTAATGAACATAGAACTATATCACAAAAAACTTATCCTGATATAGTTCCAAAAGCATACGCATCAGCCTCTAAAAGAATGGACGCAAGTAAGATGCTCAACATGTATTCTAATCCTCCCTACACAGATCAAGACATGGAATTTTTCGAAGATGCTTGGGGTAGTTCCGTATGTGGTGCAACAATAGATAAACTTGTAGAGTATACGTTTGGAGGAGGTATCAAACCAACATTCGAACTTATTGATGATAATGGCATGAACGATGACCAAAAGAAAACAGAATTAAAAAAATATGAAGATGAACTTAACGAATTAATTCACTATGATGAAAAGATTAACTTTGAAAAGAAACTGAGAGACGCTATCACAATGACAATAGTATTTGGAAGGTGTGTTATAGCCTTTGAAGGAAACGGATTACCACAGGCTTTAAAAATTATACACCCAAGAGATTTGGGTAGAGTATTTCTTGACCAAAAAACATGGGGCTTAGAAAAGGTCATAACAACATTCCCTAGTGATGAAATTAAACCTGAGGAAATGATATATTGTGTTAATAGACCTGATTCACCTAGACGTCGTACAATGTGGTATGGTTACTCAGAAGTTCAACGAGTGGTCGGTGCTGCTCGTGCTTGGAGACGTATTGTAGAATATGATATGCCTGAGGTGACAACATCTGCTTGGGCTGGATATGGAATGTTTATTCTCAAAAGGATGGGTCGTTCTAAAGCAGACGCAGAAAACGATGCTGCTACATTATTAGATTCATTAAGTGCAGGTGCATTCAATGCTGTAACTGTGGACGCAAATGATGAAATAGATTTTAAGACATTAGATTTACAGCCAAAAATTAAAGAGATGGTAGACTTAGCATCATTTTATGAACGAATTATTATAGGAAACTTTGCAGTTCCTAGTGCATTATTAGGTAGGGAAGAAGATCAAAATCGTGCTACACTAATTGGTAAAATTCAATTCTTCTTACAGGGTGTAGTGAAATCAAGACGTGATTGGATTAGTGAATTAGTTTCTCAACAATGGTATGAAAGAAACCTACGCAAGATGGGCATGGGTGACATATTAGAAAAGGTTAGAGTAAAGGCAGAGTTTGAGCCAATCGTAATTGAATCATGGTATGACCTAGTCGACAGTGTCTTAAGAGTTAAAGGTATATTCCCTAACATGAATGATGACCAATTATTAGAGTTATTAAACTTGGAGGAATTTAAGACAGAATTAGCACAGAGTCCAAGAGAAGATATAACCCCTGATGGAGTTAATGTTCCTGTTCACTCACCACAAGATATGGTCAATAAAACAATCAATAAGACTATGATGAATAATCCTGTGTCAGCTAAAACAATAGATACAGATTTGATTAAATCTGCTTTAGACGCAAAAAAGTTAGAGATATTAGATAATATAGATAAACTAGTAAAAGATCATAAAAAAGATGAAGCTTGAACAACTATCTGCTCTAGTCAGATATGTTGACGCCATTAGTATGTTTGACCTGCTTGGACAGGATAAACCTCCAAAAGTTGTGTTCACCACTCAGCGAGATAATAAAGTAGATGATAAGATTTGTATTGAATTAGCTGGATTAGAGTTTGATATCAACGATCCATTAAGACCTATTATCCCAGACGATACACATCCTAATTGTAGATGTTATTATGTAGATAAAGATACAGGGCAGGTTGTTACAGACATATCCAGTGAAAGAATTAAAGATAGAGGTATGCCATCAAAGAAACTTAATGATAAAGAAAGAGAGGAATATCTACTAAAAAACAGAAAATACTTAACCCATAAAAAACTAGATTTAATCACAGATACAATGAAAGAGAATGAACAATGGCAAAAAAATATAGAGGGATATCCATACAAAGACGCAAGTCTAGAGTTAATAGGTAAATGGTTAAAATCATTATGAACGATAAATTAGCCCATTTTATTGCAGGATTTGCTTTATCTATTATGGGTGTATTATACTTCCCAATGATATTATCAGGGTTCTTTTTTGGTGTGGGAAAGGAATTAATAGATAATATGGGTCATGGTAAGGCTGAAATTATGGACGCACTGGCAACGTTTGCTGGTGCAGGTATAGCCACAGGTATAGTTCTCTTAATAGTAGATTTGGATTTTATAGCATGGCATTAATCGAGTTCGAGAATGACGACAAGTATTTTATTAAATTTTTTCTATTAGACGCAACCCTTAATTTAAACAAATGGGGAGTGACAGAGAGAGCATTAAAGGCACATCTTAATTCATTTATTGACAAGCCTTTTGTCTTAACTCCAGACTTTGACCATCCTAAAGCAGCCAACGGTGATGACCTTTTAGTCCAACAAGAGGCATACAGGGTGGGTAATATCATCCAAGTAGGGATAGAACAGAGATCAGGTAAGGCGTGGGGACTAGCAGAAATAACAAATCCTGAGGCTGCAGAGATATTAAAACGAGGCGATGTTAACTTTGTGTCACCATCAATAGTCTTTGATAATCTCAGTGAGGAATATAGAGACGGTAATTCAATAATAACATCATTCACAGCAGCACATGTAGCAGCCGTAAAAGACCCAGCTTATGGAGTCGATAAGGCAGAGATAAAAGGAAAATGTGCAGGTGGTTCACAAACATGCTTGGCACAACTGTCAAGAGTTCAAGCCAGCAGATCAAAATGTGGTAGATTTACAACTATAAAAGCAGGTAAAAAAGAGTTTATTATAGCAGCAAACGAATGTGTTGAACGCTGTATTAAGAAAAAAGTAGAGGGAGGTAAAGCAATAAATGAACAGGCACTTGCCATTTGTTATTCAGAGTGTGGTGAATCCACTAAAATTGAAGAAGATAATACTTCCACAGACGTATCTGAGGAGGGTAATATATCACAAGAATCATTAGATAATATAACAGAAGAAGAACTACTAAAGAAAAAGACTGTAGGCGTTACAGAAGATGAATACAAAAAAGATACTTCTCATAAACCTAAAAAAATAACAAAAGCCAACGACATGAAACGTAATTTATACGCAGAAGAAAAAGACGAAGATGAGAAACATGAAGCCGAAGATTCTGACAAACTTGATTTGACAGACAGACAAAAAGAGTTCTTAGAAGATAAGAAATCTAAAAAGTCTAAAAAATCACGTAAAGCAGAAGATGAGGAAGAACGTCATGAACGTGAGATGTCTAAAGCAGAAGACGATGACAAAAAGGAAGAAGAAGCAGAAGAGGAAGAAGATGATAAGAAAGAAGCTTCACTAAGAAGCCAAGTAAGATCATTAAAATCTGAATTGAAAGCTTTGAAAGCCAAAGTCAAGTCAGCCGAAATTGATCCATTAATTGATCAAATTCTAGAAGCAAAATCTCAACTTGGAAAAATAGACGAGAGAGTGGAATATGCTAAATTATCTAAATTAGATATTGGCACACTACACGAACTAGCAGATAACTACAAGGGTATTGTTCAAGCTAGAACAGAACACCCAAGATTTACTGTTAGACAAGCAAGTGTAGATAGTTCACTTAAAGGCGATTCTATTTTCAAGAAGATAAGCGGAGGATATGATTAAGAATGGTAGCAACTAAAGGTGCATTAGCAAGATCTACAGGTATTGAAATACAATCATTCAATATTGCAGCAGCAACTACAATTTCTGCAGGTCAAACCGTAGCACTAGATGCAGCTGGTCGTGCAGTGTTAGGAACTAACTCTGTAGGTACAGTAGCAAGAGGAATTTTTATCGCAGCAGAAACTGTTAACAACGCAGCAGGAGCAGCAGGCGATCTAGAAATTCGATGTGCAGTAGGTAACACATACATTTACACCGAAGCTGGTGGAACAATTAAAGTTGGGGAAGCCGTTAAGGCAGATTCAGCTTCTAAATGTGCAGCAGCAACAGGAGTATTTGCCGCAGAAACCCATCTGGGAAGATATGTTGGTCATGAGAATGAAGAAAAAGATCCAACTGATGCAGCAGCAGGCGACACAATCATAGTGAGGTTAGGATTCTAGATGGCACGCAATAACGTAGCGATCACCTACAGCCCTTACAATCGAAAGTTCTACATGGGTAGCCACGATAAAGATGGTGTAGATTTCAGTAGAGATCAAGCATTAACTCCTATCGCAAGACTCAATCCAGAACTAAAGATGGGTGAAGGAAGAATTGAACCAATACATTATGAGACATTTAGACAAGCAGAACGTGATTATCGTTCAGGAAACATAGACGCAACTTCATTGTCTAACATAACTGTAATCCAACTTTTGGATGAAGTTATCAGACGTCAATGGAGAGACTATGCAGCAATTAATGCTGTTAGACGTGTCCCAGTTCCTAAACTTCAACTTAACGTCCCAATCACTGATAAATTCAGTGCTTCCAAGAAAGTTCCAGAACTCGCAGAAGCAGACCAAAAATCTAACAACTTCACACAGGCTAACCTTAGACTGTGGAAAAATGTTGTAAGTATTTATGAGTCAGATGAGAGTCGTTTGAAAGCAACTATTGAACCATTAAGCTTTGAGATTGATCAAGCAAGTGGTGCATTAGCAAAAGCTGCAAACGAACAAATTGTTTCTGAGATTGAAACTTTCACAGCAGCAGCTAAAGGAAATTGGGGTGCTATGAACGCAGGTGGTGACTTCAGCAACAGAAACCCACTGACTGATATTGTAGATGTTATTTCAACAATTACATCAAACCATTTCAGACCAGATGTTTTAACTGCTCACCCAGCTGTAATCTCTAATTATTTGTCAAACACTTTTGTCCACGCAGCAACACGTCCTGATGACGTTCAGATGTCAGGTAACGTATACGACCTACCGAAAGTCCCAACTGTTAAAACAGTTGTAGACGTTGGATTCACTTCCACAGTAGCAACACTCTTTGATAGTTCAACAATGCTATTAGGAGAAGGGGCTACCGTAGCCGAAGCATTTAGAGATCCATTCAGAGGAGCTGATGGATACGTCATTCGTCAATTCTTGCAGCCATTAAAAACAACTAATGATGCTGGAAGAAAAATGACTGGTGTATCTTAGACAAGTGTAATAACTTTAGATTAATTTCTAATTCCCTTTTTTACTTTTTTTAATATAGTTCTCTTAATGCTATAAGCTAAACAATGTTATTATGACAGGTTCAGAGTTCATGGAAAAAAACTTAACAGGTAGTAGAGCATCATTATTCAAATTATTACATCAAGGTGTTTGGCAAGGTGGAGGTAACACAAACGTCATCAATACAGAAACACTTAGAGAAATGTCACAGAAAGAAATAGAGGAAGCAGAGAAAGAACAATAATGGCTTTCACATATTTTGTCCTACAAGACACCAAAGATCTAGTAAACATCCCCCTAAATGTAGAGAGTGAGGACGGTATATTGGAACAGTTAGGCACTAAAGTTGATCAATATTTTACTAATCAAATGACAGCATACGCTGAGTTATTACCACTCACAGACGGTAATTTAACATCTGCAAGGCAGGCTGTTAATCAATATGTATGTGCATTATACATGGCACGCAAGCAAAACTTTGAGGCAGCCAAATTTTATGACGATAAATATAAAGAAACATTTAACACACTTGTGTCAATATTAACTGCTGATCCAACAAACAGAACCAAAAGAGTAGCAGTAAAGAAGGCATATCGGACAGAACCCTTAAAGAGTGACCCTCTCCTTGAATAGTTCTAATATTATCAAAGGATTTGATTATTGATATGGTTAAATCACATTATCATGGTGAATGGGACTGTATTATTTGTGGTAAAAAGACTAAATTTTCAGGCGATTATGACTTAGCAGAGGGACAAACACACCCTAACGTTATATGCGAGGAGTGTAAGAAAACATTATGATCAACGAGACTAAAACATTAAACGAACAAGTCGGAACTTCTTTGACCAAGAACACTACATCTACAGACAGATTTTATCCTACAGGCTTAGTTACAATTATCAAAAATGTTGGCAAAGATAACGAGGAAGTTATTGTTGACCACAAACCAAACCTGCTAACCACAGAAGGTAAGGCTTGGGTTCATGACCAACTATATCAATTATGTTCAGGACAGACAGGTGGTGCAGCATTTATTGCATTATCTAACGATTCTCACACACCTGTAGTAGCAGATACAAGAGCAACGTTTGAAGCCTTTGAAGAAACAACTAACGGTTTAGCTAGAGTTGCATGTTCAACAACCAACAAATCTTATGCAGCAGGAACTTCAAAATCAACATTACAACACACATTCACTTGTAACACAGGTGCAGTGTCAGGAATTAGGCTATCGGCATTATTCAATAACACGAAAGCAAGTGGAACTTCAAAATTAGTCCACGAGGCAAGTTTCACTGCCGTTGACCTTCAAGTAAATGACACCCTACAAGTGACTTGGGAAATCACGTTATCTTAGAGGTAAAACCCTATGGCTAGAACTGGCTGGGGGCAAATGGGCTACCAAATAAACACAGGAAGTAATGATCCAAGTAAAGTAATTTCAAAAGATAGATGGAACTTACCTGTCAATAAAGGAACAGGTATTCTTGGTTTTGACGCACAGACAGTAGCAAGTGCCTCAACCATAACACCAAACCGTTCTGTCGTTATCCTGACAGGTTCTACAGAAGTAACTAAATTTTTAATCACAGATTCAGAAGAGTATGATATTATTTGGGTTTTCAAGGGTAGTGGTGCATCTTGTGCATTAACTAATACCACAGGCACACCAAATGCTGACGGTCAAATTGTAGGACTTGGTAGTGCTTCAACCATAGCATTATCAGAAACAAGCCCAAAAATATTCATAAGAAAAAGTAACGGCTCTCATCAATTATGGATGGAATATGGTGGTAGTGGAACAGCAGCAGCCTCAGAATTAACAGGCACTACACTAGCAACTAATGTAATAACATCATCATTAACCACAGTAGCTGCATTAAACGCTGGTTCTATAACAAGTGGATTTGGTAACATCAATATTGGCAGTTCGAATTTTACAACAACAGGTACAGTAACTTGTGATGTAACAGGTGACTTAACAGGAAACGCTGACACAGCCACAAAATCAACCAATGTTACTGTAACAGATGAGTCGGCAGACACATCCTGTAATGTGTTGTTTGTTACTGCTGCAACAGGTGACCTTCCTCCTAAAACAGGAACAAATTTAGCTTTTAATTCTAACACAGGTATACTCACAGCCACAGGTTTTGCTGGAGATATAACAGGCGATGTGACAGGTGATGTATCAGGAAGTTCAGGTAGCACAACAGGTAATGCAGCTACAGCCACAACAGCAGGAACAGTAACAGCAGCAGCACAAGGTGCAATTACAAGCGTAGGAACATTAACAACATTAACAGTAGACAATTTAACTATTAATGCAAACTTAATTCAAGCCGATAACACAGATGGTAATATTCAATTAGACCCTAACGGAACAGGGTTTGTAGAAGTAAAAGGTGGTGCATCTACTGTAGGTGCAATACGACTTAACTGTGAAAATGACTCACATGGTCAAAAAATACAATCACAACCACATTCAGCTTCAGCAAGTAACACATTATTACTACCAGTAACATCAGGTAATGCTCAATCTACATTAGTATCAGAAATATCTACACAAACATTAACAAACAAAACATTAACAAGTCCTGTAATCAATGTCGGTTCAGACGCTTCGGGTGATGTTTATTATAGAAACTCTAGTGGTGTGTTAACAAGATTAGCAAAACCTGCTTCACCTGATGGGGAAGTTTTAACTTTTGCAAATGGTGCTTCAATTCCATCATGGGCTAGTGCAGGTGGTGGTTCAGATACCCCTTGGTCAGAGGTTCACAACTTTGCAGGATTCTACTATGATATGACAGTTCAAACAAAGCCTGCAAACCCATCAGCAAATAATGCAAGATTTTACGTTAAAGAAATAGACTCAAATAATGATGGACTTTTCTGTATCATACGTAAGAATGGAAGCGATACACAAGAAGTCCAAATTGCGTGAGGGAACTCACAATGGTTGAATATCTTTCAGGTGGAAGGGTTCAAGGAAGTTCTAGTGCTGAAAGTTCAACTGTAACAACAGAACAAGACTTATTCAATTCATCATTCACTACATCAGGCAACGCTTCACAAACAACTGCAACTGATACGACAGGTAAAGTTGTAATGACACAATCAGGTGGTAGTGGTAATAATGCCAAAGCATATAGAACGTTATCAAATTCATACAATGCAAAAACTTTCACTATTGATTTTACATTCACAAGAAATTCAGGTGATAATGCAAATAATAGTGGTGTGAGTTTTGGTTCTGATAATACAGCAGATGGAAATATTTCAGGTAATGCTAAACGATTAATGTTTGCCTTTGAAAATGGTTCGTATATTAGAGTAAAAGTTGAAACAGTAGCCACAAATAATACATTCACAGATTCAACAAGTTTTCAAGCCACAGGAACTACAAAATATTATAGATTTGTTGGTAATGGTTCAAATGTAGTCTTAACTATGTTTCCTACTTTATCAGATAGAACAAATGGAACAAATGCAGATAGAACATATCAATCGGTTGATTTTCCGTCAGATTGGTTAACAACTGATTCAATAGATACTTTCACATTAGAAGGTTGGTCAGGGTATCACGCAGGTAATTGGGAAGTAAGTGATGTTCAAATTAGTATGAATAATTATGCAGATGAAAAAGATTCACTAACAAACGTTCCTGCAAATACTAGGTATGAAGAAACAGATACAAGAAAAATATACCGTAGAACAGCAGAAGGCACATTTACATCAACTGATTATACAACATCAAACTTCACAGCAGTTGGTTCAACTGTCGCAATCACAAGTAATTCTGCCGTATCAACTAGCACACCATCTAATACTGCTAATCGTGTTTATGCAACAATTCCTTCACTTAAATCAACAGATGCTTGGTCATGTGATTTTCAACTTTATGTGACAGCAGATGCAACAAATGATTACCATACAATAGCATTTTGTACTAATAGTGATGCGTTTAATACATCAGGTCAGAATCATATTTCACTTCAAACTCAAGGTGGTAGTTATAACAGATTTGTATTAAATGCAAGAATAGGTGGAAGTAATTCAGAAACAGCAACATCTAGTAGCACAAGATCATTAAGCACAAATTATTATTGCACATTATCATCAGATGGTGCAGATACAGCAAGAATTAGAATTTGGACAAACTCAAATAGAACAGGAACACCAGATCAAGATAAAACATTATCGATAGCAAATATTGGAACATTGACAACTGTTATGCACGGAACAAGAAATTCAGGTGACACAAACGTATGGTCAGGCACAACATCAAATGTTTCATTAACCAATCCTGCAAAGTGGATAGAGAGGAATACAGCATGACCATAGAGAATTTTGGAAATAAACTTTACAGTGGAACTAAAGTTGATAGAAAGTCAGATTCACTAGGTAGTTCAGCAGATGGTGCAAATACTGGAATTACAAATCCTAGTGTTAGTTTTTCTAATGATGGTGCTAATATTCAAGGTGGTGGGTGGATAGTAGTCAATGGATTAAAATCAACTTTTGCAGGAACATCAACAGTTAGTGTGTCAGCATGGATAAAACTTGTTGGTGATAATACTGATAACACAATTATTGGAATGTGGGGTGGTGGTGGAACAGATGATAATGTATTTGATCTTCATGTCAATGGTTCAAGTAAATTAGAATTATCAACAAGAAAGTCTAGTGGAAATGAAATAATAACAGGTTCAACTACATTAAATCAAGATACATTATATCATGTAGCATTTACTTTTGATGGTTCATCAACGACTGTAAAATTATATGTTAACGGTTCACAAGATGGAACAAGTACAAGTACAGGATCAACATTACAATCAGGCACAGATTCATCTGTTAACATAGGTGTGTATGGTGATAATTCATCAAATCCACTTGTAGGATTTGTAAAACAAGTATTAGTTTACAGTGATGTATTATCATCAAGTGAAATAACAACATTATACAATAGTGGAACACCTGTCACTAGCCCATCAACAGCAAGTTTAGTTTCAAAATATGATTTAACATCTAACGCTAATGATTCACAAGGAAGTAATAACGGAACACTAAATCCTATGAAACTTGGCACAGGTGCTTACGAATTTGACGGAACAGATGATTTTGTAAATCTTGGAACTGATTCAGGTCTTAATCTATTGAATGGTGGAACTGTCACCATGTGGGTTAATACTGATAACATTACTGATAAAAGATTTGCAGGGAAAGGTTCTAACGGTGCTTGGGAATTATTATCTGAAACAACAGATAACAAAGTAAAATTTAGAGTTAATGATGGTTCTGTTA
>VTLG01004160.1_pt1 | contig 34076 bp, 51 predicted proteins | sample 4694571 | NCBI WGS metagenome assembly VTLG01 (sample SAMN12604809, study PRJNA352737) | marine metagenome | biome: ENVO:00000447; feature: ENVO:00000209|ENVO:00000569|ENVO:01000036; material: ENVO:00002151; isolation source: viral sequences binned using virsorter ...
TAGGTGTGCATATTTCCACAAATAAAACAAACGCTATATGAATTACCAAGACCGAATAATTGACCTCCGACGGGTGCCAGCGGGGGAACTGCTGCCCAACCCAAAGAATTGGCGTAAACACCCACAAAAGCAGAAGTCTGCTCTTGCCGGTGTGTTGGCTGACGTTGGTTGGGCGGACGCTGTTATTGCCCGCGAGACCCCTGCCGGGTTGATGCTGATTGACGGGCACTTGCGCACGGAGGTGGCACCTGATGACACCATACCGGTGCTTGTGTTGGATGTGGATGAAAACGAAGCGGACAAAATCCTGGTAACGCATGACCCATTGGCGGAGATGGCCACAACGGACGCCGACGCCTTGGCGGATTTACTGCAAAGCGTAAAAAGCACCGAGGCCGGCCTAAATGATTTATTGACCGACATGGGCGGGCTAACGGATTTGCTGCAAGCCAATGCGGAGCCACATGCCAAGTTAAATGACCGGTTTGGGGTGCCACCGTTTAGCGTGTTGGATACCCGCCAAGGGTATTGGCAAGACCGGAAGCGTGACTGGCTGGCTTTAGGTATCCAAAGCGAAGTCGGTCGTGAGCATTTAGTGCCAACGGCTGCCACGTTTGAGGGTAGGGAAGGCGCGGAATATATGAGTGGGCGTGGGGCAACCACCGGCGGCAGTGTATTCGACCCGGTGCTATGCGAATTAATGTATAGCTGGTTCAGTGCTGCCGGCAACCATGTGCTTGACCCGTTTGCAGGTGGTAGCGTGCGTGGTGTAGTTGCCGGCCTAATGGGCAGGAATTACACGGGCATAGAATTGCGGCTGGAACAGGTTAAGGCAAACCGCAAGCAATGGAAAGATATGGGCGGCAAGCACGACGGCGAGGTGGGCGACGTTAAATGGATACGGGGCGACAGCACGCACGTTAAACGGCTAACCAAAGGCGGTGAATATGACTTGCTGTTTAGCTGCCCGCCTTATGGTGACTTGGAGGTGTATAGCGACGACCCTGCTGACATATCCAACATGCCGGCAGCGGAATTTGACGCAACCTATGGCGAGATTATTAACGAAAGTTGCAAGCTGTTAAAAGACGACACGTTTGCCGTGTTTGTGGTTGGCGAGTACCGGAACAAGAAAGGCTTGTATGCTAATTTCGTGGCCAAAACCATACAAGCATTCCTAGACGCCGGGTTAGCGTATTACAACGAGGGCATTTTGGTTAATGCCATTGGCAGCCTGCCGGTGCGGGTGAATAAACCGTTTACCGCAGCCCGCAAACTCGGAAAAACTCACCAGAACATTCTCGTGTTCGTCAAAGGCGACGCCAAAAAGGCCACCAGCAAGTTAGGCGACGTGGTGCTGGTGGATATAACCGCCAAGGAGGACGCCAATGCCTAGAGGACGCAAACCGCTGCCCACAGCCATGCACGAAATGAATGGCTCCTATATCAAGAACCCGCAACGCCGGCCAAAGAATGAGCCAAAGGCACCAAAGGAGGCACCAACGTGCCCGAGGTACCTGGACAGATTAGCGAAAAATGAGTGGCGGCACGCTTGTGGTTTACTGGCTGAAATGGGCGTGCTAAGCGCTGCCGATAAATCAGCGTTGGCCATTTATTGCGAAACATATAGCGAGTGGCGGAAGGCCGTTGATATGTGCAAGGAATATGGTGCGTGGCAGGTTACGAAAAACGCACGGGGCGACATTGAAACAAAGCGCCACGAATGGGACAGGGTGCGGGAGCGTACGGCGGACGCTTGCCGGCGTTGGCTTACCGAGTTTGGTTTGACGCCAAGTGCACGGGCAAGGTTGCAAGTTGAAAAAGAAACCAAGGACGAATTCGATGCGTTCATCGACCGATTTACAACCAACTAAACGGCTAAGGTTCAACCGTTTGCAGGTGCTGCGTGACGGTGAGTATTTTGGCACGTTTGAGGACGGCGATAGCCACGGCAAGGGAGCGGCATGTCGGTTCGTTTTAACCAACGGCGGGCTTGTGGTTGAGCCAAATGAGATGAATTGGGCACCGGCCATATTTCGGGTTATTTATACCGACGGCACGTACCTTGAGGCGTTAATGGAACCGGACGCTGTGTTTGGTTCTGAGGCAAATCGGTGCCGGGAGTTATCGCTGAAAATGGTAGGCGACGAGATTTTGTGCGGGCAGGTGCCGGAGGCGTTTAGGCTGTGACCCTTAAACAAATGCGGCAACGTGCAAAAGCTGAGGGGTGGGCGGATTGGGTACGCAGTGACCAAGACGAGGCAGCCATGAAAGAGGGTTGTTACTTTGACTTGAATACTGCCGAGATGATACGGGTTTTCTTTCAACACTACCTTCATCACACGATGGGCGACCATGCCGGGCAGGCGTTTACACTGCTGCCGTGGCAGGAGGAAGTCTTGAGCACGTTGTTTGGTTGGAAGCGGCCAGACGGGACGATGCGATTTAAAAAAGGTTGGATTTGGACGGCCAAGAAACAAGGTAAGTCGACGCTAAGTGCCGGGTTGTGTTTGTGGTACTTGCTAACCGCTGGCAAGCGTGCAGAGGTTTACGGTGTTGCGCATACACGTGACCAAGCCGGGATTATTTACCGGGAAGCTGCGGCCATGGTGAAAGCCAGCACGGCAATTGGCAATAAGTTGCGGGTGCTTGATAGCAAGAAGCGAATACTACACCCGACCAACGGGAGCTTTTACCAAGCGCTTGCAGGTGAAGCCAATGCACGGGGAATTGAAGGCGTTAATCCAAACCTGATTCTATTTGATGAGATACACGCACAACGTAGCCGGGTGCTATATGACGCCCTAGCGTATGCCAGTGCAGCACGTCGCAACTCAATGCTTTTAAGTGTTAGCACGGTTGGCGTTGCTGACCGCTCGCTGATTTGGTGGGAAGGTTATGAGTACACGCGCAACCTTTTGGAAGGCACAATTACCGACCCTTACACATATGGTTATTTAAGGCAGGCCGACGAGGAATGCGGTGAAAGTTTTGACGCATGTGGTGAGCCGGAGCAATGGTATAAGGCCATGCCAAGCCTTGGCATTACGGTCACTGAGGAAACGATTAGACAGCATTACATTGAGGCCAAGAATAGCCCGGCAAAACAAAACGCCTTCCGCCGTTACCTGCTTAACATACCGACGGCAGCCGTGGAGCGTGTGGTTCCAATGCACCAATGGCATAAGTGTGAAATGGAACGGCCTGACCTTGCTGGCCGGGAGTGCTTTGCTGGCTTGGACTTAGCAAGCCATGAAGACCTTAGTGCTTTGGTCTTTTACTTCCCGCCAACCGAGCACGACCAGCGTGCCTTCGTGTTGCCAAAGTTTTTCTGTCCCCGTGATAAGATTAAGGAACGAGAAAAGGCGGGTATGGCCTTTTATAGGGCGTGGGCTGACGCTGGATGGCTTGAGGAAGCCGGGCAAGCACGTGTTGACCATGAAACGATTAAGGCAACCATACGGGACGCCTGTGAATTGTTTAACGTCATGGAAATCGGGTTTGACCCTTGGGGAGCCGATGGCGTTGTAAATGAGTTGATTGACGAAGGCGTGCCATTGGTGGCGGTAAGCCAAACGTTGGCCGGCATGACACCCGGCACCCGTGCACTGCTTGACGACATTAGCGAAACCCGGATTTATCACGACGGCAATGAGGTGCTTAGCTGGTGCTTGGCAAACTGCACAGCGGACGAAAAAGCCGGCGGGGCAATCAGATTTAACAAACACAAGTCGGCTGACAAAATCGACGGGGCGGTGGCGTTAGCAATGGCAAGAGGCCGGGCATTAGCGTCAACGCAAAACCCGCAACAACCTGAAATTTTCTTTTAAGGTCTAACGCATGAAGTTAATGGAAAGAATCCGGGGCTGGTTTGGGGGCAGCACTTACGAGAATCCGCAGGATTGGTATTTCAAGGCCGTTGCACCACGTAGCGACAGCGGCGTGCGGGTAAACCATGACACGGCCTTGACGTTGAGTTGGGTGTGGCAGGCTGTGCAGATTATCAGTAACGACATCGGGCGGCTGCCGGTGCTTTGTTACGACAAGAGTGACCCGGATAACCGCACACGTGCCACCCACCACCCCGGTTACCGGTTAATGAAGCACCGGCCAAACCCTTACATGACGCCCAAGGTGTTGCGGCAGGTAATCACAGCGAATGCGTTACTGCATGGGAATGGCGTTTGTGTAATTGTGCGGGACGGGCGTGGTGCCCCGTTGGAGATTTACCCGTTGAACCCGCTGGTGACTAAGTTGGAAATGGTAGACGGCGAGCCGGTGTATGTAACCAAGTTAGGCGACGAAAAAGAGGAAACCGCAATCAGCTACCGGGACGTCCTGCATATCAAGAACCTGACGACGAATGGTTATTGGGGCTTGGACACGATTACATACGCCCGCAATAGCCTCGGCCTCGGGCTTGCCAGTGAAAAGCATGGGAGCAGCCATTTTAGTAACAACGCCCGGCCAAGCGTGGTGCTGCAATCAGACGGCAACATGGACAAAGCCAAGGCCGACCAAATTTTGGCAAGTTGGGAAGCCATGCACCAAGGCGTCAACAATGCCGGCAAGACGGCATTATTAACGGGCGGGCTGAAGGCCGAGGTGCTTAGCATGAGCAACGCGAACGCACAGTGGTTAGATAGCCGCAAATTCCAACGCCAAGAAGTGGCAAGTTGGTTCCTGTTGCCAGCAAGCAAGTTAAACGACGACAGCACGGCAACGAGTTACAACAGCATTGAGCAGCAGAACCGGGCGTATGCTGACCAGACGCTGATGAACTGGATTGTTAATTGGGAGCAGGAGTTGAACGACAAACTGCTAACCCCACGGCAGCGCATGGCTGAAAGCCACACGTTTGAATTCTTAACTGCCGGGCTGTTGCGTGCGGATTTGGTAAGCCGTTACCAAAGTTACCAAATAGGGATAAGCAGCGAATTTCTGTCACCCAACGAAGTGCGTAAGTTGGAGAACATGCCGCAGCGTGCCGACGGTGGTGGTGATATTTACCGCAACCCAAACACAAAAACAGGAGCCGACGCTAAGGACGACAACCCACCAGCACCAACCACGGAGGACGGTGAGGATATGGATAACAAGCAAGCCAAGGCAGCAGTGGAAGTAATGTACACGCCGGAGCTTGTGGGGGCACTGCGTGAGTTAGTGGCTGATAGGGTTGAGCGTATGGTTCGACTAGAAGCCAATAAGGTGAAACAAGCGGCCAGCGGTAACGGTAACTTCTTGCAGTGGGCTGAAATGTTTTACGACGAGTTTGCTGCCAAAGTTCATGCGGCCTGGTGGCCATGTTTTAACGCAGTACGTGCCGCCGGCCTTGGTGGTGTTTGTGCATTTAATGACATTGTGACCGAGCACGTGAATGGTGGTGTGGAGCGGTTGTTAAACGTGACGGGCAATTGCCAGCAGCACGAGCTCCAAACGGCCATTGAGCAAGAAGTAGCAACGTGGGAAGAACGAACGACCAAAGCAATAACGCTAATTATGGAAGGCTAGACCATGGAACGACTTTATATATATGGCTCAATTGGTTGGGACGTGGACGCCCACTATATGCGGCTCGCACTTGAGGAAATTACCGGCGACATTGAGTTGCGTATCAACAGCGGTGGCGGTGACGTGTTCGAGGGGCAGGCCATTTATAGCCTGTTGGAAGATTACAAGCGTCGCAATAACGCCCGTGTGGTTGTGCATATTGACGCGCTGGCTGCCAGCATCGCCTCAATCATAGCCATGGCAGGCGACGAAATTGTAATCAGTGACGGCGGCATGATGATGATTCACCAGCCTTGGACGCCGGAGAGTGCTGGCAACGCTAGCGAGCTACGGGAAACGGCTGACGTGCTTGATAAGGTGTCGGCCACACTGGTGAGCATTTATGTAAACCGCACGGGCTTGGAGCCTGACACGATTGTGTCCTTGATGGATGAAGAAACATGGCTCACGGCTAGCGAGGCCATTACGTTGGGTTTTGCTGACACGCTTGCCAGTGCCAGCGAGGTAACGGCTGCAAGCATACAACTGTTCAATTATGTCAATGCACCTGCATGGTTAGCGGATGTGGAGCCGGTTGTACCTGGTAACGATTCGGCCAAACCACGCCTAAGCGTAGCCAAGGCACGCTTGGCACATTTGCGCAGTTGCAATAAATCGCAAGGCGAGTAAAACCAAAGTATAGGGCACGGCTCAAATGCCACCACGTGCCCGGTTATTTTCTAACGTGCAACTCTACAGCGGCACGCAGAGCGGACTTGTTTATTCAATGACCGCTGGCGGTGCCGTTTTATTCATGCACTGCTGGCACAGCTAAAAGGATTGGTTAGCTATGTTAGACCAAACACGTGAAAAGATTGCAGAACTGCAAGACAGCATTCAAGCAATTGTAAACCTTGCCGAAAACGACGACCGTGAACTCACGGCTGACGAAAACGGCCAAATTGATGAATCAATTAATCTGATTAACGAGCTACGCGAAGCGGAAGCCCGTTTGGAAAAGGTTGAAGAAGAAAAGCAGCGCATTGCATTGGCACGTCAGCCAAAGGCAGTCGAGGCACCAAAGGTATTGCCAGCAATACCAAAAGCAGCCACCAAACTGCGGGCATTTCGTGGCGAACACGCCGAGCGTAATGCGTACCACGCTGGCCAGTGGATTAAGGCTCAATTCCTTGGCGACCAAAACGCTAAGCAATTTTGCAATGACCATGGTCTTATCCTTGGTGCGCAGACCGGGGGCGACAACGCTTCTGGTGGATTTTTAGTCCCTGACCCGCTTAGTGCAGCCATAATCGACATTAGGGATTCGGTGGGCATTGCCCGCCAAATTAGCCGAGTGATTCCGCTGACCAGCGACACGCTTAGCGTGCCAAAGCGTAGCGGTGGGCTGACGATTGACTACCCATCTGAAGCGTCTGCAATCACTGCAAGCGACAAAAGTTGGGGCAACGTATCGCTCGCGGTTAAAAAGCAAGCCACACTTTCCAAAGTGTCGAATGAGCTTTTGGCCGATGCGGTTATTAACGTGGCTGACGACCTAGCTAGTGAAATCGGTTTTGCGTTTGCACAAGCAAGCGACAATGAATTGATTAACGGCGACGGTTCTTCAACCTACGGCAGCGAAACCGGTGTGCTGAGTGCCTTGGGTGCTGCTGGTAAAGTGACGCTTGATAGTGGCGAAACTAGCCAAAGCAACGTCGCACTTGCTGACTTGAATTCTGTTGCAGGTAAGCTCCCTGACAAGTACCACGCCCGCGCGGTTTGGGTTGTCAATCGTAGCTTCTTCGCTAACGTCATTCAGAAGCTCGTATACGCAGCCGGCGGCAACACTCACGGCGACATCGCCTCGGGTACAGCTCCAAGCCTGTTCGGTTATCCGGTTCACTTGACCGAGCAAATGCCAGCGGATGCAGCAGATAAGTGCGTTGCACTTTTCGGCTCTTTTGTTGACGGCGTTATCATTGGCGACCGTGCAGGAATCGAAATCGCTACAAGCGACTCGGTTTACTTTGCAGACGATTGCCTCGGAATTCGCGCAACATCACGCAACGACATTAATGTGCATGATGCTGGCGACGGTTCCAATGCTGGCGCTATTGTTGGCCTGTTTACCGCAGCCAGCTAAGCAATTACCACGGCCTTAAATGGGGAGTAGCTTTATGTTGCTTTTGTTCTTAGAAGATTGGCGCAGCTACAGGGCAGGTGGAACGTACGAAGTCGACGACGCCGTTGCCGAGTTAATCACTCGGCGCGGCTTCGCCGTTCGTGCACCAGCAAAGCCGACCAAGAAAAGGAAGACCGCGAATGGCAGTGCAACGGCACCGAGAAAACGCAAGCGTCCAGCCAGCAATTGAGCCGGTTACGGTTGATGAAGCCCGGCAGCATTGTGACCTTGACGACGCCTATTACGACAGCCAGTTGGCTCAGTTAGTCAACGCTGCGCGCGTAAAGGTTGAGCAGGACACACGCTTGGCGTTAATTAATCAAACACGGGTTCTACGTTTTGACGATTGGCCGGGCAATGGTGTTATTGAGTTACCGGTTGCCCCGGCGGTTAGCGTCAGCAGCGTAACCTATGTGGACACGGGTGGCAGTACCCAAACCGTTACAGCCGCTGACTACATTGTGGACGTAAATACAAAGCCGGGTCGCATAGTGTTAGGACATGGCAAAAGTTGGCCGTCGTGCCGGGGGCATTACAACGACATCGTTGTGACGTACGTGGCCGGACATGGGGAGGCAACCAGTAGCGTGCCCGAAATGGCACGGCTGGCCATTTTTATGCTGGTTCGACATTGGTTCGATAATGGCACGGCTGTTAGTAAGGATTTTGCACAGCCGACCGTCATGCCACTGGCTTACCAAAGCCTCGTCAATGCTTTGCATTGGGGGCAGTATCCATGAAGAAACTACGCCACCGCATTAGCTTGCAAAACCACAGCACGACGCAAGACGCAGCCGGGCAGGTGACAGAATCCTGGACAACCTACCGGAATTGCTTTGCGCGGGTAAATGATAAAAGCGGGAACGAACAATTGCAGGGCGACCGTAAGGTGCCGGTTACGTTTACCGCTATTGAAATTCGTTACCCACGCAGTGGCCGTTTCCCGGTGCAAGAAGACCGAGTGCTGTATCGGGAAACCACGGGACGAACCCGGCGGCTCAACATTAAAGAAGTAAACCAACGCGACGGCGTACAACGGAACCTCCTTTTGCAATGCGTGGAGGATGATGACTAATGAGCAGCCGCACTGGACTGGAATTTGAAGCAGATTTTGACGACGCAGAAGCCCAAGCCTTTTTCGACACGTTTGGCGAAAAGTATATGAAAAAGATCCATCGCAAGGCACTGCGGAAGGTTTGCTATGACGTACGCACGGCAGCACGTGCGTTGGCACCCGAAGACACTAGTGCGCTAGTGGACAGCATGGTTGTGCGTCGCCCGCAGGACAAAAAGGCCAAACGTGGGCAAACTGTGCTCGGCGTGGTTATCCACGAGGAGAAACTAAAAGCCAAAAGCGAGCAGGACTATGCGTACCACGCAGTCGTCGAGTATGGCAACAAGTACCGGGCGGCTGACCCGTTTTTACGGCCAGCAGCCGACCAAATGCGAGCACATGCGCGCCAAATATTACGCCGGGAAAGTATTCGTATTCTGACCGAGGAAAAGCCACCCAAGAAAAAGGCCAAGAAGTAAATGGCTGATATTGGAAAAGCTATACGGTTACGGCTGCTGAATGACGGCGACGTAACTGACAACGTGGGGACACGGATTTACCCGCGCGTCGTTCCGCAGGGCGTTGCGAACCCGTGCGTGCGATACCAAACAATTAGCTCCTTTCGTGACGGTGCGTTGGACGGTGGCACTGGCATGGTTACCGCAACCGTGCAGGTGGACGTATTTGCCGACACGCATTTGGCTGCGGAATTGGTTAGCGAAAAAATACGGGAATCCCTACAGGGTTTTCGTGGCACGGCCAGCGGAGTGGAGGTGCTTGGGTGCACCTTAACCAACAGCCGTGAAATGTATACCAAACCGGTCGACGCTTCGGACGACGGCGACTATCGGGTGGTTATGGATTTTGAGGTCGTCCACCAAGAAACTATTCCCACGCATTAGGAGAAAGCAATGGCCATAAACGTAGCCACTGGTAACGGTGCCACCCTTACGTTCAGCGGGTTCACCGGTAACGTGACAACAATCAGCGGAGCCGAAATGGAAATCGAGGCTATTGAAACCAGCCATTTAGGGACTACCGGTTACCGGGAATATATTCCCGGCTCGCTAAAAGAGGGCGGGGAGCTTGAAGTGGAATTCATTTTCACCGGCGATATGGTAGACCTTGGCGACGCTGGAACGGTGACCGTTACATACCCAAAAACAAACAGCGGCAGCAGTTCCGGCGCAACGTTAAGCGGAAGCGCATTTGTGCAGAACTTAAGTTATCCGGAAGCCACTAACGGCGAGGCCTTAGCTGCAAGCGTAACTTTTAAGTTCGATGGTGACACCGACCCGACGTTTAGCGCTGAGGCGTAAACGGTGGATATTCGCATTGCACCTCATCCGGCTAAGACGGCCAACGGCACGCAAGCACATGACGGCTTGTGGTGTATTTATTTGGATGACACGCAATGCGGGCACTTTTGGAAGAAGCCCGGTGACGACTTTGCTTACTTGTACAAAGCCTACCCGGCGGCTGTTATGGAGGCGGTTGATACCGCACTCATTACAGCAACCGGGCAGGCGCGAGCGGTCAGGTGTGCACCGGGATTAGTAAAGGTAACGGGCAGCGTTATGCCCATCATTGAAGATGATGACGAGGAGTGGGGAAATGAAGACGGCTGGTAAGGGCGATATTATCAAGTTCAAGAAACGGCGTTACACGTACGTCGAGATTCCTGAACTTGAGTTACGGGTTAGGATTCAGAGCTTAACTGAAAAGGAAAAATCTGAGTACGAAACCCAAATCCTAAGCAAGACCGGACGGGGCATTAGCCGCAGCCGGTTGATTGATGCAACCCGCCGGCTCGTTGCCTTGTGCGTCGTTGATGAAAAAGGCAATAGGTTGTTCGCGAGTGCGGAGGTTAGTGACCTTGCCGAAGTGGACGCCTTGGTAATTAGCCGCATTGCTGCGGAGTGTGAGCAGCATGTGGGTATGAAGGAAGGCGACATTGAGGAACTTGTGGGAAACTCCGAAACCGTCCACGTCGAAGATTCTGGTACAGACTAGCGTTAGCCGTTGGGCGGGTGGATGTTGACCAAATGGTTAGCGAAATGACACCGGAGGAAATGGACGGGTGGTTGGCTTACCACCGGCTAGAGCCTTTCGGTGACGAGTGGTATCGCAACGCCATACTTTGCGCCACGGTGGTCAACGCCAACGGGGCGAGTAAAAAGCCAATGTTGCCTGACGACTTTATGCCGGAAGCACCAACTAAGGAACCGGAAATAAATCCGGAGCAAGCTGGCAAGGACTTTTTAGCTGCAAGGTTTGGGAAATAACGCATGAGTACAATTGCCCATCTAAGCGTCGCGGTCAGTGCACGGGTTGAAGCCTTGGAAAAGGGATTCAAAAAGGCACAGCAAACGATTGACCAGTTAAAGACCAAAATCACCACCCTGCAAAAAACGAACAGCCAGCTAAAGAATTCATTCAGCGGTGCCCAAGATAAAATTAAGGGCTTACGCGACCGCATGGCGGAACTTCAAAAGGTTAGCTTCAATAACCTCAACCAAGGCTTCACTAATTTGCGGGGCAGCCTGAGCGGAATGCTTGGACCGCTTGGCAGGGTGGCGGCAGGCATTAGCGGAATCTTCCTAGCTAAGACGGCCATTGGCGGGGCTATGGAATTGGAGAAAATGCAAATCCAATTTGCCGGCCTGGCCGGGGGTGCAGATAACGCCAAGGCACACTTGCAGGAATTACGTGACTGGTCTGTAAGCACGCCGTTCCAGTTTATGGACATTGCAAACGCAAGCCGCACGTTGTTGGGCTTTGGTATGACCACAGCCCAAGTTATGCCAATGCTGCAAATGCTTGGAGATGTGTCCGCCGGGGCTGGCGTCGATTTATCACGGCTGGCGAGACAGATGGGTGAAATATCCGCCAAAGGCAAGGCGGACATGGTTGACCTGAAGCAATTGATTATTGCAGGCGTTCCGATTTGGAAACTGCTTGGGGAGCACACCGGTAAAACAACCGAGGAACTGCAAAAGATGAGCAGCCAAGGGCTGCTGTCGTTTGAGCTTATCAATGGTGCCTTGCAGCAGTCGACGGAAATCGGCGGCATGTATCATGAGCAAACGCAAGCGCAAAGCGAAACCACCAGCGGCAGGATTAGCACGCTAAAAGACAAGTTCATGGACTTAATGATGACCATTGGCGAAAAGCTCAAGCCGGTCATTGACGTGCTTATCGAGACAATGATTAAGGCCGTGGAATGGGTTAAGAGTTGGGACACTAAGACGGTCAAAATGATTGCGATAATTGGCGGGTGGGTGCTGGCCATTACCGGGGCAATCGTCGTCATTCGGAAGATCATTAACATCATAAAGAATCTGTCGGCTGTTTATAAAATGCTTACCAGTGCCCAAATCGTGCAGAAGGCCATGAGTGGACCTGGTGGATGGGCTGTGCTGGCAGCCGGGGCAACTATAGCAACCGCCAGCGTTATGGCTTTGAACGCGCAGTATGACGAATGGAACGGCAGCCTTGAAAAGACCGAGGATGGTTTAAAGCACCAAGAGCAGGCACAAGCTGCGGTTAATGATGCAACCGCTCAGGCCGTGCAAAAGGAAGAAGAAATTACCGAGGCACAAAAGGCGCGAGCGAAGGTAATGGACAAGCTGAAGCAAAAGGGTGCCGAGGTGGCCAAGGCCATGCGAACGCCTGCCGAGAAATTTGCCGACCGAATTGCTGAGCTTAATGAGTTGTTGGATACCGGAAGCGTTAGTTGGGAAACGTATAACCGGGCTGTCGCTAAGGCAACCGAAAACCTGCACGCCAGTAACAAGGAGCAGGCCAAGAAGAACCAAGTGGAGCGACGCAACGTTGGGGCAGTTACCCGGCGAAGCGTGGCAGCATTTAGCGCCTCCAATAAATCGGACAGCAATTGGCGCAAACAGTTCAACATGCAGCAACAGCAACTCGCCTCCCAACAACAGGCGAACCAAATTATGCAACAGGTTGCTACCAACACAAGCAACCTAGTTAGCTTCCAACCCACAAGCGCGAGCGTACCATAGGGGACAGACATGGCAGTTGTTAAAGTGCACACGTTGCACAACGAATGGACGGGCACGATAAAAGGCAAGGCGGAGGAAACGGAGTTTTCTTGTAGCTACGTAATCGAGGTCAATGATGCAAATGACGGACCCGAAACGGTAACCGAGCACGATGACCTTCCGCAGTTAGGTGACTTGTATGAGCTTGGCAACGACGGCGACGTGCCGCACAAGGTGACCGAAAAGTCATTCTCCCGCATTGATGACAAGCACTTAAAATGTGTCGTCAAGTGGAGCATTCCAAAACCTAAAAAGAAAAAGAACCCGGCGGAGCAGGATAGCTCAACCCATAACAACCCGCTGCTAGAACCGCCCGGTATTGAACTGCGTGAAATGAAGCAAGAGGAGGCGGCTGTATTTGGTACCTATATTGGCCAATACGATGTCTACCCGACGGGAACAAATAGTAACCCGTTGCGGGCAGGGTGGGGGCACGGCGGCTCCCCTGATGCCAAAACACATGCCGAGCCGTCCACTGACTTGACTGTGCGTGGTGGTATCAAGAACGCGACGGCCATTATTAACAGTGCCGGGGCACCGTTTGACCCACCGCTTACCCGTGACCGTTCATTGCTGGCCGTCATCATTAAACGGAATGTCCAGTATTACCCTTGGCACCATATGGATTGGGTGCAGACGGTCAATAAGGATAGCTGGACGCTAGACCACCCGTGGCGAAACCTAATAAAGACCTTCTGGCCATTTAGCTGCTATATGTTCAGCATTACCGGCCAATTCACTTATGAAACTGTCGGCAACGTGACGTTCAAATATTGGCAAATGTCATATGAGTTTCACGTTGACGAACTTTATGGGTGGCGGCGTGACGTGCTGGACTACGGTTACGACCAAAGCGGTGGCAAGCACGTACCGGGTGCCGGAAGCTATTCGGATTTTCAACAAAACAACGTCCCACCACCTGCCGGGCAAGTTCCGATTTTATCCGCCACCGGGATGCAACCAAAAGACCCCGTCAAGCTGGACGGCGGTGGCAGTGCACTGACACCGCACAGCGGACCCGACGCCGTTTATCTCAAGTGGGCTATATACCCCGAGATTGATTACGGGAACGCAATCAGCACGTTTTTCAATCACTACAGCGGCGCTAACGCCGACGACGTTTAAGGGAGTAATACAATGGCCGACGTTACTTGGTATGGAACTGACACAACTAACCCGACGAACGTGGGGACGGGTGCAAACTGGTCAACCAGTTCCGTGCCGACCACGGGTGACCATGTAAGGCTTGTGGCCGGTTACACCGGCAGCATAAGCGAAAGCCTTAGTTCGCTGGCAAGCGTGGCGTTGGGTGACTTTGTGGTGGAGCACGGTTTTACCGGCAGCATTGGCAAGCTAGGCACACCGCTGGACATACAGGCTAGCCGGTTTGAGTTTCATGGTGGCGGCACCAGCTACATTAACCTCCAAAGCAGCAGCATTGACGCCATTGTGCACGGCACCAACCAGAACGCTGCCATTGGCCGGCGTGGTTTATATCTAACGGGCACCACGCTGCAAACGGTGAGCGTCACTGGTGGCGACGTTGGTATTGCCAGCCAGCACGGTGACACGAGTAGCGTGTCAACATTGCGCGTCCATAGCGGTCTCGTTTACGTCGGCAACGGCTGCACGTTGACAACGGTTGACGTGTATGGTGGCCGGGTGGAACTGCAAGCTAATGTGACGAATCTAAATGTATACGGCGGCACGGTGGTGCTTGCCGAGGATGCTGACGCAACAACGATAACGGTTGAGGGTGGTGCGGTTGATAACATCGGAAGCGGTGATATTACCACCGCCACAATTAAGGGCGGTGTGCTATCCATGCGGGGCGGCATAGCCCGGACGATAACGACGCTGAATTATTACGCCGGCGGCAATTTGGAATTTGACGACGATGTGGTAACGATAACCACGCCCAACTTCTTTGGACCAATTAGGCTAAGCAGCGTGCAAATGTAATGGCAGAGCATACGCTAAATACCGAAGCGGTCAAAAACGTAAGGCGGCAGTATAACGAGCAGCGTTATACGGCAACGCCACAGCACCGCACTATTCACCGTCGCAATTGGAAGGAAAACAATTACGCCTTCCTCGCTAAAACGGATACCGCCGGCGTCGGTGGCCGTACGTATGATGCGGCAGCCGCTACAGATACGCTAGGCACGGGAACGGTGAGGCTTTATTGGGTAGACCCTAACGGGCTGCTGCTTGATAGTGGGACGGACATTTTGGCGTACAACATGGCCACAAGTGCGGTTACGGCTGACACCTTTGTACAGTTAAAACTCGTGTCCGGCGTCTACATGGTAGACGTCGAAGACTGCGGTTAATCCAACGGGGGCAGGCGTGGGTCTTAAAAAGCATAGTCCCGGTTGTAACTGCTGTGGCGGCTGTTATATCATCCAACGGCAAGGCGGCACCGGGCTGGACGAATGGGATTTGGCCGACGATTTTACGGTCACGGGAACTTATGCTCAGAGTGCAAATTATCTCAACCCGGTTAGTGGTTTGGTGGCAATCAGTGCCGCCAGTGATAACGACCCCGACCGTTTCTTTTTCACCGTCAGCGGTGCCTTAGCTGGTGACCGCTATGAGTTATATGTGGCCTACGTTGACGCCAGCAATTACCTCAGAATTGACGTTGAGTACGAAGCACCGGGCGGCAGTTACAAGGGATTCAATACGGTCAAGTTTTACCAAGTTGCCAGCGGTGTGGAATCGCAAATTGGCAGCACGCATAACTTTCACCACCATGCGGGCAATGTGACATTTGAGGGCTGTTACACGGACGCCGGTTACAGCGGCAGCGGTGAGGTGCGGTGCAGCATTTACCCGGAAGGGTATGACCAGTATTGGACGGCAGGGCGAAACACCGTTTACAGTTTCAGCGAGGCCGTTACAACCAGCGGAACAAAGGTTGGCATGGGCTTCCCGGTAATTGCCGACAGCCGCACAATTGACGTCTTTGCAATTGGGTGGGCGTATCACAAGGACGAGAAAAGCCAGTGCCCGGCCTGTGGAATGGGTTGCGAAACTAATGATTGGGAGGTCAATTTTGCCCGCCGGCAACACCATGATGAAGCCACGTTTGACCATGTGTTTGAAAATATCGACGGCGGCACCACCAGCAACGAAACGGACACGGCTGGCACCTTTAGAGGTGTTAATCTTGACGGCACGCTTGAGAAATATATTGCTTACAGCGAAAGCGCTGATTGTGATTCGCACAACGTGCGGGTCACGTTACAAGTAAATGACCACAGCGTTAGCCCCGCCACGACACGGGCGACTGAGGTTTGCCTCATAACGGATTACTTTGACGAGGATAATTACCATTACGGACTAATGGAGTACAACCCGGCCAGCGTGGGCACCGTCATGCTCTCGGTGGTCAAGGTGGAGGCCGGCAGCAGTAGCGTTATTGATAGCACAGCCATTAGCGGCGTCGGTTTTCCCGACACCATATCTGTCGAGGTGTGCCACGTTAGCACCACCGAGCTTCGGGTTAATTGTGAGGTGGGTGAGCTAACCGTTACCACGGACTTTTATGGCGGCAAAAAGGTTGGCGTTATGAAAACGCTGGCGGCTGATTGCGTGTTGAAGGACTTTGTTAGTTACAAGACGCTATATAGCGAATACACGACAGACCAGCACCAGTGTGAGCGTTGCCAGAACCATGCGTGTATGAATTGCGACGTTGATTTAATGCAGGTTGAGTTAATCGACTTCCCGTGGGGTGCACAGCGTTGCGATTATTGCGACGAGGTGCGTGGGACGTATATTTTGCAAAGCAAAAAGACCTTCACAAGTGACCCGTGGGAAAAAGTGCGGTGCTACTGGCAGGCACAAGAAACGGTAAGCGGCCAAACGGTTACGCTAACGCTGCATATCCATGACGACCCATGGCGTTGGGACGCTAAATATCTGGAGCTAATCATGCAGGTGAACGACGATTGCGTTCAATATGCCGCAGGCATTAGCGCAACGTTCACAGCAACGGACACGGATTGCGAGTTTAAGGACGTGCGTTTCGGAATCCGCAGCCGGGACGGGACAAGGGCGTGCGCGTGGCCGTTAAGTGTAAAGGTGGGGACGGTATGAGATGGGTTTGCCCGAATTGTGAACTGGTGTTGCAGGAGCCACAGCACCCGATTCGCTGCCACTGTGGCACGACTACAGATAAGCACGGCAAAACGGTTAGCCGTGGCCTTGGTGATAAAGTCGCCAAACTAACCAAGGCGGTGGGCGTTAAGCCGTGCGGTGGTTGCAAGCAACGGCAGGGCACACTAAACCGGTTATTCCCAAACAAGGCCACACAGGCCGACGTTTTAATCCTGGTTCCAATTGGTGCCAGCAGTTCCTTCACCGATACGCGCGGCACGCTGCTTGGCGAGCAGTTAGAGACGCTAGGCGTAACCACAGTGGTGCACGGGTTAAACGTGGCCAGCCAGCAACGTATTGATGAGGTGCTCGAAACCGTGCGGCCACGGCTGGTCATTAATCAAGCCATGGTTTTAACAGCCGAGGCGGTGGAACACCTAGTGGCACGACACAAGCGTAGCAAATGGCTGACAATCAACCACAGCAGTTTCAGCGATATGATTCGCGTCCGCAACTGGCTGCCGCAACATGCAAACTTCCTAAACCTTGCCCGTGATAATGCCCGCTGCTTTTATGGCCACGTCGATAACCGGCAATTCCTTGAACGCCTTGGCGTAACCCGAGCCTTTCACGTCCCCAACTGCGTGCGCATACCGCAGGCGGTTGGAGTGGTGGCACCACGTAGCCCGCTGCGGCTATCGTTAGTGTGCCGGCCTGACCCGTTAAAGAATGTTCCGAACCAGTTGCTAGCCTGTGCAGGCGTGGGCGACGTGCGGGTGTTAATGAGCCTGGCACATGATGCAGGCCACCAGTTAGAGCCGCTGGTCAAGGCGTTGGCCTTGGACACGGTTGCAACGCCGTGGGTGCAGTGGGAACAGTTTACGCAGTGGATAGCGGCTGAGGTTGATATTGGGCTACAGGTTAGCTTCACCGAATCCATGAATTACGTGGCACTTGAGCACATGCTACTTCATAAGCCGGTGGTTGGCAGTGGTGCAGTGCGTTACCTGCCGGGGCATTGGAAGGCTGAGGCGGATTGCCCGGACAGCATAACGGCGGTGGTTAAGCACTTGCGCGATAATTACGACGTGGAGGCGGCCATGGCCAGAAGTGTGGCGGTTGAATTTGCCGAGCGTAATAACGAGCAATTCGTGGAACTGGTGAAAACAAGGCTTTTATAGCCGTTGCCCAAGGCACTAAATGGCACATTTGCCCCTGTGAGGTAGGGTTATTGGTGCCCGTAATGCAACGCAAATACGGGAGAATGAAGCTATGGGATACAAACGCAATCAACGACGCAAGGCTGTGCAGCCACCGGCCACGGTGGTACCTGGCGGCAAGATCGAACGCAAGACAGTTAAGACGGATAACAAGGTAAATAAGACGGAGGCCAAGACGCAGCTAGTGGCAGCGAAGGCCAACCGCCTTAAATGGCTGGTCATTCTCATTGGCATTGGTTTGGTTGCCTATATGGTTATTAGCCGGGGCGGCCTTGGTGGGTTGGGCGGATTATTGAAGTTGTTTAAGGGAGGGCAGTAAGGTGGCCAGTAAAGAAGACGTACTTACTAAAGGCTTTTGGCAAAGCAAAACAATGAAGTTCAACGTGCTAACGTTACTGGTAACGGTGGTGACGTTTCTCGTCGATAATGATTTCTTCGTAAGCAACCCAACCGCTGCGACGGTAGCCGGCGTGGTGGTGACCGTTGGGAATATCGGGTTGCGTTTTATTACGAGCCAACGTGTGCAGATAGGTGGTGATAAGAATGACGGGCAAATCTCCGCAACGGATTGACCAGCACTTAAGGCGTATGGCTGAGGACGCTGTGCTTGATGTAATGCAGGGCACGCAGGTTACTGGCTTAGATGATTTGCGGCAAAAGGCTGCGGAGTTGTTACAGGACAGGTATGGCGAGCCGAGCCGTGTGTTGGGTACGCATTTGGACAATGCCGTTGCTGCTATTGATTACCTGAGCCGCACGTGGGCAGCTAATCAGCGCGTGAGCCAGCGGTAGGCGTTTTGCAACGTGGGTTCTATATAATCAGCCGTGTAACGCTTGGCGGCCTGTGTCAAAGTGTTTAGGGCGTGCAGTTGGTTCTCCTTCACCCGCTGCACGCCTTTTTAATTAAAGGTGTGAGATATGAGCAACGAAATGACTGACGCCTTAACCGGGCTGCGGGATAAGATTCAAGAAATGGACACACGTTTGGAAGCGATACAGGCGGAGCTAAGGCCGATAACCAAACTCTTTGGGGGAAACGGGCGGCCTAGTTTGGAGGCAAGGATTTACCACCAAGAGCAGCAGGTAACTCTAATCAGCCGCTCGGCTGCGTGGTCGGCTCGGTTTGCAGTTGGTGCCATGGTTGGAGCGTTAGGGACGCTTCTATGGTCGCTGTTATCTCGTCCATAACATGCAGCGGCAGCGCTAGCACATGATGTACGCAGGAAATGAACCTGCTGCCCATGCTTTCGTATTCAATTAGCTGCATGGCGTCGGCCAGCGTTAGCCGTACAAACGTTTCGTTCCCGTCGGTGCGGGTTACCTCGATAATGTGTGTATTCATCTCGTCGCCTTGTCGTGTGGTCGTTATCAGCCAGATTGTACGCTTCCTTTCAGATCCTCCGCACGTTTATGGCTTAATTCTTAGGTCATGGCATGGCCGGTCATAGTAGTAAAAACGCTACACCGCCCAAGCGTTGTAATGTTTTTACTACACACGCAACCGGTTGCAATACCCAACCCCCCTTCTTGCAATTAAACCATCGGTATAGCTCTATATGAGCCGGTACGTTAGCCGTAATGCTTTTGCGTTTCTATGGCTTGATTAAGCTGCATGTCCGGATGATAGCGTCGTGTCATTTCTTGGGTAACATGGCCGAGCACTGCTTGGGCTGCCTCAATCCCACCTTGTTCCACTAGCGTTGTGTTACGGCGGTAGCGCAGCAGGTGCGGGAATATGTCGGATACGCCAACGCGCTTGGCAACCCGCTTCATTGCCTGCCGGTAGGTGTCCACCGTGTAACTTTCGTTCGTAATCTTAGTCACGCCCGTTGGTAATTGCTCATAAACACTTTGCCAAGTAGGTGCCTGCGTTACCGGCGGCTCATAGCCAAGCAGTTTAAACGTGGTGCCAAACTTCTTTTTAGTGCCAGTCTTTTCAATCACATAGCCACGGTTCCTGAGATAGTGTAAAGCTCCGCCGTAATGCTTCTTGATTTGCATAAGCTCATTACATTTAACCTCGCCACGCTCAAGGCGTTTAAGAATCTTAGCGGCCACATGCTTGGGGTCAATCTCTAGGCTTTTGCGGTTGTGTGACTCAAGGCTGATAAGCCACCGGTAATAACTGGCATTGGCTTGCGGGTTGAAAATGTACTCGTGCCCCCGGTCTGGCCGCTGCTGCTCATAATCGAGTAGCGCCTGCACCGCCGTGGCACCAAAAACGATATTCAGCCGCCCGATTTTCTCAATGGTCTTATGCTGCGGGGCGTAGATCCAGCAGCCGTCAGTCTCGTAACGGCTTTGGTCAATATCTGCCCATTTGAGGTCAACTAAGTTACCGCTCCGCATTCCGGTGTTAAGCTGTACGGCGAGCATGGTGTGCACGGTTGGCGGTGCAGCGTCTATGATTTTTTGCACGTCGTCTACGCTAGGCGTAGCCCGTTGCTTTTTAAGTTTAACGCCGTCCACCTTACGCAAACCTTTGACCATTAATAGGTATGCGTAAACGTCTTTATGGCACAGGTGTTTTTGAGCACCCCACCTAAATATGTCACGGATTAACCAAACCTTCTTCGCTATCGTGGCTTGCGCGTTACCAATGCGGTTCATAAGGCGGTGCTGAATATCCTCCAGTTCACTCGTCTTAAACGTATCGGCTGCTCGGTGGCCGTAAGGTGCCAGCAGTTTGCGAACCGTATCAATGGCCTGCAAGGCGCGGGTATCACGTGCCGCCGTCGCGCGGTCGCTGCTGTCCGGGTTACGCCTGCCCCGCTCATTATCAAGATAAGCGTCAACTAGTTCGTCGATTGTTACGCACTCGTAGGAATCGAACCTGGCGTCCTCGGCTGGCCGGCGTTCAACCTGTTGGCCGGTTTGCGTTCCGTACCATTTTTCAAAGTCGCGCCACATTTCGCGCGAGTTATATTTACCGGCAAAGTATTTCGTTTTTCGTACCGTCTTACCTTGGGCATTAGTAACCGTCCAACGTGCGTAACCCTTGCCCGTGCTTTTGTGTAAACGTGGCTCGGTTGGTAATGGTGTAGTCGTCATAACAATCTCCTTCAATGTGCTAAATGGTGTAAACGTTACACCACTCAAGTGAGTTAAAACTCAGCACGTAGATTGTATGACGCTTTAAAACTAGAGAAAAGGGGTTATAGAGCTATATAGAAGGGTAACGGCCTTATGAGCCTCGCGAGCTACCGGGCTGCTCCACCCCGCGATATGTAACGCTTACTCTTGTTTTTAAGTGTCAAACGCTCCTGTTAGTTATGCTGAGTTATGTTAATTGCATCGGCACGAGTATACCTAGAAATACAGTGTTTATAAAGGGCATGGTGTAAAATGGTGTAAAATGGTGTAAACCCGCGCTCCGGTGCGTTTCAACACCCCCGCCTCTATTCGCTATCCTTGGCAATCTCTAATTCAAACAAGGCTTGCTCAACGTAACTGGTAAACACCTGCACCCGCCTCACCGCCTCGGTGGTGTTTGCCATGTGGCTGACTTCAATCGTTTCAGCCCCAAGCGTTTCAGCATTTTCAGCCAGTGCGTTTATTTTAGCTGCCGCCCTGTGAAGCGTGTCCGCAATGGTGCCAAGTGCACCGACCTTGATTTGTGTGAGATTCTTTTGGGGCATGATTATGTAAAGAAAAGTGCAACCGTGTTAATTAGTGATTACGTATTTATACGGATTGGTGACATATACGCAACCGCTTATGGGTGCGGTTTATGAAAAATAATGCCCCGGCGGTTTGCAAAAGGCTAAACAGCCCTATATAACCCTATACGGTAATAACGTAAGCAAGGAGGGCGATATGATAAACCAAACCACGGAGCCAGCCGTTACGCTGGCAGACTTTGAACACGCTTTGACGATTCAAGAGGTGGCGGATTCTCTTAATCTGCATTACATGACTGTCAGCCGCTGGCTGCACAACGGCACGCTTAAAGGTTACAAGGTTGGACGCAAGTGGCACGTGCTGCCAGTTGACCTCGATGCGTTTCTCAACAACGCCGGCAACGCAACGGAGGCCAAGTAATGCAACTAGACCTATTTGCACAGGTGGCCACGGAGCCACGGTTAGCACGTTTGGGCGACCCAAGCACAAGCAAAGCAGCAGCAACGGAATTGGAACGCAGTGGTGCCGGTGGGCGCATGTGCCGGCTTGCCCTGCATTTAATCAAATCAAATCCTGGTAAGACCGCCAAGGAGCTTGAAGGCATACGGTCGTTAGACGATGGGCAGGTACGTAAACGTCTGACCACGTTGGAGCGTCAAGGGTTTATTAGGCGTGGGGAGCCACGGAGTTGCACAGTCAGCGGACGACGTGCTGCAACTTGGTGGCTTGCGTGAGCTTGTGTGTGCTCGCGCTACTTGCCACGGCTGGCCGAAGGATTGGCTGGCCGTGGTTTTAACTTAACCCCACGGAGGTGGCCGCATGGCTGAAGGGCGTTTCACGGATGAAGAACAGCAACTCATTTTATATTTACGAGCCAAGGGCAAAACGTTTAAGGAAATCGGCCAGCACATTGGCCGGCACCCATCAAGCGTCTGCCGGTACTGCACGGGTGAGCGTGGCGAAATACGACGCTTCGCCCGCAAGCCGTGGCGGTGCCACGGATGCGGTGGACTGCAATTGCGCAAAGAGTGCCTCACCTGCAAGACACGTAGGCAGCAGGAAAACGACACCGCCTTCAAAAACAGGCAAAGCGCAAAGCAGTGGCACAAGCAAATTACAAGCAAGCACGCCCGGCGTTGTAATCATCGGGGACATTTCCATGTCACTTGAGGATTACGGCAGCGTACCAAGTTGGATTTGGGGACGCTATCTGCTCAACACGTACACGGTAAACGATTTCAAGGTCAACGGCAGGCCGGTTAATAACTTGGAGATGCAAGCCGTCATTAGTGCATACCAAAAGTTGAAGGAGGTCAGAAATGACATTAGACATTGGACGCAAACCGCAAACGGTGAAACCGAGGAGAATCAAAATGCTGGTGTCTGGCAGCGCGGGCACCGGTAAAACGTGGGGGGCTTTGGATTATCCCGGCCTGTTCTATATAGACGTGGAGGGTGGTGCTACCGAGCCGGAGTATACGACGAAGCTGGCTGACGCCGGGGCGTTGTATATGGGCGTTGATGAAGGCAGCCAGCAAGCCATTCCGGTGCTGGAAGCCTTTTACAAGTTAAAGACGCAAAAGCATGACCGTGTAACCATGGTGCTCGATTCGATTACCAAATGGTTCCAAGTGCAAACCGTGGAAGCGGAGCAACAGGTGGGCAGCCAATATGGTGCCGACAAAAAGGAAGCCATTAAGTGGCTACGCCGATTGGTGCGGCATATCGACAGCCTAGACATGAACGTCATTCTGATTGCCCACAGCAAACCGCATTGGGTGGACGGTGAAAGTGCTGGCACGACGTTCGATTGTTGGGACAAGTTGGAGTATGAGCTTGACCTTTGGGTTGAGGTAAGCCGGGAAGGCACGCAGCGAATTGCCACCGTGCGTAAAAGCCGGGTAGCCGCCTTCCCCATGGGTAAGCGGTTCCCATGGAGTTACGACACGTTTGCCGAAACCTATGGCCGGGATGCTGTGGAGGCAAAAAGCAAAGGGATGAAGCAAGGCGACGTTCTTGCCGCGCTGATTGCTGACCACGCTATAGACGACGACCTTGTGGCACGCTGGCTTGAAAAATCGGGCGTTGCCACGGTGGCCGAAATGAAGGCAGCCGAGCAAAAGGCTTGCATTACTTGGATTGAAGAAAACCTGGTAACCGCATAAGCGGGAAGGAGGCATTGTTATGCCATTAGTGAAAAAAGATTGGGGCGAAATGGAAAGCAAGGAGCGTAAGGTGTTGCCGGAAGGCAGCTATGACTTCGAGGTGGCTAATGCTGAGCTATCAACGGCAGCCAGCGGCAACGAGATGATTACGCTCCGGCTTACCGTATTTGACGGCAACGGCGGCAAGGTATCGGTCTTTGACCGGCTGGTGTTTACCGATAAGGCCGGCTGGAAGATCGCGCAGTTCGTTAAGGCCATTGGTTCGCCTGAGCTAGTTGGTGGCGAGCTTGGCGTTACTGATTGCATGGGTGCAGCCGGGCAAAGCTATTTGAAGGTCGAGGAAAGTGACCAGTGGGGCACCCGTAACGTGGTAGCAGGTTATGACGAGCCGGTTGGCACCAAGCCAATTGCAGCCGCCAAACCAGTTAAGCCACCAGTTAAGGCTCCCGTTCCGACAGGAGATGACATTCCGTTCTGATGATTTACCGTTGCTACTTTTTAACGGAGCCGGAGATAAAGCTGGCTCGGCGTTTTGTGGATGATGAGACAGCCTTGCGGTGGTTTGCCGCCATGTGGCACGCCGTAAGGGCTGACCATCCTCACGTATGTAACGGCTACCTTTTCAAAGCACGTGGCAAACTGGTTAAGCACGTGCAGCAAACGAAATACGAGATTATTTGATGGCTGGCGATTGGATTAAGTTACACCGCAAATTGACCGAAAGCGCGGTGTTCAAAGATAGCGAAACGTTGCACGTGTGGATTTACATTCTGACCCACGCAAATTGGAAGGACGCCCAACTGCTGGACGGTACTTGGTTGCGTGCCGGGGAGCTAATTACGAGCCGTGACCGCATTGCAAAAGTGTGCAAAATGTCACCACATAAGGCTTATCGGCGCGTGCACGCATTAAAGAACTTGGGACAAATTGACGTAAAAACGCACAACAAAGGAACGCATATAAAGGTCTTAAATTGGGGCACTTATCAACACGACGCACAGCCAAGCGCACAACAAGCGCACAGCCAGCGCACAGCAAGCGCACAGCAAGCGCGCACAGAAGAAGAAAGAAATAAAGAAAGAACACTATTTAATAGTGTTTTGCCGCAGCCAAAACACACCCAAAACAAAGCTAGGACAAAGGCAGCCTATACGGTTGAGTTTGAGGCGTTTTGGGACGTGTGGCCACGGCGTAGGCGTAACAACAAACGCCGGGCATTCAAGGAGTGGCAGCGGGCAAAGCAACGCAGCCCGGTGGCCACGATTATGGAAGCGGCTGAGCGGTATGCAAACAGTGAAAAAGGGCGGGGCGATTATTGCCAAATGCCGAGCACTTGGTTGCATGGTGACGGGTGGGAGGATGACCCGGCTAGCCTGCACGACAAAAGTGCCCCGTTGGAGTACAAGCCACCAACACGCTCGGCAGTTGATGAGCAAGCCAGTGTATTGTTCCGCGAGTTTGCTGATTGCCGGCGGCAGTTAGCTGGTGCGGCACAGGGGACAAATGAGCACAGCGTTTTGCAAGCACGCCTCGCACGGCTGCGGGAGCAAATGGGTTAGGCGTTATGAGTATGACCTTTGGTAGCTTGTTCGCCGGCATTGGCGGTATTGACCTTGGCCTTGAGCGTGCGGGTTGGGAGTGCAAGTGGCAAGTTGAGATTGATGCCTATGCGACACAAGTGTTGGCCAAACACTGGCCGCAAGTAATCCGGTGGGACGACGTGTGTACATTCCCGCCGGCTGGTTCGTGGGACGTGGATTTGATAGCCGCCGGGTTCCCGTGCCAAGACATTAGCACCAGCGGCAAAAAGGAAGGCGTCCATGGTAGCCGGTCAGGGTTGTTCTTTGAGGTCATTCGCATCGCTGAGCTATTGCGACCGTCGTGGGTCTTATTGGAAAACACGACAGCGCTTACTTATGCCGGGGCAGGGTATGGAACCGTTCTCGGAGCGTTGGCCGAGGTCGGGTATGACTGTGAATGGCATTGCCTACCGGTTGCCGGATTTGGTGCCCCGCATATCAGGGACAGGATATTCATCATTGCCAAATACAGGCAGGGGGTGGAAAGGCACGAAACGGAAGTCTATTGCATCCAGTGCGGGTTACCTGTTTTTAGTGGATGCGGATGCGAGCACGGAGAATGGCAGTGTAGGGACTGCGGGGAGTGGACATATCCGTGGCACTACAGCCGGGCGGATGGGTGCCAAACCTGCGGCTCCACAAATGTGGCCGACGCCTACGGCAAACGAGGACGCAGCGGGTACGCCGGACGGCAACATGCAGCGTATGTTAGGCAACCACCCGGCAGTTCGTGGGGAAGGTGGTGGCGTGTTGAACCCGACGTGGGTCGAGTGGCTCATGGGATTCCCCGCCGGGTGGACAGACTTAGAGGGTTAGGGAATGCGGTTGTGCCGCAAGTGGCTGAGTTTTTGGGGCGTGCCATTGCCGGGGCGTACAAGATTGAACGAGATGGTTGAACACGTTATAGCTTGTGCCGTGCTAATGCTGGCCGGCCTTTTTTGTTTTTGGACTTTACCCTTCGAGGAATCATATGAGAACGAGATTCATTAAACCACGCAACCGCCAACGGTGTGTCGTGCGTGCCAGCACGGTGGACGTGTTTGCAGCCATTAAGCCACAGGTGAAGAACTTGGGCATGGAGGAAGTGGGAATAGTACGTTACTGGCTGCACGTGTGCTTCTGGTGGCGCAAGCCAAAGGTGAAGCGTAATGGCCAAGCGTAGCAAAGGCGGGCGGCACTACACAGCAAACAGAATCCAGCCTTGGGACGTCATCATTGAATACGAGCTTGGTTACTTTGCGGGCAACGTGGTGAAGTATCTGTTGCGAAGTGCACCTGGTAACCCGAAACAGAAACACCCAACGCCGGAAGGCACGTTGGAGGATTTGCGCAAGGCGTTGCACTATTGCGAGCAGTTAGTAGCGTTGCAGGAAGCACGGGTAAGCAATGGCAGCTAAGCGGGTGATTGTAAGCAAAGCCAGCACGGGCGACGATTTGGTGCTCCACCTAATGATTAACCCGATGACGATTATTGACATGCGTGTGGATTTAACGCACGTATTGACGGCCATGCTGCCCAAGGCCGTGCGTAACGTGGTGCGACGATATGAGGCCGGCTTGGAGGTGGCTGCCGTAAGTGGCCAGCCAGTTACGTTGACCACAGTTGTGAATGGTAAGTGTGTAAAGCGGGAGTATGAGGTGCAGTAATGAGCGGCAAGCGGTCAAGAAATAAGGGCAAGGTTGGTGAGCGTGAGCTAGCCAAACGGTTGGGGCAGTTGCTTAAAGTTGACGCCCACCGCAGCCAACAGTATTGCGGGGCGGCTGGTGACAGTGACGTGGCTGGTGTGCCCGGCTTACATGTGGAGTGTAAGCGGCAGGAGCGTGCGCAAGTATACGCATGGATTGAACAAGCGACCGGAGATTGCCTAGCGGGTGACGTGCCAGTGGTATGCCATAGGCAGAACGGAAAGCAGTGGTTGCTAATTTGCGAGCTTGACGACTTGGTGAGCCTCAGCCGCTGCGTGGTTGAGTTGGTCGGCATGGATGACCAGCCTCTTAAACGGCTGCCCAAGTAGCCAAAAAACAATCAGATAGTTAATGCACTCACGCATTGATATTAATGCGTGGACGCATTACAATACGATATAGAGGAAAGGTTTATTAAACCCAAAACACTAACAACGAAGGAAACGAAACGATGGCAAATACAAGACAACAAAATAACCTGACACTAGCCTTGGCCGAAAGCGTGCGACAGGGACGTGATTTTGAAGGCAACTTAGAGACGCAGCGGTTCTATTACGTTGAAGCCACTACGCCGTTTGGTTATGTATTTTGCCATTACCGTGTTTTTGAGGCACATGAACAAATGGCAGCCGAGGCGTTTCTAGAAAAGGTAAGCGGAAAGCTGAATGGTGCTAACGCCGATTCACTTGATAGGCGTTATTGGACTCAACGTGGCCACCACGTTTATGGCTCGGCAGCCTATCAGCTCGAAGGCGGCGAGGATGAGCTACGGAGGTTTGAGGCCGAGACGGCTGCTGATTACACAAGCGAAGAATTGCAACGGCTAGGCTAAGCCAACACAGTTACCAGTTTTTGAATTAAGAAGGAACCAAGATGATGAACGAAACAAAAAACAATAACGAAACCATTTGGGTAACACCGCAAACGCTTGCAGGCATTAAACGGGTTGACGTTGGCGGTGCACATATGCACCTGCATGGCGACGTTGGACTATGGGTTGAGGAATGGCTGCTTGAAAACGAGTTTGCTGGCGGAGTGGACGTTGACGCAAGTTTAGTGGAAATGCTGATCGAGGATTGTGACTACAGCCGGGGCGAGGCTGAAGCAGAAGCAGCATGTGAGGCCGGCCTGTTGGCTTGGCATGAGCACAACGAGTACCCGCCGAGTTATGCGGAGCAAATTACGGTTGCTTGTGGTTGGTTTGAGCCAAAGACCAAGCCGGGCACCGTGGACGAGATTATTGACGCCGTTGGTTTGGAATACGTTGATTACCTCGACCAGCTAAATGACAACGATGAAGTTAAGTAACTAAGCCCACTGCCATGGGCTGCAATCACAAGGAGATGAAATGGATACCAAGGAAATTAAAAACGCTCTAGCGAATATCAAAACGGAGATTCTAGAGATTCAATTAGCCTTGACGCAAACGCTGGCGGAGTACGGGATAACGGACACGGATGCGGTTCAGATAATCACAGGCTTAACCGCCCAAGCTATAGCCAAGCAAAAGGAAAAGGGAAACATGGAGGACTTGCATAAGCTCTGGAAGCAGACCTGTTATGGCCGCAAGCTCAAGTTTCGAACTCCCGTGAGTTTTTGCAGCCTAAATGAACGGTTACAGGTGATTGACGATTGGCTGGATGTGACACACGTAAGGTTCTACAAATACCAACCGCGCAAGAAACTGCTATGGGTAATGGTGCCGGAGGGCAAGCTGCGTAACGGCAGTTACCGCGACAACCTTCAACCGCTAACCCTGTTGCAATGTGTGAGATTTGGCTTGGAAATTGACCGGGTGTGGAGCACCGTTTAACCCTAAGAGTGAATGAAACTAACTAACCCCACTGCCATGGGGCAACAACCACAAGGAGAATAAAATGGCTATTGCGATTAAATACAACGGCGGGCTTTTGATGATTGAGACGACGGTGGTGTGTTTTCCGGCTTTGAATAAAAATGACTGGTTGCAAACCAACGACCTCGAAATCATGCGGGACACCAGCGTGGCGGAATGCGAGGTGGTTAAGGTTGTGGAGCTAACGCCAGAGGAATATGACGATATTGCCGGCAGCCTATTAACTAGCCGGGAGGAGCTATGGGAAGGGATTGGCGGAACCAAAAGCTACCACCCCGACCTTAATGGCGTGGGGTGGTTAGAGGTTGTTAATGACCCCGCCTTAATGCTTTTGTATCGTTCCACTAGCGCGGTGCAGGTGGTGAAGGTTGAGTGTACAGATTCTGTAAACCGCCTTCCATTTTACGTAAACACTGAGGGGCACACTTATGCCCGCTACGTTGGCCGGGCGTGCTATCCGGAGTACACTGGCGAACATGGGAGTTAAGAAAAGTGGCCGTAAGCGCTGCCACGCTTACGACCGTAGTGGGTGCCAGTGGCAACCACAAGGAGCCGTCATGGTAATCAACAACGCAGGCAATGGAAAGGGATAAGTGCAAATGAAGAAGGAGCAAATGATTAACATGATTGCCAAGGAGCGGGAGGCGTTGGGGCTAAGCACTTACGCAGCCAGCGAGAAGGCAGGCATCAACCAAAGCACTTGGCACCGGGTGGAGCGGTTGGAAATCGACGCCAGTTGGGAAACGATTTTCGCAATGGCCACCGCCATGGGCTTTGGCGTTAATGTGAGCATTATCCGCATGTAACCAGCCTCACCAACCTAACGCACTGACGCCACCCTTAACCGGGTGGCGTTTTTATTTCCGCAAAGGCCGGCGGTGGCTTAACGGGTGGCGTTCACGATTCTTTAGCTCGTAATCGAAAGCGGTGTGGAGCACGCTGTACGTGCGGGCGTGGATACACCGCAACCGCCCGTCGCGGTCATCGGTAAAATGGACCTGGTAACTTCGTCCAACTTTTCGGACTGCTGGCTCCCGCTTTGGGGCACGCCAGTCCTCAACACGTAGCCCACGGCGTGTAAAAGTGCAGACCAATAACTGCGTCGCATACCTGCCGTCACGGTTGCGGTAGACGTTCCATATAACTGCGTCGTATCGTTCTGGCTCGATAGCCGGGGCAGCCGGGAGCCACATGAGCAAAGCAATCACAGTAACGGGAATTTGTCGTTGGGCATAATCAGCGGGGCGTTAGTGGGTGGCGTTTGCCTAATCAAATGGTCTTCCAATTGCTTGAGCCACATTGCCCACAGGTAGGCTTTCCATAACAGCATTGCAAAGTAAGCAGTTGCAACGATGAAAAACAATATGCCGAAACGAAAGAACCATCTAGGTTGACGGTTGTGCATTAGCTTGCCTCCGTGAAAGTACGCCCCACGAATTTCTTGTGTTTCAATTGGTTGGCGTAATCAAACCGCAACCAGTACCCGCCAAGCGGGCGCGGTCCCCTACCTTTTTCAACGTGCCAGCCGTCATAACCGTCTACGTATTCGTCTTTGTAGGTGCCAAGCCGCACGCAGTGAATCGTCTGCTGCTCTATTTTGTTGGCACGGCTAAGCGTGACCACGTTGTGCGGGAAGCATTCCTTTGCGTGCACGTGGCCACTCGCGAAAATATCAACACGCCCGCCGACCATGTGTTGGTAGGCAGCGAAGTGCCCGGTGCCCCGTGTGGTGCGACCACCACCGCCATAGCCGTGGTGGTAGAACATTAGCTGGCTAAGGCGTGAGCTTGTTACGTTGAAGCTGAAACGAATAAAGCCGCTATAGCCACCCGGTTGCACTGCGCTGCCACGTAACCGCATGGCCTGGCACAGCCTTTCAACCATGTCCGTTTCTTGGTGCTTCCTTACAGCCGTTTCATGGTTGCCCTGCCCAATGACAAGGAGGTGGTCTTTATACGGCTCAAACCATTCCGCTGCCGTGCTGATTACAGCGTCGAAGTAATTGTGCAGGTGCTCCGGCCTGACGTTCTTAGTTGCCCGACCGTCAGCCCGGCCTTCCATCAAACACAACAGGTCACCGATGACGATGATTCCCGCATCTCGCTCAACAGCCTCGTCGAGGTGCCGCTTTAGAAGATCCCGGTTGCAGTGCGGGTTATCCCAATGGACGTCGCTAAGCAATAAGAAATCCTGGTGGTCGCCAACGCGAGCGAAGTCCGTGGTTATCTGGTGAACGTTGCGGCTGCACGTTTTGAAGTTGAATGCCATGTGGGTTCGCTAAGAATAGTGACGGCCTGCCCCACTGCATTACTTTCATTGTTGCAACAACTCGAAACTTAGCAACAATGAATAAACAGGCCGACAAGCAAAACCAAATCAACAGCGCTGCACACGCACGCGCTTTCTTTATTCATTTGGGAGTTGCTGACTAATGGCCGGATTTACTAACAGGGGAAAGAAGAACGTTTTGGACGCCGTGTTCAAAGGCGTCAGCCTCCCTACCAATTTCTATTTGCATTTGGTAAGTGATACACCAAACGCCGACACCAATACGCTTGGGGACTTGACTGAAGTGCCTCAATCAAATGGCTATACGCCGACCAGCCTCAATAAAGACGCGACCGATTTTGACACGGGTGCGACCGAGGACGATTCCAGCGACTACGCCTACATACGAATTAAGGACATCACGTGGACGGCTAGCGGTGGCAACGTGCCAGCCAGCGGCACGGGTGCTCTGTATTGTGTGCTTGCTGATGACAACGCCACTGAAAGCTCAAGGGAAATATGGGGTTACTGGTCGTTAGGCTCGGCTCGTACCATAAGCGATACGCAGGAGCTCACGTTGCAGGACTTGGAATTACGATTGACCGAAAGTTAGACCATGCACTATGGAAATTCTTATCAAGGTCGGTGATTCGGGCACGGCGACGGGCTACAAGGACGGCGACATTGTTGCGGCATTTTGCACAGATCGCATTCTCAAAACCAATGCGCAAAGCATTTGTTCGGCAACTGAGCGGCAGGTGGATGATGTTTCCGGACTTAATGTGGGCGGCACAATCCACGAAGCCCGCCTGATTATCTCGTCACAATACAAATTTGTTCGCGTTGGTCATGACGTGGAGCGTACGGATTTATTGACAGGTGAGGTAACGCTGCACAATACGACAACCGCTGAAAGCATTGACGTGGTTGAATACCTCAAACGGCGGCTCCGTTTCAACCGGCATAACATTTTCGGCACGACCGGCGCGGAGTATTGGTATGGCGGCTCGGTAAATTACGACGCTCATATTCTTTGGGACGAAATCGAAAACAGATCAGACCACCTCAGGGTCAACTACAAGCACTGGCCTCTTACACCAGCCGAGCAGCGGTTCTTCTTTCCTATTTCAACCTGTGGTCATCACGGGCATGAGGAGGATATATCGCACGCCACCGCCGAGCAGCGAACGCGCAGCGTGGTTGAGGACAGCGAAAGCATGGAGCCGGTAGTGCTTGCGAAACGTGAATGGCTGGTGCCTTATTGGGACTTGGCTTCAGTATTTGCGGTCAGTGTTGACGATGTGCGGAATCCGGGCATTTCGGTCGATGCGAGACTAGGGTCTGGAAGTCCACACCTTGATGAAACTGAAGTAAACAAGGTGACAAGCGGACTGATTTAATGGCAACGATTACAACCAGCATCGGCACAAACTCAAGCCTCGACACCCAAACCCCAAGCAGTGGCTCAGGCTCGAATCCGTACACAGTGACCTTCGGTACAGACCCCACCGGGGTTAGTGTTGGCGACTCTGTTGAGTTCGATAATGGAATGGGCACGGTTTACCAGTATCTTGTCACCGAGATCTCTGGCAGTGACTATACGCTTAAATGGATTACCGGCGGAGGTTTTGCGACGAATCCATATGGCATTGTCGACATGTCATACAGCCAAGCAGCGGGCGTATTCCAACGCACGTACAGCACGATTAGCGCATGGGAAAGTGACCTCGATAACACAGATTATTATTCGTCGAGTGACGACGCAGTTGGTGAGGTTTATAACGACTCCGTATTCGACGAATACATAGTTATCGACGGCGGTGGAACCGTTGGCCTATCGTCCGTGACGTTGACCGTGCCGGAATCCGAGCGGCACGACGGCACCGCCGGCACGGGTGCAAGGGTTGAATACACCGGCAGCCAAAGCAGTTCATTCCGAATCCGGCGAAGTCAATGTACGGTGGAATGGTTGGAGCTTGACCTTACCAGCACCGGGGCAGCGGTCTCGGCTGGCTTAAACCTTGGCACAAATTCAACCCAAGAAGTTTATGCGCGCAATAACATAATCCACGGGCTAACAACTCAAAGCACGCATATCCACGGCGTCTACGTTTGGGGCACTGGTGATTCATCCAACAGCCGCCACCTGATGAATAACCTCGTGTATCGGATGGACAACTCATCCACCACAAAAGAAGCCTCCGCCATAACGGTCGCGGGTTCCAATTGGGGCGTTTATCTCTACAACAATACGGTCTATTACGTGAAGGCTACGGGCGGCGGTGATAATGCTTTCTGTTTCAGTATTCATGACACAGATACGGTCATCAAAAACAACATAGCCGCGAGGCCGATAGCAGCGCATTCGGCTTGGCAGAAGTGCTTCGGTGAATCTGGCTTTGCTGGTTCTACGCACGACTACAACCTGTCTACAGATTCAACCGCAACCGGCACCAATTCCGTGACCGGCGAGGCATACGGCGACCTATTTGTTTCTGATACGGGCGGCACTGAAGACCTCCACCTCAAGGCGGGTGCTGACGCAATCGGTGCAGGCGTTGACCTTGGCACAAGTCCGACCGGCGTCAATGTTGATATTGATGGCCGTGACCGAGATACAGAAGGCGATACTTGGGACATCGGCGCAGACCAGTACGTGGTCTTCGTGCTGACCGTTGACCCATCTCCGGCAACGGTAATAGCGTCAACGGCTGACCCGTCGGTGCTGCTTGGCAGCATAAGCGTGACGCCAGCGGCAGCCTCTGCAATAGCCTCAACCGCTGA
>VTLG01005870.1_pt1 | contig 34075 bp, 48 predicted proteins | sample 4694571 | NCBI WGS metagenome assembly VTLG01 (sample SAMN12604809, study PRJNA352737) | marine metagenome | biome: ENVO:00000447; feature: ENVO:00000209|ENVO:00000569|ENVO:01000036; material: ENVO:00002151; isolation source: viral sequences binned using virsorter ...
AAATCGTATATGTTGTGCCATCGCCCGTCTCATTCATGGCATCAGATGATCGTCCGCTAAACGCACAGTGTGTGGGCTTCGTGATATTGCCACTGGAATCGATCCGCATACGCTCCGTCGGGTCTTGCGATCCCGCATTGTCGGGCGTAGTCGCAAATATTATACGACCCGATACGTTATCCGCCTCAAATTCGCCATCGCATTCTGCTTCGATCCATGCCGCCGCAGACCGCATATCAACGCCATCTGACCCGCAAAAAGTTATACGGCCCAGCGGGTCACCATCAGCAACTATCGTGTTCGCGCCAAGGCTTCCACGAGATTTACCAAAAAATAAATTGGGTGGACCATTGTCGTTGCTATATCGTGTGATGCTTAAATTGGCATCAGCATCAGCAGTACCCAGTATTTGATTTTCACCTGTGGCCCAACCAACCTGTACTCGGGCAGTATGGCCGCTAATTAGGCCATTACCATCAGTGATGACCTGATCGCCAGATAGGGTCGTAGTGCCACTCGCCGCAAGCGTAGTAAATGCGCCGGTAGAAGCAGAGTTCGCACCTATTGCCGTGCCGTCGATCTCACCCGCAGCGACATCGATCTTGGAGACAACCACCGAACCCGTACCGTGGGGCGTTATCGGGATATTCTCGTTGCTGCCATCAGAGACAATCGACTGCCCATTTACGTCGAGGTTGCCGCCAAGCTGTGGTGAGGTGTCGGATACCAAGCTCTCTCCAAGAGCCACAGAGGTCAGGGCAATCGGATCGCTCGTAGATCCATCGGAGCGCGTAACGGGCAATGATGCACCCGTAGGAGTTACCGTAACTTTTGTAGCATTATTGCCACTATCGTCGGTGGCTGTTACACCAGCACCAACGAAGTTCAGACTGGCACGCGCTGTTAAGCTCGACCCCTCTTCTTGTATCGTGTGACCCGATGATCCCGCAGCGATTGTAACTGTGTCACTGCCTGCGGCAGTTGTTATTGTAATATTGCTACCAGCGGCGAGGGTAAGTGTATCGGTTGCAGAGTCTGCGACTACATTGGACTGACCCGCGACTGCTATGGTGGCGAATGCATTACCGCCAGCAGCATCTTCCCATGCTGGTGCCGCACCAGCACCACCAGAAGTTAGAACCTGACCATCCGTTCCATAGTTTGCGCCACCAATTCCCAACTCGCCTTCGCTCGTGATGCGAAACTTTTCCGTAGCAGTCTCGGAATGACCAGTAGAAAAGATAAGGTCAGTGGCATTAGAGGTAGAGGTGAATGTGGATTGAGCTATAGCCTTAATAGAAGCAGATACCGATATCGCATCAGCGCCAACCTCAAGGGGAGCTTGCCACTCGATCTTTCCTATGACATCGTCTGCGTTAATATCATTAAGGGCGGTGGCGAGCAATAACTTGCCAGTACTTGTAGTTGCATCGGCAGAAGCACCTACGATGCGTAGCTGGTCTGCGCTCGCATCCCACTCCATGTAGGCACCAGCGGAATCACCGAAGAATTTTACATCATAACCAGTATCATCAACGCCTACGGTAACGGTGCCATCCATCTGAGTTGCACCGTCAATATCTACAGCATCAAGATTCGTTGTCCCATCAATGTCGGCATTCCCACTAATGTCCAGAGTTGCTGCACCTAACTCGCCCGTCAATGAGACATTTCTCAGAGCAGCAATGTCTTTGTTGGAATCTACAACCAATGCCTTTGAAGCGGATGCGGTGCCAGACAGAACACCATCTAACGTATTTAGCTCAGTAGCAGTAGTGGTAACAGCGGTGCCGCCAATCAGGAGCTTGTCTTTGACGATGTCTACCGTCGCGTCGCCTGCTGTAAGTAGCTTATCTGCTGAGGTGTCCCATAGGATATAGGCAGAGGCAGTGTCTCCAAAAAGCTTTACATCATAACCCTGATCATCGGCCCCAACAGTAATAGTGTTGTTGAACTGTGCAGCACCGGACCATGTCTTGCCGCCAGAAATAGTTCCAGCCAAGCTGACTGCGCCACTGGAAACCGTAAAGCTTCCGGTGTCAAAAGAAGCTACGCCCTTATTTGACGAGGTTGCTTCCTCTGCGGCAATCGTAACCGTATTACTTGTAGCGGATGTGTCGATCCCCTCTCCGCCAGCTATTGTCAGCGTTTCGCTATCTAGATCAATAGCTATAGTGCCGCTATCAGAAATAACATCTAAGTCTTCAGCAGATAACTGCGTATCCACATACGCCTTGATCGACTGCTGGGTAGCAAGGGAGGTCGCACTATTGGAAGACATGTTGTCTTCGTCTTTGACATTAGATATAGCTGTCGATGCGCCAATGTTTAACGTGCCGCCTATCGTCGTATTGCCAGATATATCTACTGCGCCATTTACGTCCAATGTGGTAGTAGTAATATCTACTTCGGTTGCCGCCGCTATACCTAGTGTCCCATCCGAGACGGAGTATATGTACTCACCGCCCATGTCCCTAAAGCCAAGCTTCATCCCAGCATTCAGGAAGATGCCCGCATCTGCACTATGGGTAAGCGTAACGTCCTGATCTTCACCGAATGCCAGTACGGCCGCATCGCCAAGATATAGGTCGGACCACGTAAGAGCCGTAGTGCCCAGTGAATCCGTATTCGTCGTATCGCTTACAATATTTGACCCGGAAACAAATGCAGTTGCTGTGAACTTGTATAGATCTGCTCCGCCCACCTCTATATCTATCTGATCATCAGTTGGAGAGGACAGCGTAGTGTCGCCATCCTCATCGAGGACCAGTGAATCAGCTATTCCATTCAGATCTACAACAGCAGAACCGGATAAAAGTATTGACGATGAAAAGTTCTTCGCGCCAGTAACGGTCTGCGACTGATCGAGAACCATGATACCGTCAGTAGACGAATAATCCACATTAGACGAGTCTATATTGTTAGACTCTAGAAACGTCAGGATATTCGTTATGTGGTCGCGTATCGGCTCTGCCTTTAGAGCATCTCCGGGATCAGGTAGAGCGTCTGTCGGTCTGGTTACTGTAGCCATGGTTACTCCATTAACTCGTATTCAACTTGATAACCCACGATTTTCGCAGGCTGCGTACCTGTCCACCGTGGCGAAATTGTCTCCGCTATTCTATTTACGAAATAGATATCTTCTACTGCATTCCCGCCCATGTACTTGGTGTCATCGTTCCAGAACGTGATATTATCATTCCAACTACCAAATAAGTTTTCAAACTTTATTGTGGTAGATCGAGATGACTGAGCCCCACGATCCAAGAACAGGGTCAAGCCAGAAGACGTATTGCCAGATTTCCACTCATAAAAAGTGCGGAAACGCACGATATGCTTAGCCCTTCCCGGTTGGCCAAGATCATTATCCTGCATTGTTATTTCCCAGTTGAATGCGCCACCATCGTCTGTAGCCTTATCAGCATCATTGCCTTTATAGAGATACCCATCTGTCGCCCCTATAAAGTCATAGTCAACATTCGATAGCTCTGCCTCCGTCGCGAATCCTATGTTCTTGGCAGGATAATCAAACCACGCGTCACCAGTTTGGTAATCCCATACAAAGATGATATTATGGCCAGTACCCGACGAACTCAGCAACGTGCGAACTTGGTGATCCTTCTCTCTTACCCAACTAACAGCATTCTTGAGTCTGCCCTGAACAAGCTTCCTCCACTCATTTTGAATGGATGACGTAACAACCTCAAAAGATAGGTCGGGCCGTATAACTACAGCACCTTCCTTCGCTACACAAAAAACAAACTCCGGACGAGCTACAAGCGAGTTTTTAGCAACGGGTGAAAAGCCCCTCTGCACCCTTTGCTCATCAAGGCGAAACTCTAAGAAGCCAATATCGCCATCTATTCTTCCCGGATATACACCATCCTCTTTAAACACCAAGAGGTTTGTAAAGTTATCAACGACGCCCACAATCGCTGCGCCGCCTTCGTATACTTCGTACCTATTCCGATCTGGCCAGTAGGCTGGGTTAATAGAGTAGTCGTTTGTATCAACGCCGCACCAACGCAATCTAGTGGGATACCATGACCCACTCTCTTTAACATTAGCTGCAACTAATATTCCCTGATGTGCTGCAATGTCCCTCGCACCTTGAAGAGTTATTCCGTTCGCACTGTACGAAATAACAGCTGCATTATTGGGAGAGGAGTCAAAGTCATTATCCTTGGTCCAGATAGGATTGACGCCATCAGTAGCATACAGAGTGTCTTTTAGAAAAACGTACCTATAGAAGCTGTCCGCATCTGATCCAGAAAACGACACAGAGCCAGTAATGTTATTACGAGTAGACCCATCATCATCATAAATCTTTGTGGGAGTATTAACCACAACATGATTTCCAGTTGAATACGGTACCTGTATGAGTCCAGTAACTGCCTCAGACGTCGAAGAACTATTGTACTTTGACCATCCGTCGCGAGTCTCCGCAACGCCCCTTTCAGATATGTTAATATTCGACAGCTTTTTAGTGCTCTCTGGTATAGCCGCTTCATGTGGGTATGACCAGTTGGAAGTCTGCCCCCTCACCCTAAACATAGGTGATGTGATAATACCGGGTGTAACAGGATTGGTAACCGTATCTCTTTGTGGCATTATACGTAGTCTATGCCCTTAACAACTGGGCGCCTTGGGTATGCGGAGTCCAGATCTAGATCGGAAAACGTACGTACGCGGCCGGGATGCTCTCCCTGTGCATTAAGGGCTTCCATCAACCCCTCTTCATAGTCCCTGCGCAACCTGTCTGCCTGATTGCCTTTGCCTACGTTTGGAAGAACGTCCGCCCCTGCGCCCCAGACAATGATATTATGGAAGTCCTCATCAATCTCAGGCCAGTCATGATCATTAACCAGATCTGGCTTACGCATCTCAGATCGAACTGTATAGCTCATAACGCCATCCGGTATTGGATAGAACTCAACCCATAGATGACTGGGACTTTTAAACGTGGGAGGAATAATAGCCATAGTGTTACCGGCAGCATCCTTTACGGTAACAGTTCCAACAATAGCCACATTCGTTCCAGCATGAACAACGATGCGCTCAATGCCACTGGCGTCGAATGAGGTGCTACCCGTTGCTGTCACAAGGCCATTAAGGGTGATCGTCTCCGATACCAAGTGGCCAGAGACGTATCCAGTAATAGTAACGTAACTATTGTTGGCATCTGCCGTATTCGAGGATACTACATTGAATACCGAGGCAGACGCATTCTGGGACGCGGTTCCAAATGTCCCTAAAACATAAGCACGAGTAGGGTCGCCCGTTGTAGTGTTTCCAGCATACAGTTCATCGAACTCACGCCACGATATATCGTAGACCGTCCTAGTGTTAGTAGCGTCCTCTATATTGAGAATCCTCTTAACGTAGAGCGGCATACCATATTTAGACTTATCTGCTGCCGTCGTCAGGCTAAATTCTCGTAGAGTAGTTTCCTGTCTTGTCTTCTGTAGGACACGGCGATAGGTGCGATTAATCGCCGCCTTGACCATGCCCTCAAAGTCATCCCCGGTTCCGTGACTTCCAAGATCAAGAACCTCGTTTATCAGATCACGGAACGTACCAGCCATTTAACGCTCCTACTTAGATTTGTCTGAATCAGCCACGGCCTGTAGTAGCTCTTCTTTAGATGGGTCCAAGTTGCCTCGCTGGGCTAGCCCTCCCGCTGCTGTCTGGAATGCGGCAGTAAGGGTTTCGATCAGCGTGGACTCACTATCCTGCCTGCGCTGATCAACGCTCTTCATGAGCATCTCTCTCTGCTGTGGACCATCTGTCTTCGTGAGCTTACGAATACGAAAGTCGAAGGCCATGAAGCGTGGCATATTCTGCCCCGTCGCCTCTTCCCGTAGGTCAGCCTCTTCATCCGTGAGGATGCTACCTTCATTGGTAATCGCAACCTCTCCACGAGGAGTTCCCTGAAAGTTTATTATTACCCCATCGTCCTCAGTGAGGCCAAGCTTGTCGCCGTGATTCTTATCAGAGGTCACCGTAATATCCCACGTCCCATGATGCACTGTATCAGACACCATGGGATTATGAGACTCGTACTTAGTGAAGCATACTCGCTCACGTTCCTTCTTCGTCAGGGGCACTTCCCCTAAGTCTGCATCATCGATCTTCGTTGGAAGATCAGCAAAGACAGTAGTCATAATTCAAGCTCCCAGTTTAAGCCTGTGAATAAACAAACGTCACATTGCCGCCAGTAGTAGTGATGTCCAAGTGGACTCCACCGATACAGTAAAGTCCGGTGGGGAAAGACATCGTAACAGTATCATTCACCGGTGCAATAATATCAAGACGATTAACACCAGATCCATCAGTCCCCTCATCTACTACGGCACGAGTAGTAGCACTACCGCCTTTTACGGCAATAGCCCATATAACAGTATCTTCGCCCGAAGTCCCTACGACGCCATCGGCCGACAATACCGAACTAGTTCCTACCGATCCAAAGCCAACTTCAGCCATTTCAATCTCTCCTAAAAGCGGGGTCTGCGGGGCAACCGGGAACGAAATCCCCGCAGACCCCTAATCTGGGCGTTCGAACCCAGACTTCGTACCGTACGAATTACAGCCACTTAGTTTTGCCCGGTGTAATTTTATCAATGAATAACAGCATCTTTGCAAATTTAGAGTTAGGTTCTACGAACCAGATTCCAGTATCCCGCCAAACCTTAACGGATTCATACCAGTGCAGTTGTCCCGCGTGAATCCACCTGTTCGCTCCGCACTCCGGGCACGACCCCCTCTGCACTCCCACTGTCGTGTCCAAACCCTTCCCGCATACGAAGCACCGGTATATTATTATGGAGGGGTCTGGTATTGTCTTCATTTATATTCTCCGGGTTAGATGCCCACTGCTCCATCTGCTCGACGTGTCCCGGACCAATAACGGGAGCGAATCCTACATGAGATGAAAATACATCCGTATCACACCATATCTTAACGCCTTTGTATTTTAGACGATAACAAAGAAACATGTCCTCTGTTCCTACTTTTGGCATTACAACATACGGATAACCTTTTTCGTTTTCCGTTTTCATGCTCTCACTGGCGGATAAATTACCATAATCTTCCAAGGATGGGCCAAAGGTGTCTACGAGGCACGATGTTTTCATCAGCATCGCATGTGTTCCGCCTCCATCGCATTCCTTTAGGCCTTGGAGCATATCACTAACAGTCCAGTTGCGATATGTGTCTTGATCCTCAAAATCTCCAGTAGTAGATGATAAGATCCCTATCTCATGCGGTGGTCGCCGCATTGGATAGGGCGAAATAACTACATCTTTATCATGCATTAAAAAGCGTGGCAGAATCTTAGGAACAATAACAGCATCATCATCTACCCAAAATATATGGGTAAAGCCGTTGTCTATAGCAAATGTACAGGCTTCCGTTCTCGCAAAATTAACAAACGTTCGGCCAATAACCATCCACCGAAAGTCTATCTCCAGCTTTGTCCACTCCCGTACGCAGTCCATGTGGCTCCCGTACACTTCTGCCGGAAAGGTATTAGTGTAGTTCGGGGTGGCCACAAGGACTTTGTACTTGGATGGATCAAATCCCTCTGGTACAGAATAAGACATTCCCGGTTTCTCCTGTCCTAGTTTAGAGGCATTTAATGAAAACGGTGGCTTCCGATGAGCTTGGACCGTCCTCAAGAGTCCAGCCCAAGACAGCCGTTTGATAGCCCGCCGAGGTTCCATCAGCAGCTACAGCGGCAGCAGCATGAGTTGCTACACCACCAGTGTTTGCTGCTACAATAGTACTAGCAGTATACGACGCAGACGCCTTGACTTGGCACGGTCCATATACCTGAACACGACCTATCTCGCCCGCAGCAATCGTCGTTTCAACAACACCGGCAACATTTGCCGCTATGCCAGTCGTCACTGCAACAGTAGTATCGACCAACTCAACGAGGCGACCCTGATCCGCATCTGTCGTAGTATTAGAAAACTCTACAACGTAGGTGGGCTCAAGGGCAGCGCCCTGATTATTCTGCACCGAAATGAACACCTTTTCCTGTTCAGTTCGATGTACTTGAGTAAACTGCATTATCTATCTCCTATTCACATTATGAAGTCAGCGGTCCATCTGATCGTCTGGGATGCTGTTTCTTCTTTATGGCAAATAGACCCATTATCCACAGCACCAGAAAAGTTACTGGTATTTACCCGAACCTGACCGATTGCTGTGTCGTGGTCATCATCATTGCCATCTACGGAAAATGATAGTATGTAGCCATTGGGGAAAATATCTTCTTGCGTGGTCGAGGCAGTAGCACTTTGATATGTACCAGACACGCGAAAAGCATTTCCCGTAGACCTCAACGTATTACTATCTATAGTAAAAGCCATTCGAATTTCTCCCTAGTCTAGGTGATACCTTTGAGCTTGCCCTGCTTGCGACGATTGTCGGTAGCAAGGTTGCCTTGGAAGAAAATCTGAGTGACGAGCGCGTCCTGATTGATCGGCTTCTGGAAGCCGCCCTCAGCCATGCTGAAATTGGCATCAGAGTGTACGAACAGCGTGATATGATTGCTGTTCAGCACATACATCTTACCACTCGTGCAGTAGTCATCCCAGACAACGTCTGCGCCCTTGAACTTCAGCTTGTCGATACCAGCGTCGGCGCCCGAAGACGGATTCTGCTGATAGCGCACCTGCGGATACATCAAGGCTTCAAACGATTCGTGAATCGACTGCGTCGTGATAAGAAAATCAGGCGAGCTATTCGCCCCGCCCTTGCCCTGCTTACAGTCATTGTAAACCGTACGAAGGTTCGGGAGGAGGTTTACGGCAGCAGCACCAACGTCACCGGAAGAAACCTGATTACGCCACGCGGTATTGGCAGTAGCAACACTCGCATACGAAGTCGTACCCGGAGTATCTTCAATCATGGCCTCAAGGCCGGTCAACTGCTTGGAACCGGTGCCCGTGCCATCAGAGAAAGCGCCCGTGGCAACGATGTCTACGAGAGACGCGGCCGCCTGAGAGATCTTTTCCTGCTGAAGATTAGTGATGCGCGACTTGCCCTTGTTGGAGCGAAGCTCGCGACCATTCACGGAAACACTGGTCGAACCCTGTTTCCACGTATAGAACGCGGAGGTCATACCCGCCTGAGCGGTGACATCCAAATTCTCGTAATCGCTATACCACTTAGCCGTGCTATTCTTCGCATCCATGATGCCGATACGCATGCGTTCGCCACCATCGACTACTTTAACTCTATTACCACTCCGAAGCCACTGCAAGAGAACGTCGTTGTTGAAGATGTTGTCGTGCAGAGCCCCAGAGTCCAGCACCCTCTTGAGAGTCGTGGTCAAGAGGGGACCATAGGTAAGGCTTAGGCTCGTTTCATTAGCCATGACCTGTTAGCTCCTTGCTTATTATATATCTCTGACGCTGAGCAATGATGCTCTGGCAACTACGTCCTCCAGCCGGTCCCCCTGACTGTATATGTTGGGGGTAGTTCGTGTCGATCCATTGGCTCGGGCTTGATTGGAAGCACGACGCGCTGCTTCTCGGCGTTCAGGCGCACGCGATGTATCATATACATACGTATTCCCATTTGCCGCGGAATCAGCGGGCTCTGTTGCCAGATCCTGTTGCCGTGCCGCCTCCACGATCTTCTCGTGGTTAGCAAGGATAAACAGATCTTTCAAGGTAAGTCCACGGTTCTCATCCATGACCCGCTCATACTCGGCATCAAGTAGTGGCTTTACCTCGTCCGATGGAACAAAGTCTCCATCTTCGTCACGACGCCCAAACGAATCTCCCCACTGCTCGATTCCGCTATCAATAGATCCTTGGATAAATTGGGTCTGGCTTTCTGCCCTAGCCTCTTCATCTAAGTCGTCTTGCTTGATATAGCCCAAGTGCTCAGCCATTTGCTTAAAAAGCTCAAGCTGTTGGGGCTGCACGCTATCGATCAGTTGAGGTTCCCTCTGCTCCTGCTGCTCAGCGGGGGCATCGGGTTGTCCTCCCTTGAGTGCCGCTAATTCCTGTTGAAGCTCCTTAACATCCAATAGGGTGCTTCGGAGTTCGTCCTGCAAGCCTCTCGCCTCTGTCACTCGACGCGAACCGTCCTGCTGCATAAGACGGGCCACCTCGGCATGCTCAGGGCCAAGTGTGTTTTCAATATCGCGGATTAATGTATCAAAGCCGGGCCGTTTCCCGCCGTCCGTTTCCCCTTGCGAGGTCGGCTCTTGTCGGGGCGCTTCCTGCTCTTCTTCAACAACTTCAGGCTGAGGTTCCGCTCTCTCCTCGCCTTGCAGGGCTCCTACGATGGCTTCGATCTCCTGTTGATCTTCCGCAGAATCCATCTCCCGTAGCTCAGCTATCGGATCGATTTCTGCCACGTTCTCATCAATGGTCGGATCGTCCTCTCGTTCTTGGAACGCCGTTGTTTGTGTCATTATCAAGTCTCCGGTTTACTACTTGGTTTAAGTATCTTCCACCGTGGCCTTAGACCATTCGCCACGGCTGTTTTCAGTCTCAACGCCCATGGAAGCATCGCGCTTAAGATTTGGCGCATACTCTACTCCCTGTGGCGGTAATGGCTTAACGTGATGCGGAGCATGCTTATCGAAGTTGCGCGCACCACCAACTGGATCACCCGCTTCCTGTACTCCCTGCGACTTCATTACCTGCCGCTTGTGTCTCGGCCCGTGAATGTCGCAGCCTAATGCCTCATCGTAATAAGGCTCTAATATCTGAACGCCTAAAGCAGCGCCCATTGGAAACTGATACGTAGCCTTGTTGCCGCACCCACATTCGCACTTACGGTCCTTCTCTCTGTCTTCGTACCGTACGAACGCGGTGGATACGGATCCACAAGTGCCACACTTATAATCGTATCTTGGCATTATTTTTTCTTAGATATACTCTTTTTGGTATTGGTCATCTTCTTGCCAGTGCGCGCAGCTTCCTTCTTAGCGGCAGCGCGGCCCTTTGCATCATACGAGTAGTGCTTATTCCCAACCTTAGGCATGAGCTTCCTCTTTCTCAGTACTAGGCTTCTTAAGCATTCCAAGTTCCTTTTCCAAGGAACGGATTCTCAGCTTGCGCTTAAGTGCATGGCGCTCTCGTAGAAGAGTTTCAATCTCCTTATCGTCGCCATCCTCGTCGTCCTCGGCCTTCATGATCTTGCGCTCTATGATCTCAAGCCGAAGCGAGTCCTCGTCAGGCTTCACATGTTCAGAAAAGCCACCAGCCATAAAAGGAATCATCATAAACCACCCCTACCACGTATGGGGAATTGTGGAGTTCTCTGATAGATATCTACTCCCATGCGCTTCAGGGCAGCTAGTTCACGATTGGTTTTGCCCTGATGCTCTGGCTTTAAGGGCATATCGTTTGGATCTGCCGGTCCGCCCCCAGCCGCAGAAAGAGCACCTCCAACGGCACCTGCAACTCCACCAACAGCATCCCTTGCGCCGCCAAGAGCGCCGCCAAGTGCGGCCATAAGTCCACGATTCCCGCCACCGCGAGCCGCATCCTCTTGATTCCCGGCCGCTATAGCAGACGCGGCCCCCGGATCCATTGGACCTCCGCCAAGCGCACCAGCAACTTCTTCATATCCCCTGTGAGGGCTCGGACTCGGAGGTGCAGATGCTGCCAACTTACCAGCCTCGAACTCTTCTGGAGTCTGGCTCTCATAACCCCTTGCCTCAAGATCTGCGGCCGAAAGCGTTGGGCCAGCCCCTCCCGCACGATAGTAATTTGGATTCTGCTCCCTATCTGGGAGAACATGTTCTACTCGACCAGCCGTACCCTGAAGCTTAGCAAGACTCGCTTCAAGCTCTTCTATTCTACGCTGCAATGCAGATGTCTGAGACTCTGGCTCTGGCTCCGGAGCCGGATCAGCATCTCTTGTCACGGCAGGCTTAGCAGCAGGCTGTGTCCCCGACTCAGTACGACGCTTGCTATCACTGGCGAAGTCTCGTGATCCAGAATGAACTTTGCCTTTTCCGGTACTTACCAGACTGGCCGCTGGCCCCTGTCCGGGCTTAGCAGCCGTACCGCGAGTATGGGCCGCACGCCTCGACAGATCAGACTGAGACATGGCTGCCTGTCCTACGGCGGGAACGGTTGGTCCCGATGGCTCTACCTCTGCCGCAATATCCTCTGCCTGAGCTTTTCTCTCCTTTTCCAATTCTTCCGGATAAAGCTCTCGCCTCTTCAGGCGACGACGCCTCTCAGCTTTAATCTTTTCCTCCTTCGATGGCCCCTCTAGCCATTCATCCGCATCATCTACAATTCCCCTGAGTGAGTTTATGATCTGATCGGCAATGCTTCCTTCTCTAATAACACCATGTTCTTTTTCTTTTTTAGCCATTATGCTATCACTCCCGTCTTTCTTTTGTTGCCCTTTTCCATATTTGGCATAGGAACAGGAGCACGCTTCTTGGCCCGCTCCAAAAGTTTTTTGATTTTTAAATGCCTCTCTTGAGACTCCAGAGAATCCACTTGGGCCTGCTCCTCTGGCGTGAGATGCTCTTGAAGTTCTTTTAACTGCTCCAGCAGCTTATCCATTGGATCTTTTGTAGCATCCTCCGGCTTTTTATTTTTCTTCTTAGCCACTATGGTGTCTCCGCATTAGCTGCCTGCTGCGATTCGGTGGGTGCTGGTTGATTAAAGGCGCGAGGGATTGCCGCCTGCCCATCCACGGCTTCTTCTACTTGTCGCGGCGGCCCTTCCATGTTCGGGGCCGCCCTGCCCCCTCCCTGCTGAAATAGATCTGCCCCTCCTACCATTCCACCTCCACCCATTTCTTCACCTCCACCAGCCATTCCCGCCTGCCTGTTACTGGGGTTAAGCAACTGGTCGATTATATTATCCTGTCCGGGCATCTGTGCTCCCGGCACAATATCTTCTGGATTAGGTATATTATACCCGCGACTAAGAAGCTTCCCAGCAAGATCGGCCAGATTCGGCGGTTGTCCATAAACCTGCTGCCATATCCCCGTAAGTCCGGAAAATAGGTTGAGAAGGTCCATCCAGTTTTTGCGCTCCAAGGCAATAGCGTTCGCCTGACTCGCGACATCCATGGAAAAGCGATATTCACCCTTTGCCGTACCCTCATCTACGTTCATCCACATATTCGCTTGCGGGTCTATAAGAATAGCTCGTTCTGGACGGAAGAATACCGTCATCTGCCAAAACTTCCGGGCAGTGTTTACCTGTAGCTGACTCAATAGATTCCCACGACGCTGTTCTCGTGCCGTTGTTCTACGCTCTGAGATAGATGATTCCGTTGCCGTCTGTTCCCCCGGTAGGCTTACAGGCTGTGGTGTGCCTGCGGCCTGATCAAAAAGCTGGCGGATGACGCCCAGCATTTCGCCTTTATCATTGGCGACACTCCCAAATTGGAGCGGCTGGACCGCACTGGGCTTTCCGGAAAGTCCCGGCGCGGGAATGGCGGTCATGTCCGGTGCCGCCAGCAATTCCTCTATAATGTCATCGGTAATAACTTCCCGATCATAGAGCAGTGCGTTCTTCTGCTTTCGTATAACAGATAGATAGGAATCTAATATCTCATGCGCTATGGCTTGAATATTATCGGCGCCAGCAAGGAGCAAGGCGGGCTTTGAGTACCACGTTTCCGATGTGGAGTTAAGTGCGAGTACCTCTACTGGATAGTCGTCTAACGTGGGAATGGGCCACTCATCATCATGTTGCAAGAACTCATCATGGCCTTCGGCCAAGGTGATGAGCATGTTCGCTCTGCGCTTATTCCCTACGGGGAAGTTGCGAGCCCATATCTCCCACCCAACGACCAGTCCAAAGTCATCCTCGTCCGTTACGCCCTCAGGAATATCAGGTGCGCCCTCAAGTCTATCTGAGGGTTCGATGTCGTCTGTGTTTTCGTAGAGGGGGTTTGTTTGGAAATCTTCTACGGGCCGTCTGAATCGAAACGCGATCCATCGAGCATCCCGTATTCCATCTTGCGCGAGGGGATCAACAAGGAAATCTTTGGGCCTCCACCGCATTCCATACGGTGCTTCCCATTCCATTGTTTTATTTACATCTGGATCTTCGCCCTGCTCAAGCATACGCTTGCGGATTTTAATATTTAAGCGTATAGCTTCTTCGCCCGCCTCAGTAAGATCGCCAGATAGCTCTGGGGTCTGCAACCATTGGTTATGGTGTTCAATAAACTGCTCATGATTCTGATCTCGAGATACGCGAGTATCCATTCCGCCAGAGAGCAGGGTGATCTCGTCTTCGGGTGACTCCGCCTGAAATTCCGCTTGTTCGACCATGTCATGAATCTGTTGTTCATAATCAATGGTCCATCCAAGCTTCTTGACTCCATAGGGGCCAAGGAAGGCGTCTAGTAGAATCCTCTCGTCTTGCTGTAGCTGGGACGTTTCGCGGTACCAATAGTCAACGATATGCTTTACCGTCCGCGCTCCAGCTACAGAGTCGCGAGTACGAGGAGTAACTAGAAAAGCAGGATTACGCTCTAAGAGGTTGGCAATGGACTGATCGATCCAACCGAAGATCAGGTTGGCCTTGATGCGCGATATATGCTCTTCGCGATCCCCCTCCTGCTCCTGTCTCTTTTCCCGCTCGGTGGTAGCTTCGTTAAGATATTGTTTTTGAAGCACGTCCGACGCCTGCCAGAGGGGCTCCATCTGCTCCTCGGCATACTTTATCTGTCGCTTCCAATACTCAAGACGCGACTGTTTATCGCTGGGATATGAGGCCATATTTTAAGTAGTCACCCTAAGTTGCTGTGTAGCAACGGTGTATCGATACAAGAACCAATATATAAAATTCGACTTAAGGGGTCAACCCATAACTATCCCGCTTCGTACGGGACGACCCTTTCGTCTTCGCATATGCTGTTGCCAGATCTCTCCCATAGTAGTTGGAGTAAGCGTCTCATCGGGCGGGCGTTCCACTTCTGGCGCGGCCGCCATGTTGTCCATCATGCGCCCCACCAATGACAATGTATCCACCATGTCATCATGTATACCGGCAGGGAACCTGAGCATCTCGTGCATGAACTCTCCCAGCCACGGTTCATTTCGCGGCCAAAAGACCTTGCCCATCGCCATCCTCGCCTGTATGGATCGAGCCCTCGTAGCCTTATCTCTTGTCGAGGAATACGGCTCACGAGCGCAATAGGCCTCCCTCTCTAGCATACGACGCTGAAGGAAGGGGCCGACACTTTTGATAATCTGACCGGACTCCTCGCCCCACCTAATAGGCTTCCATTGGAGCACCAAGTCGCAGAAAGCCTCAACCCACTTTTCTGGAGTTTCTTGTCCTCGCCACATGTCGAGAATATAGATGTTGTGTTCGTCATCCACGCCGACCACAAGGTGTACGGTATAATCCCCTCCATTTGAAGTAACGGCGTAATCCGACGCTCCGTATATGTGGAGATGCCTTTGTCCGAGTTCTCGTTTTTCCAGTAGATCGGCTTTATCAAACTGAAACTCTTCAATCCACTGACGCTTGAAATATGCTCCATCGTCTTCTACAGGCGTTTGCTGGTATAGCGCAGACCACTCACGCGGCCCCACCGTCCTGCGTACCTGCTCCAACATAGGAAGCGGGAACCATTCGGGCCATAACGCCTCTCCTTGATCTCTACCTAGTATATCGGATCCTGTGGCAATAGCCGGGAAATCTACCGTATCCCACTTCTCGCCATCATTCTCCGCCTCAGCTAAAAGTCGTCCTGCGAGGTCATCATCATGCCACCGCGTCTGAATCACAATGAACGCGCACTTAGGTGCCTGACGGGTATAAACAACAGATCTATACCAATCCCAGACGCGATCTCTCTGTAGCTTAGAATCCGCTTCCTCGCGGGACTTGATTGGATCATCGATGATAATAAGATGACCACCACGACCTGTGAGGCCGCCTCCTACACCGGCCGCCCTAAACCCTCCGCCCTGCGTGACAGCCCATCTATCCGCCGCCCTATCCGTAGACTTAATCTCGAGGGTTGGAAAGACGTTGGAGTACTCCTCAGCATTTACTATCTCACGCACATTGCGTCCAAACTCAGATGCGAAGTCCGAGTTGTAAGTGGCGCATATGATTTCTCTTTGTGGGAACCTGCCGAGGAAGTATGCGGGTAGGCGTCGTGAAGCCATCTCCGATTTTCCATGCCGGGGTGGCATGGTAACTATGAGGCGGGTTATATCCCCAGCAATAACCCGCTCCAGTTTTTCCGATAAGAAATAATGATGTTTAGAAGGCTGAAAGTCTGGCTTGGTATAACAGACGAAGTCCATGAATCCCTCTGCCGCATCCTTGCGGCGAATGAACTCCGACTCCAGTTCCTCTATGCCAAGCTCATCAAGCTCTCTGGGGATAGCAGCATTCTCGCTCAAAACGGCAATTCATCTCCCGACTGACCATTGACTACAGCTACGGGCTCAGAAGCCTGACGACCTTCGCCTTTGTTGCTGAGGAAGGTAAAGTCGTTCACGACGACCTCCGTAGTATAATGCGTCTGCCCATCCTTGTCATAGCTCCTAGTCTGGAGCTTACCTTCAATATACAGCTTATCGCCCTTCTTGGAATGCTGCCCTATGATCTCTGCTACCTTCCGCCACGCTACGCAGCGATGCCACTCCGTGCGCTCATTGTTCTCCCCATCCTTGCTCCACGTTTCTGAGGTCGCTATAGAAAAGGTAGTAAGGGGTGTTCCATTGGCATCCTTCTGCTCAGGATCGCTACCGAGGTTGCCTACGAGTATGACCTTGTTAACGCTTCCTTTTCCTGCCATTCCGGTTTTCTCCTTTGGTTCGTACGGTACGGACTATACTGATTCCCTGTTAGGCCACGGACGACTTGAATCCTGCATCTCTATAGTTAAGTGAACATCGATAGATTCTCCCGGTTTGACGGTTTGAAAAATCTTTTGGACATTTTGCATGATAACGAGCCAGATCTGCCTCTCCATCTCCGGACGCATCTGTATCCCAAGACAGATAAGCTTCCTCCCAAGCCAATATATGAATGCCATATGAAATGCCACTACTGCAATGGGCTATGCGTTGAGGGTATATGCGACTCCTGTGAGGCCGCATGTATAGAGATCGTGGGGTGGGACTGCTGGAAGAACTTATCCCCGGTAGAGAAAAGAAGGTTGAGAAAGCTATCCGTGTGGAGCAAGAGAGGGGAAATCGGACTTAAGGATCCTCGCGATATTCCCCAGCATAAGGCCTTTAGACGACCTCAGCCTCAACCTCAAGAGGAGTAGCTCGCTCGCCCTCCTGCATTCTCTTCCGTATCAGCGCCTCAAGCTTGTCCGTTGGGATCTCTCGTACAGAATGAACGTGCTCAACCTCCCCGCCAACCTCCACCAACTGCTTATCGCCCCACTTCTGCCGCCGCGCTCGGGCCAAGGTCCACTGGCGGGCGTTGGTATCCTGCATGGAGGCCTCCAACTGCTTCTCCTCTAGCTCATCAAGCTTCGTCTCAACGCACTCATTCCACATCTCCGCAAACAGCGGGTCGATCTGTCGCTGAGCAAAGACCTTGGACCTAGAGAGCTTAGCCTCTCGGCACGCCTTGGCGATATTCGCCGGCGATACCTGTAGTGCCTTGATAAACACAGCCTGAGCCTGCCGGGATATCTGCGATTCGGGCACATTGGGCGTCTTCATCAAGCCCTGAAGAGAAGTACTCATACCCTATTCCTCTGGCACCGGCACCAATGAGCTATCTGGCATAACAACCTGCAAAGCTTGCACGAGTTCGTCCCATCTTTCATGGGTAAGCAGACAGGCACTATCATGGAACACCTTATCTACCACCTGTATCGCACTCAGATTGTCCATATCCCCTCCATAGTTAGCAATTACTACCCAAGAAGGTACACAAGTTTAGATATTAAGTCAACTATAAAGCTATATAGCATATACGGATACGTGACCGGGTACACAGTATCGTGTATAGGGGGTAAATTGGGTGCATTTAGTAGGAGGGTGATTTTCCCCCCACCACCCAACCCCCGGGGCGACCCGCCCAACCCCTTGCGCTGCAACGACTTACGGCGATTACTTAACAGAGTGTGTTAGGTCGGCGCTAACTCGTTGTGCCGCAGTCACTTAGCGAGATCAGCTAACGGATCATGTTAGGTAATTGCTCTAAGTTGCCAACCCTCGTAAGTCGTTGGGCCCCAATAGCTTAGAGCGATCGCTTAACTGTGCGCGTTAGGTAAATAGTTGGGAACTTTTTCGAGGCTCGGGAGTCAGACGCTCCAGTTTCCGATTGGTTCCAATTATTTTTACGGGAACTTTTTGCGCCCTCGGGCGTCCCGGTATCCCCTTATAACATTATATACTGTTCGGAATCCGAACAAAAAAAGTCAAAAAAAGTCCCTTTTCCCGGAACTATAGAGGTTGCCCGAGAGTCTAACTACCGTAGGTGGTTAGGACGTTGTATGTATCATGTTGCTTTAAGCCGTTCGGATTCCGAACGGTTCACTTCTACCGCGAGGGGGTTTTAGCCGCTATGGCAAAAACACTAAGCAAAACGGAATTGCAAGCGGGAATTGATAACGCGATTTTGCGCGTTATTGATACCTGCGGGGGCGAAGTTGATAGCGCGATTAGCAATGGCTTGCGCGCTGAATACAAGTTGGGTTCGGAGATTTTGAGCGAAAGCGAGAAAATCCACCTCGCGGACGGCGAAAAATTGACGGGTAGCGCGGACGACAAGAAGATCTTCGCCACTATCAAAAAGTCGCGTAATGCGATAGTCGATGGTCTTATCGAATCTGGCCGTTTTGACTTTGGCCGGACTAAGTTCCTTGACGCGGTGCGCGTGGCGGCCAAATTTGGCCCCACTGATTTTGAAAACTTGTCGAAGGAATTCAATAGGACGGCCATTATTGAACTGGCTTCCGTTGCGGACGATAAGGTCGATTCCGCAATTGACGCGGTTCGCGGCGCTCAAGAAAAGGCCGCCGAAAAGGACGCCAAGCCGCCGAATGTCAGAGAGATCGTCAAGGGCTTTAAGCCCACGGCGCGCAAATCGGGTAGCGTGCCCTTTACCGTCAAATTGGCCGATAAGCTGGCCGAGAATATGACGGTTGAGTTTTTCGCCAAGTTGTCGAGCAAAAACGGTGTTGATAAGGGCGCGGCGAACGAAATGCTCAACTGGATCGCCGACGAGTTGACCGATATGGGGGTCGATGTTGAGAATGCCGCCGAGCGGGCGCGCAAAAAGGCTAAGAAGTAGCACCGCAGGGGGCGCGCTTGGACAGGCGCCCCGCTTTTCTCTTTTCTTCTTTTTTCGTTCGGAATCCGAACAAAAGTATCACACCCACACCCACACCCACACCCGTGGAGGATTGTGTATGTTTAATGACGGTAGGCGCGTTATCATGTGTAGCTCTATTAGCTACAACGGCATCGATGCCGAGCTTAACGGTATGAACCTACGCGGCCGCGTCTGGGCCACGTTGGCCGAGCGCGACCACATCCGTAAGTGGGATGCCGGAAAAACTATACTCACCAGCCGTAGCCACAAGATTGTGGAGGGTGAGGCGTTCGTTCAGGTGTGGACGAATAACAACATCTATATTTGCCCGTCCGAGGACTACATACACGCAGAGGAGATGTAGCTTATGCGCCCCCACATCAGCAACCGTAAAGAGATCGATGGCAAGCGGTGCTTCGCGCTCAGCGTGGCCATCTGTAACAAGGATGACCGCCACATCTGGAAACGTGGGTATGCCCACGCATCCAAGGGCAGCAAGGTCCGCCGCGTCCGCCCGGCACACCGCGACTACTTCGTCGCTTAGGGGTCCACGCGGCAATGGATCATATGGATTATTCGCCGGATAGGCTAATGGTAAGTCGCCCCCGAGACCATTGCGGCAATTCGTACACCCGGTGCGACTTCGGACTTCGAGGCAGGCTGTTTCGGAGGACCGAGGCGTGGTTTGGTCGCCACACACCGAGGGGTGCGAGTCGCAAGGGGGAGATCAGGGTTCGAATCCCTGTCCGGCGTAGCAATTGCACACGTTCGTACCGTACGAAGTGTCCACGGATCCACACACCCGTAGCCATTAGGTAGGAGGGAGGGTAGTATCATGTAGTCTCAGGACTATACGCCTACACACCATACACACACCGTAGCAAAACAGAGCGACTCGCTCCACATGCTACCGATGGACTGGCTCAGGGCATAGCACCCGATACAGTGTGACATCAGGCTTACCCTCTGATCTGAATCGCAATGCGACATCACGGTAAGAAGACGTTCACCTACAGCGCCAGTATCAGACGTAGCGAATATGTGGCGAGTCGTTTCTGTGTTCGGATTCCGAATAGACTCATAACAGGGAGATGACATGTCGGACGCTGATTTCATATCTAAAGAAAAGTGTGAGGAGACGGCATTGCTATTAGAGGAGGCGTTGGGCAGGCTAACGCTGAGCGATACCGAGTTCGCACGGTACGAACACCACTACCACATAGCGCCGAAGATACACCACATCCGCACCAACATTGGGCAGGCCATCGCCCTATTGAGAGGGGAGGAATAAATGAGCCGGGACCAGATGCTTGACTTTAAGACAGTGGTGGGTGCCTACCGCATCTACCTGCGAGCAGTGGAGGGCAGCACGCGCCATCGCCAGATGTTGGCAAAGCGCCACTACCGAGAGATGGAACGCAACTACCGAGACACTTGGGGTGTCTGGCCCCGGCACGGCCACCGTATACTGCAATCCGAGCAACGCCACACCAACGCCACACCCGAGCGCCTTGGATCGATGGTAGTCCATGCGCACTTGGAGCATTAGGCATGTTCCACTACACACTCAGTGGCGAGATTCACACTTTATGTGGACAAAAGAAAAAGGTGTGCGCCGACACCCAATACTACACCATAGTTCCGGGCACGCGGTGGGGGTGCGCTAACATACACTCCACCAAGGATAAGATTACCAACCCCAACCTCGTACCTCATTGCGAGGAATGTAAGAAGCGGTCAAAGATTCTCGCACTAAATCCAATTTATAGATAAAATCATTACAAATCCGGGAACTCTCAAGGCTTCTGAGGAGTCTAACTATTGTATTATGATTGTACACGCTCTCATTCGAGAGCATCACCCAGCTGTTCGGATTCCGAACGGCAAAACGAGGAGGTCATATGACCGATCAAGCTGTTACACTCCCCGACTTCGTGGCGGCGGCCGCCGACCGCATCGCAGATGAATGCGCGGACAAGTACAACCGTGCAGACAAGGGACGAGCCCTCGCCAACTACGACTTGGGCACGGCCATTCTCACCGAGGTCGAGAGAGCTAAGACTCTCAACATCGGCGGGGAGACTCGCGAGGCTATCATCGAGGCGATCAACACAACCAACCGCTTCGGTAACTTCAGCCGCACGGTGGGCATGAATGGTGCCCGGGTAGCGGAGGCATTCACACGCTCCACCTACTCCAACCTTGTCACCGAGTTCGACCAGACGGTGGCGCTTGAGTTGGCGTCATTGCCGGAGGGCAAGCGTGGTGAGGCCACGAAACACATCCGCGCCGAGGGACTCGGTGGTCGTAAGGCACGCAAGTACATCAGCACCCTGCGTCCGCCTCGTAAGAAGCGGGCAACGCAGACACCCAAGACCCTGCCCCGACTCCGCGATATCCTGATTGCGGGTGGCTTCAACGATGTAGTCGCTGAGTCAAGGGCAGGAACCCTCTCCGGGGAAGCAGCCATCGCGGCATGCCTCATCGTAGACTCCGCCCTGAAAGAGGTTGGAGTAGAGCTTTAAACCCCACACACATATCCGTTCGTACCGTCCGAAGCTGGGCGGTGCGAGCGGTGGAGGATGTATGCGAGCACGCAGTAAGAGGGAGCGGCGGCACACGCGCACAGTGCATCTGAGACTATTCACAAACAGGGAGGAATTTGAAGATGATGGCAAGACGGATGGCAGGCCCACATCGTGTGGGCTACACGGCACGCCTCACTACGTAGAGGAACACAAGGCCACGCATCCAGACTGCCATGTCAATATATTCGATGCGTCTAAGCGGGTACTAAATCAAGTGGAGCTGATGACTACTACAACTCGTAGCGCCCCAGACTCAACCCTTGCTCTGTGTGCTGTATGTAAAAAGAGGGTAGAGTTGATGTTCTCACTTGGTGGCCTATCGTGATTCACCTATGCGTGCACAGTGGAGACACACCACTCTGCGCCATCGATGGCAAGGAACCAGTGAATGGTCCCGGCGACGGAACCGTATCGCTGTCAGGTGGCCTCGCCATACACTACATACGTCAGCAGGCCATAGACCTACAGACATATAAAGTCCGGGCTTGGAGAGACAACGGGACCATTCCGGGCAGTGTAGCGTCGCGCAGTATATGCAATGGATGTTATAGAAGTGATACCGTGAAGAGATGGATGGCACTCACAACCATGGGGGATTTGTATGGCTAGTCTTATCACACAACCATCGGGCTTCATCGAAAAGACCCAGCGGGCTATATATAACCTGCGACACATAGAGTATTTCATTGGGGATATAGAGCGCGGTGCGAGAAATGGAGATGAGCGTTGTGCTCGATTCCTAAAACAAAACAAGGGTCGATTCGATACCATCGAAGATATCCGCATGGGATGGGTAGATGAGGCCCGTGACATAGCTCGTGCGGTGGAGAGGGATGAGGCCAAGGAACATAATAAGACCCACTGCGATGTTTGTGGTAAGTGGGTGAAGGATATCAAGAGACACAGTCGCACATCCATATCTCACAAGGGCAGACTCAAGGTCATCGAGCTTGACAATGATCCGAACTGGGAGAGAGCGCAGTCCATACAGGATGTATGTGAGATGATCCTACAACCAAAAATACCATCTATTATGGATCCAGATACCCAATGGAAATGGACCCATAACGAAAAGAAAATGTATCATGAGGCCAAGGCGGAGCGCGCTAAAGAGATTGGCGATCTAGTGCTACAACATCCATACGAATATAGCTCCAGTGGGAGGGAGGTCCAGTGGGTTTCTCAAGGAGGTGGTAAATGGTGGGCCAAGCCACACATTGTGCAGTATGCGTCGTTCTTTAAGAGTGTCATGCGTCAGATCAGAAAGAAACACAATAAGCAATATGGAACCTCGTTTGCCATTGTCGAGGACTTCCAGAGCACAGTAGATCCATTCATTCGGAATCCGAACAGCGTTAGGAGTCGCGCCGCACTGCTCGCACTTCAACTCAACCAAGAGGAGGATTAACCATGAGTTTCACAGCCACGGCCATCGCCATACAGACGGGCAACCCAGTACATGTTCAGGGCAACCCCGGCGTGGGCAAGTCGGATATAATGACCCAGTTCGCAGGTGAGGTGGGCAAGCATCTGGAGACACGCATCGCCTCATTGTGCGATCCCACAGACTTCGCCGGTCTACCTATCATGGATAAGAAGGGTGGCGTTGTATACGCCGCGCCTCGCTGGGCCATGAACATATCGGAGCATGGGGGTGGCATCCTGTTCCTCGATGAGATAGGCGGGGCACCACCCACGGTACAGATGGGATTGCTGAGGGTGTGCCTCGACAAGGTGGTGGGCGACCATGCGCTGCCGAAGCGTGACACATGGGTCATAGCGTGTAGCAATCCCACCGATCAGACGCCGGGAGGATTTGACTTCGCGCCTCCCCTCGCCAACCGCTTCTGTCACCTGCCATGGGAGTTCAGCCCACTCACATGGATCAATGGCCTCACTACCGGATTCCCCACACCAGACTTCCCGGTACTCCCAGAGAATTGGGAGGACTTCATACTCGAGGGCAGGACGATGGTGTCGTCGTTCACCAAGACTAGGCAGGAGCTAATCTCCGCAATGCCAAAAGAGGAATCCTCCCGGTCTGGTGCATGGCCGTCGCCTAGGTCGTGGACGGTAGCCGCAGACATGATGGGCGCCGCACGGTCCGTCAATGCTACCGATGACACACTGATGGAGTTGGTAGGTGGATGCGTCGGTACGGGTGCGGCCACGGAGTTTCTCACATACATCAATGAGCTTGACCTACCCGATCCAAAGGATGTACTGGAGCAGGGCAAGAAGTTTAAGTTGCCAAAGGATGGAGACAAGCAGTTCGCCATCCTCAACTCCTGCGCAGCATACACACTACAGAACCTAGACGAAGACAACTGGGTCAAGATGTGGTCTGTCTTAGAGGGTGCCGCTGAACAGGGATCTGTTGATGTGGCCGCCGGTGTATGTCCCAACCTGTCTAAGGCGTGGCAGCGTGACCAGACACTGCCAATAATCGAGAGTGCTATAGATGCATTCATACCCATCCTACAGAAGGCGGGCACATTCAAAGGAGGCAACTAACAGATGAGAGTCAAGGACTACTACGACCTTCTGGTGTGGTCTGACGTTAAGTCCAATAAGTTTTGGGGCATGAGCAATGAAGACATCCGTCTCGTGAAGTATGGGCGCATAGGTAAGAAGCCCAGAACACATCGTTACGCTAATAGCGGGGATGTAACACGAGTCATGACGGACAAAATATTTAAAGGCTATATCTATGTGCAGAAGAATGATATAGCAGGTGATCACACATGTTGCGAGGGCTCTGACACTATCGTAACCCGTGACGTTGCAGAGGGTGATCGTGGACCCACGTTCCATCTGTGCTTGGGGTGTGGGTCGCGCATAAACCACGACGACGAGCAGGAAAACTTCAATCGCTTTATCAATCAAGCATTGCACCGCCGTTCGTACGGTGCGAAGGGAGATAACAATGGCTAGGGACTTGGAGATACACGAGAACATACGAGCCGCACGACTGGCCGCGTGTCACAAATGGCCCTATCTATCCACTGGACTATGGGCAATGAACATCATACCGTCCACCAAGTGTGAGAGTGGTGGGCACCCAACGATGGGCGTCGATAAGTACTGGCGCCTTTACTACCATCCGGACATCATAGAGCAGTGGGACATACCCACCATACAGGGTGTCCTATATCATGAGGTCATGCACCTACTGAGAAGGCATCACCTGCGTTGCGAGAACATGCAGGCTGATCCCTCTCTGGCCAATGTGGCTATGGATGCAGAGATCAACGATGACTGCATAGAGGACTGCCTATCGAATGCACAGAACAAACCACAGGCCAAGCTTCCAGAGGGAGCCATAACCCCACAGTCTCTTGGCCTTGAGCCCAACCTTCTATGGGAGACGTACTATGCCGAGCTTCTGAAGAATGCTGAGGAGGTTAGTCCCGCGAATTACGGTGGGTCTTCAGCGGATGGCAAGCAGAGAGAGTGGGAAGACGGATCCCCTGAGGAGGAGGGCAACCCCAGCGGCGTCACACTGGGACGATCCAAGATGATAGACCGCAAGATTGCTGAGGATGTTAAGCAGGAGGCCAGCAAGGGCAGGGGTGACATTCCGAAACACATGGAGGTGTGGGCCGACCACATACTCGAGCCGATTATCCCATGGCAAAAGGAGTTGCGTGCCGCCGTCAAGTCTGCATACGCACACGCCGCAGGACAGACAGACTACACATACAGGCGACCCGCTCGAAAGCAGGCGGCCTTTGGCGACATAATCGCTCCCTCTATGTACTCCCCTATACCGAGGGTGGCGGTTGTTGTTGACACCTCCGGGTCTATGCTTGGGGGCGAGCTTGAGATGGCCATGTCTGAGGTCAAGGGAATATGCAAAGCATGTGGGTCACAGTCATCCGATCTGTATGTGATTGCATGCGACTCTGAACCTACCAAGGCACAGAAGGTATTCCGCACCAATGATATAAATCTATCCGGTGGTGGCGGAACAGACATGGGCGTAGGTATCAAGTCTGCCGGTGGTATACGGCCACGCATAGACATATGTATTGTACTGACGGATGGCATCTGCCCGTGGGGCGAATGGCACCCACCATTCAAAGTCATAGGCGGTATCGTAGGCAACCACAATACGGATTCGTGGCCAATACCTAAGTGGGTGAAGCCCATACGGATATCCAATGAGTGAAGATAAATACCCTGATATTATACACATCAGCACGGACCCCATGTACACATATGGAGGAATGAAGAACAAGTCACTACCCCTATGTATGAAGGGGAACCCCATGGACGTAGGATCACTTGAGATGCACTACGCAGGGGACTTATATAGGGACGATGGAGAGGCACCATTCCCCACCTACAGCTTAGTAAACCTATGTGATGGCAAGGGGTGGTGGAAAGACTTCAAAGGTACTTGGTGTAAGGAGTGCTACTCAATAGCAAGGAGGGAGAGCGATAGGATTAAGGCGATGCTCGCTCTTGGAGACATATGATGCACATCGGCAAGCGGGCAGCTATAATGTCATTCATGGGGTGCAATGGACACTCCAAGCACATACTGTTGGTAGATGGACTGTTTGAATGGAAGGGCGCTGATGGGTCCGTCGATGACCACTGGGATCCAGATGGCGTTCCACCAGCGAGATGCTTGTGCGGTATAGAAACTTCACCCCAAGAAAAGGAGGCTGTGTGGATAAGCCTCATCCCAACAGATGAGGACTATATTATTGGTATCACACGATGGCTCGAGGAGAATGCGCCATCAGATATGTGTAAGGAATGCGTAGAGAAGGTCACTCGGATGGAGCAGATGGTTGCTCTTGGTGGTCGGTGACAATCCTTACCTGAAACTCTAACCGGAGGTCACGCCCCTCGTGATTATAATCAACAGCATCTATGAACTTACCCTCGCCCTGCTTCATGAGATCCACAGCGCGTCCGGGTATCTGTTCTATAAGGGAGTAGAGTGTCTTAGTAAATTCTGCCAGTGGATCTGGTCCATTCGTACCGTCCGAAGCTGCGGGGAGAGATGCCCGAAGCTCCCTCACCGTCATCTCATTGGCCTGACAGGCGTCGAGCCACTTGTCCTGTTCCTCTTCACTTTTCCCCAACAACATACGGTAGTGTGACCATGAGATTCTATAGTCACCCGCATTCTCTCTTCGCCTATTCTCTGGGAACGTCTTGCTTACCATGGAATACTTCACAAGCGTTCCATATTCTAGGCCGGTCATACTCAGGGCTTGCGAGTACTTCTGCCCGTATGCCTGCTCGCCAAAGTTGAGCCAATCTCCTATGGCAAAGGGCATGAGGTCATGCATCTCACACAACACCACGCCATCCTTAGCCCACGACTCATAGTCTAAGTCTGCATTTGGACTATACGACTGGACGCCGAATCGAGAGGAGAGACTACTCATGCTTTTTCTCCATACTGATGTGTGAACAGGTCACCCGGTTGGCAATCTAATAGCGAACACATTCGCTCTATGGTGTGGAAGTGTACGGCCCGGTGCTTGTTGCGTGCTAATCTACCGAGCACCCATGGTGTTAGCCCGGCCGCCTCTGCGAATGCTTTACGAGAAGGGTATCCCTTCTGTCGCCATAGATCATCTACATGACAGTGTATCACGTTTAGTTCCTGTTAGAATATAAAACCCGGTGAGAGCATGCTGTAGGTCAGGTACAACATGCTTCCCACCGGGCCACCATGAGGAGGATTATCCCGTGAAGGATACATTAAATATATACACAATATCGTGGGCGTCAACCTAAATTCTCTCTTGACTTTTGATACACAACCTTGTATATTCTAAACCACCGTTCGGATTACGAACGTAAACCACGAGGAGGAACAATGAACGAATCAAACCATGAGGCATTACTGCGTGAGCTAAGGGCTCCATTCCCACGGGACAAGATTAAGTTCCGACCCGGCGCCACAACTGCCGACAAGAAGAAGGGATTGGCCCTTGCCTATGCGGATGCGCGCACATTTCAGGACAGACTTGATGAAGTGTGGGGCATAGACAACTGGGAATCCCACTGCGTAACGAATGAAGGCGGGTGCATATGTAGCATCACCCTTCACTTCCACTTTGATGACGGCACATCGTACGCACGTACGAAGTCTGATGGTGCTGGCGCTACTGATGTTGAGGGTGAGAAGGGCGCCATCTCTGACGCCTTCAAGAGGGCGTGTGTTCAGTGGGGGATTGGCAGGTACCTGTACAATCTACCCGACATGTGGGTGCCCCTGAAGAACGGCCGATACATCGACAATCCGGATGGGATCAGGCTACCAGACTGGGCATTGCCATCCGGCACAGACACACCCAATGACGACGCGCCCGTCGCCGCAACGACAGAGTCAACGCAATCCATGTTAGATGACGAAGACCCAAGACTAAAGAGGATGGTTGCCATATCTCTTAGCATACGCAAGGAGTTTGGCGACGGGGCGGAACACCGTATAGAAGGGTGGTGCAAGTACTACGGTGTAGACTATCGTGGGCCCAAGGGATTCCTTGACGTAGAGCCCATACACTGGAACACTAGGGATGAAGCACTTAAGCACTTGATACGTCTGCAAGAAGAACTCAACGGGTAAGGTGTGAAATCCACATTCATCGAGCGTGCGGTAAGTTCGTCCAGTACGAAGGGACGGACTTACCGCGTGGCCCGCTTTCCTAATGGGAAGTGGAAGTGTACGTGCCCGGACTTCTGGTACCGGTCCAACTCCAACCCCGAACACACATGCAAGCACATAAAGAAGGAGATGGAGCGTGTGTGATGTGCATGTTTTTTAAAGATTTACAACTTTCATTACACATCCCCCTTGACTTATTTAGGAGTATTGCTTATATTTATAGGGTATCGTCAGACTATGCTTCGTCGTGAGAGACTGAGCAGTGATATGGTCTGCAACCATTATAGCCCCGAGCTTCCGAGTCCCGTTATTTCTGGTGGGACTTCTCTCACCGGAAGTTGCGGGGCTTTTTTTATCCAGTACCGTTCGCACGGTGCGAAGCTGGAGACAGTATCTCGCTGGGAAGGAGATCACCTGCTGTCAGGTATAGGCAGCACGAGGATGGATGCTATTGGATTAGCTGAAGCGCCCGTCCCGAACCAACCCTTGTCGCTCCATGTTGTGGGCATCATGGCCGGGCACTCGCACAACGGACAAGGGGATGCTAAGGGATCCTATCAACGATACCGTGGCTCCGAGTCACAGATCGAGAGGGGGTGGGTATCCCGCTCCTTCTCTGCCTCCACCGTTCACCAAGTCACAGGTATAGCCAATGAAGATTAAACTGCAAACTGCAATATACGACACATGTCCGAGGTGTAAGGAAAGGCAAAAGATACACTCCTACTGCGCGCCGTGTCAGAAAGAGGTTAGTGCCGAGTGGTACGCCAAGAACAGACGTAAGACCTTGGATAAGAATAAGAACAGGAGCAAGGTCATACTCAAATACCTAAGCGACTACAAGTCAGAGAGTGGGTGCAGTAAGTGTGGGTATAACGAACACCCATGTGCTCTTGACTTCCACCATGTAGATGAGAGTGATAAAGAGTTTCCCCTAAATCTCGCGCAGCGTAAGAGATACGGAATGGCGCGAGTAAAGAAAGAGGTGGCCAAGTGCATAGTCTTATGCGCCAACTGCCACCGCATACACCATCATAAGGAGGAGAGTAAAGATGCCTAAGAAATCACGCAGAGGCCGCAAGAAGATTAACATAGAGTTGGAGAACCTACGAAAGCTGAGGGATAGGGGACTTAGCAATGTGGAGATATCTGATATATATGGATGCTCTGTTGGTACTATAGCCAATAGGGCCAGAGAGTTTAGACTCGATGGGGAGTTGAAAGCCCTGAAGAGCGGAGGGGCACACGTAAAACACCTGCCAAAAGAAGATCTATTAGAGCTATCCAATTTTATGACACAGAGAGAGATGGCAAAAAGGTTTGGTGTGTGCGTTGCTACCATAAAAAGGAGGATGGAGGAATATGGATTACCGCACGAGATACAGCCATTGGCCGACAGGATACGATCCGACGTCACTGCACTGTCGTTCAATAACACACCAGAGCAAATAGCCGATCTATTGAATGTGTCCGAGAATGCAGTTAGATCATGCTGCCGCAAGCATTCTATACGATGCAAGAAAAATGCCTCGACTATAGTGAGTAAGAACGAGGCCAGACGTAATGCAATAGTTGCACTCGTTGGGCAATGCAATTGGTCCAAGACCGAAGTATCATACGCCTTCGGTATATCTAGAGAAAGGGTCAGGCAGATAATATCACGCGACCACATGAAGGAATCGTCCGACATAGATCACAATAGTGAGGACGAGTAATGTGCCTCGTATGCCATGAGGATATACATCCCGACAACTCATTCTGCAACTCATGCATAGACGCATTAGGTGTTATATGCGAGAAGAATGATTACAACTTCATGCATGTAGTAATGGGATCACAACCCAGACCAGACCCAGAGCATAGGATGAGGCCACTATGGGACTTGGCTGTACATGTAAACTTCGATGATGATTCAGGTGGAGAGGACAGCATGGACTTCGGTGCCGAGAGAGCGTCAATAATAAACCGTATATATGGTGACGAGATTCGTACCATCCGAACCATGACAACCTTAGCCAAACTTCAATCACAATGACTAGAAAGGTGGTGAAGAATAGTGCAGAGATGGTGGCAGCTATGTGCGGAGCAGGCATTGACCCTGAGCACGCAACAGAGTTGAGAGGCACTGCTAAGCAGGGGATGGCTTTAGACATGGCCCCACAAGACTGCCAATTACTACTCATCGTAGATCCAGATGACCACACTAAAGACCTCACATTCGTACCGTTCGAATCGGAGGAGATACGCCTGTCAGGAGGCACTCCAAAGAAGTACGACTACACATGGTCCAAGCGACAGCAGCAGGATCGACAAATGGAAATGAGGAGGAAATATGGAAAGTAGTACAGCGGTACCTGCTCCAGAGGAGATGGATCCCAAGGAGTGGGAGGTAGTAGGCGATGGCAATCATGAGAAGGATGAGGCTCTGTGCATGTATGAGGAGAAGCTCGCACAACTACAGAAGCTATGCCCCGAACTTAAGGACGCCGCCAAAAAGGATGGCGACATTACAACTCTATGGGCTCTAGCTTGTCTTGCCAGACTGGTACAGGCTGACGATGATTATAAGTATGAGATATCTCTGGTAGCCGACGCCTTAAGACAGAGGCTTGTTAGTGGATATGTCGGTGACTCAAAAGCGGTAAGGGACTGGCTAGTCCACATGAACCCACCGATATACCAGAGACTTCTAAAACTATACCTCAACCCCATGCAGGCTAAACACCTCAAAGACTCACTCGTAAGATACAACTTTCAGAAAAGCACGAACGGATATTATTACGCATACGAAACACCACACCGACTCAGGTTCTACGAAGACACCGTGAAGGAATACCAGCTATCAACAGATGAGGATGACAATGAGCGAGGAAATGATACTGAAGAAGGGGGAGATATATAGGGTGTGGGATTGCCCTATGTGTGGCACAAGAGACTATGAGCATATGGAGGATGGCAAGAAGACTCATTGGGATGTGATACACATACATACACCGCAGTATAAATGGGTTAGTCACGGCCCTCGAGAGAAGCACAAGGTCGGGCTAATAGCCATTATACAATACAAGGGGATACACTAAGATGCCAAAACAGAAATACGGATCACAAACAAGAACACATGGTAAGTCTGGCCGGAATATCCCTGACTTTGTTTCAGGTCAGTACATGGCAAAGCTTCCACGACATGAGCGACGTAGGCGCGAGCGAGAAATGAAGAAGGCTAGGGGCACAAAGTGACAAACACACCTTGGCATAGCAATGAGAATTGCGTTAAGACACTGTCCGATATACTATCACTACTGCCAAAGTTAAAAGCAGAAGGATCAGTACAGTCCTACGTAGCTACCGATAGTTTGATACGAATACAACTGGCCGTTTCGAGCACACGCAAGAAGAGATGGTGGCATCGTTCGGATTCCGAACACAATTGAGAAGCAGGAATGGGGGGTAAGGACAAAAGGGGTATATGTTGGGGACAATATACACCTCTGGCGTGCGCGTTTTCTGGGGAGTGAGCGCGTACACTTGTGGATAGGCTCGGGAAATACTCGAGCCGGGGAGCCACGAGTCTGACGTAGCCGCCCTATGTTAACCTAAGGGGGAGGCTGCTGCACTAAATTATAAGCCATCAGGCAAAACAAGGGTGCAGTAGTATCCAGACATAGGGAGGGCCGTAATCGTCAAGCCCCCCATTCCTGCCCATTGACATGTCAATACATAATGTCTTATATTCTCTCATAAGGAGTTGTAGCTCATGGAGATACGGACGACGCCAAATAAATCGAGAGCCTCTAGAGATGTATCTACTGTAGACACTGTCATAATACACTACACTGGATCGATGTCTACAGAGGGTACCTTGTCATGGTTTGACAATCCAGATGCAAAGGTATCCGCACACTACGTCATCTCAAGGAGTGGTAGGGTCTTCCAGTACGAAAACTGGCGCACCGTTCTATGGCATGCCGGGAAGTCGGAATGGAACGGAAGGAGTAGCCTGAACCGAACGTCCATCGGAATCGAACTGGTAGGCACCTACCACTCCGGATTCGAGGCTAAGCAAATGGCTGCGCTGTGGGAGGTTCTTAGAGACCTGTACCGAGACCTACCTATTCGCTACGTATTGGGCCACGAGCAAGTGTCGCCGGGCCGAAAGACGGACCCCGGACCCAACTTCAACTGGACGTATCTAAGGACACAAGGCGAAGCGGATAACGTCCCGGGCTTAGAACGAGTTGGCCCCTATGCAATACAGCCACTCGAGAAAGAGGAGCCCGTAGTAGCATCACACGAGGAAATGCCATCGGGAGATGATGGAGAGATAGCACTCGACGCATCTTTTGATGGACTCACCAGTTCCTCTATATGGGAGAAGATATCCAAATGGCTGACGAGATCTTCTTAACAGAGCGTGATAGCACCATAGGCAAGCTCATGATATATGTTCACCCTGCCAGTCGCAGGCGTGCCGAGTCTTATGCAAGCGAACAAGCTCCAAGCATAGACAGCATCATATATGAGCGCGAGGATATGGATCCCACGACATTCTATGTCGTAGACCATCGCTATCCATCTGTCACGAGCCATTCTTTTTAATGAATAAAAAGGCGACACAACCGGGGAGGGTATGTCTGTGCCTGCACAAAAACCTGCGTCTCAATCCGAGATACAAGAACTTCTGGAGAGTGCAATAAAGCGTGTGAACGATGTACGGTACATGGAGCTATTTACCCAGTATGATACAGACGATGATCCAGAAAACTTTATGCCCCACGGCAAGCGGCTAAATGTCGAGGGCGTACACCTACGACTAGATCAACACAACTACCCTGTAGATATTGACCCACGGCTAACGCTATGTGGAAAGAATGCTGATGCAGAGAACCTATGCTTCTACGTGACGGAACCCGGATCTCGATATGATCTTCCCACAATGATAGACCTAAAGGAGACGTGTGATGATTGCAGGTCCAAGGCCAAAAACATTATCAGGATGATCGCATTAGCAGGAACATCGGTATAGGTCAACGGTCCAGTGGGGTTGCGATGCCCTTCACTTGCTGGACACATTGCGGCGGACCCCACTCCACTGGGTCCGCCGCAATGTTATTCGCACCGTACGAAGTGTCCCCGTGTCCATAACAAGGAGGATTGTATCTTATGAGCGAGTCAGAGAAGTTGCCCAACCTAGCAGTGCATAGCGAGGAGGGGAAGAAGTATAAGCGAAATGAAGATGAGACATCTGATAGGATATGTGCAGCACTAAAGTGTGAGGCAGGTCAGTTCGGATTGGACACCGCACATTCAGATAGGATCTTCTTTAGAGATGGAGCGTGTAAGTGTATTGCTGAGATAAAGTCTCGGAATATGAGTATGGAGCAGTTGAAGAAGTTTAAGACCTACCTCATATCTAATTCCAAGTTAGACTATGGGGAGGAGTTGAGCAGGATGACGGGACTACCCTTCTACCTGTTCGTACGACTTATACCAGATGACGTTATAGTCTACTGGAATATCTTCAACAGGCATGGGAAGAGGCTTTTTGTGTACACGGCAGAGCACACCGAGACACAAGCCACATGTGAGGGAGG
>VTLG01007682.1_pt1 | contig 34074 bp, 45 predicted proteins | sample 4694571 | NCBI WGS metagenome assembly VTLG01 (sample SAMN12604809, study PRJNA352737) | marine metagenome | biome: ENVO:00000447; feature: ENVO:00000209|ENVO:00000569|ENVO:01000036; material: ENVO:00002151; isolation source: viral sequences binned using virsorter ...
TGACTGAAAGGTTACCACGATACCTAGAGGATGCACAAATATTAAGGTAGTCTATGAATATTATATCAGGTCTGAAGGATTTTTTCAGTGCTAACTCACTTAGTAACGATTTGAAATGTCCTGAATGTGCTGATGCTGTAGGATATTCTTTGATAATCAAAGTCCCCTGAGTCTTCTTTGCAAGACTAGTGACTTTACTATCAAACATCATCTTAGGAAGATCTGCTATTTCTTGGATGTTGATGTTAAGAAGGTTGGCATCAATTCGCTCAGCAATTTTCTCCTCTGCCATTTCCATTGTAATATATAAAACGTTCCGTCCTTGGAGCAAGACGGAGCTAGCCATATGGCACATGAATAGGCTTTTTCCGACACCCGTACCAGCAAGCGCGATATTAAGAGTTTTGTTAGGGAGCCCACCTTTAGTAATTTTGTTAAAGTATTCAAGATCGAATTCAATTCTAGTCTCCTTTTTGTTATACAGCTCATAACGTTCGATGTAATCTAACAAATAATCATGTCCTACATGATTATCAAAACTCACAGCGAGAGCATCTGACAAAATGCTAGGAATAGCATCCTGCGATTTATTTTCACTATTTCCATCAGCGATAGAAATAGACTCCAAAAGTGCTAAGTAAATAGCACGATCTCTACACCATTTCTCTGTTGTATCAAGTAACCATTCTATTTCAACTGGTGCATCATCTAAAGAAGCAATCAATTGAGAAACTTGTTTAAAAGAATCTTCATTAATATCATTCCTCTTTTCTATTTCTATAGAAAGAATTTCTTTTGAAGGGACTTCATTATATTGAGTTACAAAATTAAAGATCTCTTCATAAACAATTTTTTGATTACTATCTTGAAAGTACTCACCTTTAAGAAATGGAACTACTTTTCTCAAATAGTCCTCATTATGTAGGAGATTTTTTAGAATCAAAAATTCAATCTTATCCATAATGAATATAAGTACTCATAATATATTTGGTACAAACTGTGGGAGCAAGTCCATAATGGGGGTATTCCCACGTAGGAGGAAAAACAGCCACTCTACCCACTCGAGGATGAACTACTACTTCACCAAAATAAGTATCTCCATCATTATCATTCAAATAGAATAAAAAAGCAAGTCCCCTCCGTGCCGATGAATAATCTGTAACATCAATATGTTCATCAAATCTTTCTTCCCTATTAGTACGATATCTCTTAATCCTAAACTCTTCTAGATATTTAAGTTTTGGAATATATGGATTACCGATATCCTCACAATATTTCCCATATGCTTTCCGAGTAAATCTAACCAGATTTTTTACACAGTTAGGATGATAATCATTAATATTTAACTGAGTGAAGCAAGGAGTATGATTATTATTGATATATTCCTGTTGTTCTGAGGAATTTTCAAAAAGAGCAATTAACTCCGTACAAAACACATCTGGAATAATATTATCATAGACCTTTACCATATGAGAATTGTTGGTTAGCAATTTCATCTAATGCCTGCATTACCTCCTTAGTAAAATATTGATCAGGATTCTTATATATCTCCTTAGCATAAACCTTTTTACCGTTTATTTCATACCTACCTGCAACATTTTTCCACAGTCCACCAATTTCACCAAGTTCTAAAAGACCATAGTACCTATCCAAACCACGTTCATCAAAATAAAGACGAATAGTTACTTCTTTATTTTCTTTTGAGAGTCTAGACTTGGCTGTCTTAGCTTTAATAAGGTTTCCAACAACCTCTTTCTGATCCTTTTCCTTTTTTTTGCTGAGATAAATGATCGTAGACGCGGCATATTTGAGACCAGAGCCGCCTCCCATTTCTTTAGTAGGGACATAACTTCCAATGACATCGTAGGTGTGATTTGTTACTATAAGTGGAATGTTTGCTTGACCAAGTTTTAATGTAAGCATTCTAAATGCACCTTTGACAAGTTGGGATTTGGTCATATCCCTAACCTGTTTATCATTTAAGACATCGGTAATTTCTTTCTCAGTGGAAAGCATTCCCAAGGAGTCTAGCACAAACATACAGGGTTTGCGATCTTCTGTGGGGGTCTTAAGATATATATCAACGGCCTTAAGTGCTTTGGACCTAAACTCTTCTATAGTGACTACATTTACTACTACTATCCTCTCTAAATCAATTCCTCTACTTTCTAGAAGTGATTTAGTAATGCTACTCTCAGTATCAAAATAGAGTACATAAGCATCGGGGTTAGCATCCAGAAAGTTCTTCGCAACGGCGAGAGCGAAAAAAGTTTTTCCTGTACTAGATTCTCCAGCAATAGCAGTGATTTTATTACTACATACACCACCAAAGATAGAACCTGAAACCAACCCGTTAAAGACCAGCGAACCTGTGTCAATAAAGGATTGACTGTCCGATATATCGGATGCGAGTTTTGTGTAGTCATCTCCTATCTCTTTTACTATATCTTTTAAAAAATCCATTAGTTATATAAAAATGTGTAGTTAACCCTTCTATTCTCTTGACCTTGTTTCATATGAACATGATCGGTTGAATGAAAAGTATTTCCTCTGAAAATAATTGCTCTATTATACCTATAGGGTATTCTATCATAGTTTGATTTTTTTAGAAACTTTACAGTCCATGGATGATCTCCATTATTATAAACTTCCCATGGAATATTCTTAGGAACATGTTGCCTATAAATTCTTAACCCATTTTTATTATGATCTTCAACACATTCATCAGGAGTTACCCAAATATTTACATTAATAAAAGAAGGATCAGCATGAGGCATTACTCCTCTTGCAACATTATCATAAAGAAAACTCCATCCTCTCTGATATTGAGATTGTTTAATTAAAGATATTTTAGGGACAACATACTTCTCAGAGATATCTTTCAAAGAAGGATCGGGAGGATCATTATCAAAATCTATAGATTTATAATCAAAATATTGCTCCTTAAATACTGCTGTATTGAGCATATACTCTCTTAAAAAATCACATACTCCATCAGGAAAGAAATCATCAATAATAATATAATTATTGATTCTTAATCTAATAACGTCAGATAACCACATTATCTTAAGGTCATTACATATTCTAATACCTTTTGACGTACTTCCATTAACTCATTATAACATTTCTGATTATGAGCACATCCCCTCAGTGCATGGTCAGGCTTATGAATTGATTCTACATATAAATCAACTGCTCTCTTCCATTTTTCTTCCTTTGTTTCTTTCTGTGTGATGGCATTTTGATCTTTCATCTACTTCTCCTTCCACCAGGCAATATATGTATATCGAGATTTACCTTTTACTAATGATACACCATGTTCCATTTTTTTGCTAGGGAAAACTACTAATTTTCCTTTCTTAGGTTTAATTGACTTATCTTCTATTAAAGTTTTTCCTCCTTCATAGTCATCATTAAGATAACAGAGAGTAACAAAATCATTAATAGCACCTTCATCGGGATAATCTTTATCATAATGAAGTTCAAGAAAAGATCCAGGTGACCAATAAACTACTTGATCATAATTTAATTTTAATTGAGGAAAGTTTTTTGTTATTTTTTTAAGATAGAATCTCCTAATTAATGATTTCTTTAAATGAAATAAAGGAGTTTCTCTCATACGCATAACATAAGTTCCATTCCAATAATTTCCATAAGTAGATTCATTATAAAATCGTTTGTGGTAATTAATAAGAAAGTCACATTCTTGATCACTTAGAAAATTCTCTTTTTCTATAAAAAAAGATTTATCCAAAAAATAACTCCAAGTTTACGACTTTTTCCACATTCCATCCAATAGCATCCAAGATCACTTTGATAGGATCTAAGAACGCTTTCTCAAATTGTAAATCATAATCAATATACTTGTCAAGTCCCAGTTCTACAGGAAAATCATTAATAAAAGAAAGGACATTCTCGCGAATTGGATTAGCCTTCTTCAAATAACAAAATTTAATTTTCTCACCATTATTAATCAGAGAATATTTATTGTCCAATTTCTTCTGTTTAATATAATGATTAAAAAGAAGTGATCCTCTTACATGAATGGGAGTTCCTTTACCATAGATGGTAGAAGATGACTTATGTTTATTTACATTGGAAACTGTTCTAGGAAAAGCAATTTCCTCTGGAGGTAATTGCTTAAACTTTTCTCGGGAATCATCAATAAAATTAATCACATCCTCCTCAGTACCACTCATCATCAATTGAAGTGCATCCTTAATCATTGCTCTACAAGGTGCTGGGGTAGAGGATTTAACTGCCTCAATGCCCATCATCTTTAACTTAGGTTCTTCATACCTTACTCCTTCACTATCCCATACATTAAGAATATATCTTTTCTTTGCAGTCCAAATACCTCTATCAGCGATGTTCTCTCTCTTCATGAACATCTTCTGATCATAAGCATTTACATAAGACGCCAAGTCTTCATAGGATTTATCAATAAAGGGTTCCAATTTATCTTGACAAATTTGGTCCAGAATGGAAACAATCTTAGCTTTATCATCAATCTTATGACTAAAAAATTTATCCACAAGAGGTCCGAAATTAATGTATACTGAATCAGTATCTGATGCCACCACATAGTCTACTTCTTCCGTACTAAGTAACTTGTTCAAGTAGGTATTTATGCGGTTCTCAATCCACCGAATAGAAACTTGACCAGAAAGAGTAATTGCCTCTGCATTTGCTAACTTATAATATCTAAAATACTGATTGCCTATAGCACCATAAGCACTATTAAGAGAAATCTTCTTTGCCATTTGGATGTTATTGCATCTTGCAATTTCCTTTTCCAATGCCTTAGTGGGAGTTTTCTCATAAGATTTCTTTGCCTCAATCATTTTATTTTTGAAGATGACCCTTTCTGCATACATCTTCTCCATTAATTCAGGAAGAAATCCTTTTACATCTTTTCTATACTGTGCTCCATTAGCGCAAGTAGCATAGTCCTCAGTTAAATCAATCTCCTTATTTAAAAACCCTTCAACGCTTGCGCTGGAATGTCTAGTCTCCCTGAGTGTTTCGGGCGAGATGTTGTACTGCATGATGAGATGAGGGTAGAGAGAGTTAAGGTCAAAACTAACAACCCAATCATACTTGCCTGGTTTCGGTTCTTTAACATAAGCACCTGCATATTTGTCTGATTTATCTGTTCTATTCTTAGGAGGAATAACAATATTCCTCTTCTTCAAATAGTTATAAATTATCGTATCCCAAGTTCTAACTTGAAACATCACATCAATATAATTGACCTTAGCAGTATAAGCCATTGTCAATGCTAATTCAATCAACTTCATCTTGTCTTCCAGACGGTCAACAAGTTCAACGTCAATAATGTTATAATCTACAAATTTTTTCCAGTTACCTCTATAAAAATCTTTAAAAGTATCAAATTCAGAATGGTCCAATTTCTTTTGTCCCAACTCAACCTGAGCAATATAATCCAATCTATATGATTCTTGTGCCTTATATGTAAACTTCTTATATAACTCAAGATAATCTAAAGTTGTTAGTCCAGCAATATCATAAACATTAAATTCTCTGCCTGAAATAAAAACTTCTTCATGAGTAACCAAACCCCAAGGAGATAGAAGTTTCATCTTCTTATCACCCATTATTCTACTAATCCTTCCACACAAATAAGGAATATCATATAAACGTACATTCCATCCAGTAATAACATCTGGAGGATTTTTAGACCAATGATATAAGAATGAGTTGAGCATAGCAATCTCATCCTCAAAATGATAATAAGTTACATTATCTTGAGTAGGAGTATAGGGTTTTCTTCCCCAGGTAGTAATCGCCTTAGTTGTATAATCTTGAAGAGAGATGGTAAGCATCTCTTCAGAACAAGAATCTGGATCAGGAAATCCATGCTCAGCCTGAACCTCAATATCCATTGTCATCAATTTGATCTTACTAATATCAAATTTTATTTCTTCCTCTGGATATTTGTCAGAGATGTATTGATAAACGTATCTCTCATTCCCATAGATATCAAATCCATCAATATCATTATACTTCTTATAGAATTCCCTACAATCCCTTACCAATCCAGGACGAATAGGTTCTACATTATCTCCCTCTAAAGTTTTATATTTACTTTTCTTCTTTGATTTAACAAACAAAGTAGGAGAATATTCTTCCTTGAAGATTACCTTCTCCCCATTCTCATATCCACGTACCAAGAAGTTGTTTCCAACCATCTGGACATTAGTATAGAATCTCATTCTTTATCTAAAAGCTCCTCATACTTCTTAGTAAGTTTATTATTAGGATCTACAATAGTCAAGATTTTATCAGAACTCAACATAAAAACATTCTGATTAGTCACACTCAATAACCACGGTTCTAGAGTGCTTTCTTGTTTAACCACAAAAGGTTCTGTGACTTTGCAATCAGGTTCTCCCAATTCGGATGAAACCTCCTCAACCTGACCCAGAATCAGTTGATTGTTCGTCAGTAAGAGTAGCTTCAGGTTCTTGACTTCCATTTTTTTCTATTCCTTTCTCGTAAATTTCCTTTAATTGTTCAATTGGTTCTACTATAGTTATAACCCATTCAGCCACTACTGGTATCTTTTGATCTCTACTCAAAGGCATCCAAGGAGTAATTTGAATCTTATAAGGAGATTTACTTTTACCGTCCTTAACCGCATCACCAATAAGTTTTACAGTTCCAGGTTGATCAAAAACATACCCAACAACCTTCTCATCAACAACCATTTCTGCGATATCTGCTATCACATCTTCACCAGACTTTAATAAAGCGAGTTTAATAGTCATTAGATTCTTTTTGCAACGAAATTTATCATAGCATTAATAACCTTTTCTATCTTCTCAATCATAGAACCTTTACCTTATCATATAAGGAAACTATTTCCTTACTAGGATCTGGAACATGAGATAAAAGATCTCTCAATGCCACCACTTCTTCTGCTGTTAAAGTTAATCCCCTATTAGTTGTGTAAGTTTCTATGGGTGGTCTGTAATCAGACCCAAGGGCTGGATACGGATCTTTGCGTGCCATAATCTTATTTATTTTCCTCTATTCTACCACAATTTCACCAATTGTCCAACACTCATGATAAGGAGTAATAAGCATTCTAACTTCATCCTCCACCTCTGGAGGAACTATTAGACAAAATCCTATACCCAAATTAAATACCTTCTTCATTTCCTCTTCTACTATCTCACCAGCAAGCATAATCTTCTTAAAGATATCAGGTAATATCCAAGAGTTATAATCTACTTGTGGTTTTAATCCTTCTGGAATACATCTAGGAAGATTCTCAGGAATACCACCACCAGTTATATGGGACATACCGAGAATAGGTTGATTCTTCAATAACTCCTTTACTACAGGTGCATAGATTATAGTAGGAGTAAGTAATTCAGGCATATCTTTATAAAAAATCTTATGCCTCCATAACATATCATTGATCAAACTATATCCATTACTATGCAACCCACTACTTTCTATACCAATAATCTTATCTCCCTCTTTAATAAGACTACCATTAACAGTTTCATTTTCTTCTACAATACCTGTACAAAATCCTGCAAGATCATAATCTCTAGAACGAGGATGTTCAGCAGTCTCTCCACCTAACAAATCCATCTCTGCTATTTCACATCCCCTAAGAATACCAACCATAATGTCAGCAACATTATCATCAATCTTCTTAGTAGAAACATAATCTAAAAAATATAATGGTTTAGCACCACTACAAATCACATCATTGACACACATAGCAACTAGGTCTTCACCTATAGTTGTATAATCCCTAGCAATCGCTGCTATGTTAATTTTAGTACCTACACCATCAGCACCAGATACTAAGACAGGTTTCTCATATCCAGCAGGCACTCTCATCATACCATTAAAACCCCCAATACTGGGAGCTTTTTCTTTCAGTCTTTCTACGAAGGCATTTCCTGCTTCTATATCTACACCAGAACTTTTATAATCCATAATATCAATATAAGAAGTGGTGGGTTCTTATCGCCCCTAGTGCAGAACCCACCAAAGAGTATGCTAGAGCAGTCCAGGTAGCGACCTTGACTCCACTATTATATCACAGATAGTCTTTTCTTGCATGATGATCTGGAACTATTTTTCCCAGTTCGACCACGAGGAGTCCGTCTTCAAAGCTGACCGATCTAACCTCTGTATCATCGGCGAGCGTCCAGTGTCTGGTAAAGGACCTTTGGGCCAATCCTTTGTGGACAAATTCTCCATCATTTTTTGATTCTTCTTTTTGGCCTTCCACAGATAACTTTCCAAACTCCGTATAGACTTTGACTTCATCTTTCTTAAACCCCGCAAGGGCGATTTCGAGTCTCGATTCGACATTACTTACTTGTACTAAATTATAAGGTGGATAGTTGGAAGAAGTAGTATCATCCCAAAATCTATTGAGATAATCATCTAATCCTATGCTGTTCCTATTGATCTTCTCCAACAAGTCCGGAAGATTTGCAGCATGATACCTGGCTAGGTTACCCATGATAGTAGCTCCTTTAAAAGCGAGTTTGTGTTTTGTGGACCCCGAAGGCATCCATACCTATTTATAGCACAAACCCCCCTTTTTAGAGAGTCGGAATACCCCATATCTTAGTACAGTAATCCCTAATAGATCTATCAGATGAGAAGAATCCAGATCTTGCAACATTTATTAATGACATACGTTGCCAGTTCTTCCAATCCTTCCATGCACTACTTACACGATCCTGAGCATCACAATAATCAGTGAAGTCTGCACAGACACAAAACTGATCATGATTTAATAGATTATCTACAAGTGGTTTAAATTTGTCTTTATCACCATTACTAAAATGGCCACCCTTAACAAGATTAATAGCCTCAGATAATTCTTCAATTACATAATGAGAAGGATCATATCCATTCTCCCATAGATTTGCTATACCTTTCTCATCATTACCAAACAAAAAGAAATTCTCTTCTCCTACAAGATCTCTAATCTCTACATTAGCACCATCAAGAGTACCAATAGTCAAAGCACCATTCATTTGGAACTTCATGTTACCTGTTCCAGATGCTTCCTTACCAGCAGTAGAAATCTGTTCTGATAAATCAGCAGCAGGATATACTTTCTCTCCTAACTTCACACTATAGTTTGGTAAGAATACTACACGTAACTTACCATCCATATCAGGATCAGTATTCACTACCTCTGCAACATTACAAATAAAATTGATTATAAGTTTTGCAAAATAATATCCTGGTGCCGCTTTACCCCCGAAGATTACTGTTCTTGGAACAATATCATAACCATTCTTAATACGAAGATATTGAGCGACTACCCATAAAGCAAGAAGATGCTGTCTCTTATACTCATGGATCCTCTTAACTTGCACATCAAACATACTTGAAGGATCAACAGATATTCCAAGTTCATCATGAATATAAGCTGCCAGATTATGCTTACCAATAACCTTACATGTAGCAAATTTCTCTAAGAAATCAGGATCAAATTTATTCTCTAATAATTTAAGAGAATCCATATTAGTAATCCATTCACTTCCAACAGCATCCGTAAGAACTTCAGATAATGCAGGATTAGATGATGCTAACCACCTTCTAGGAGTAACACCATTGGTTACATTAGTAAACTTATGTGGCCACAAGTCATTAAACTCTGGCATCAACTGAGTCTTAACCAATTCAGAATGTAATGCGGCAACACCATTCACATGATGAGAACCAATGGTTGCAAGGTTTGCCATACGTACTGACTTACCACCACGCTCATCAATGATAGACATCTTCTCTAACATTGCATCATCACCAGGATAATGAAGTCTTACTACCTGTAAAAATCTTCTATTAATCTCATAGATAATCTCCATGTGACGTGGAAGAAGAGTCTTAAAGAGTTTAAGATCCCACTTCTCTAATGCTTCTGGTAAAAGAGTATGATTAGTATATGCAATAGACTGGTGTGTTATCTCCCATGCTTGTTCCCAATCAATATGTTTAAGGTCAACAAGGATTCTCATCATCTCTGCAACAGCAATAGAAGGGTGAGTGTCATTAAGTTGAACTTGATATCTGTTAGGAAATTCTTCTATAGGAACATGGCACTTCTCCAAATTACGAACCATATCATGGAGAGAAGCACTAACAAAGAAGAACTGTTGTTTCAATCTTAGTATCTTACCATCATCTGTACCATCATTAGGATAGAGAACCTTGGAAATAGTCTCTGACTGTACTCCCTGTTCAACTGATCCCATGTAATCACCTATGTTGAACGCATAGAAATCAAAGATCTCTGTTGCATCTGCTCTCCACAGTCTTAATCTATTACAACAATCAACTTTATGTCCCAACTGCAAAACATCATAAGGAACAGCAACTACTGTTTCAGCAGGAACCCAACGAACTCTATAATTATCTCTATCTGAAATATAATTCTCTACTCTTCCACCAAATCCTACCAGAACAGACTCATCTGGTTGTGCAAGTTCCCATGGCCAATCTCCATGCAACCAATTATCAGTAGATTCTACTTGATAATTATCTTTGATAAGTTGCTTAAACATGCCAAACTTATACCTTATACCATAACCAGTAGCAGGTACTTGTAAAGTTGCTAGGGACTCCATATAACAGGCAGCCAAGCGTCCTAACCCACCATTACCCAATCCAGGTTCTTCTGCTAGATCAAGAACCTGTTCTAAGGTTAGATCATATTCTTTTAATGCTTCTCTTGCTTCTTTTTCTATCCCAAGATTGAGAAGATTATTACCAAGTTGTGGTCCAATTAAAAATTCTGCTGAAAGATATGCAACTTCTTTCTCGTTATTACAAACCTCTGGAGCAAGATGATATGTCATCATCTGATCTCTTACTGCATAGCAAAGTGCCATGTATATGTCATGAGCACTAGCATTTATAGGACGCTTTCCTAATGTATAAAAAAGTCTCTCATTAATACCATTACAAAGATTATTCACCATATTTTATTCAGATTCCTCTGCCCTTGCTTTCTTACCTATATTATACTTCTGTTCTAAAATCCAGTCGTTTTTATCTTTATACGGTAACACTTTAATCTGATTGAGGGGAGCAATATCTTGAATGGCATCTTCCTTTACAACACTAATGAGACCCCAATCAGCGAGAAGACGAGTAATACGGTTGCGACGCTGAACATCATTAACAGTAAGATTAGCGTATTTGCCATCAAGAGCAAACAACTCCTTAAAATGCACTATGTAATATTTACCCTGCTTGTGCAATATATGACAGGATTGGTAAAGTTTCTTTTCCTTTCTTGACGCTACGCCAATCCTTGTTAGGGTTTCTCTTACCTTAAGAAAATCATCAGGTTCATTCAACTTAACCTCAATCATTTTGTCCTGAGACCAATGAACCTGAGGTTCAACAGTTTGAGTCATTTTGTACCACCAATTTCAAGTCGTTTCTTAATGAATTCGATTTGTTCATTTGATAAAATCTTCATGACTTGATATGCCTTTTCATTACTATATCCATAGTATGATTTAACAGATTCTAAATCAGACACTTTATCTTTTCGAATCCAAGGAGAGAATCTCTTCCTTTTCCTCACACTATTTAGATAAAATTTATATTGCATGTCCTTATCTAAAGAGGAATATTTGTTCATTTCATTAGAATAAAGAACCGTGTCGAGATGTCCGCTGAGACACCTATTAATAATATAAGGAGGGTAATCCTTAATAACACTGGGATCATCTTTAATCAAATCCTCCTTAGTAAAATTAATAGAATTCAACCAATCTTTCAATTCAGTCATCACCAACCCCAACATACTCCAGAATAACGAGTTCCACTAATTGCTTCAGTTACCCCATGAGGAAATAAAAATAAAGAAGGAAATATAACAATATCCCCTTTACCTAATTTTACCACACAATCTTCCCAAAAGAAAAGATCAGCACCCTTATAATCATTATTAAAATTTAGTATCATACTAAGAACTGGTATTCCTTTTTGAGTTCCATCAAAAATTGAATGAATATGATCATGATGTTGTCTCATGATCTGACCAGGACTATACCTATTAAAACGTACAGGAGTAAAGGTTCCCATTATACCTTCTGTTTTCGGTGATCCTTTGAAAATATAATGAGACTTATATCCCTCCAATGCCTTAAGAATAGCTGGATTTAATAACTTTTGCAGTTCTGCTGTTGTTGGTTGAACATCCAGTTCCATTGTTTCTTCAGAAACACGGGAGTCCTTGTGATAATCATACCAATTGTGGGGGTTCCATTCTCTAGTTTCAATATTTTTAATCACCCTATCACACACATAAGAAGGAATAACACCTTCCTCTATGTAAATAAGCTCTTCTAGTTTAGTATTAGGATTATTCACCAGTCGGGATAATATGATATGTTAGAAATATACTGATAGATTAAACTCCACCCAAACTCAAAGGTTTGACCTTTCTCATCTTGAAGATAAAAAGGAATGTTTGGATGTATTCTCTTTGCTCTATAATAATGAGAAACTACATTACAGTCATCATCGATATGACGTTCTTTTTCTAGTTCTTCTTCAGTCATTGTACTGTCCAAGGATCAATTTCTTCACTTAACTCATCTGCATCTCTAAGAAGATTACTATACTTCTCGTCTGATGCAGCAAATTCCTGTTCTTTCTTAGTAGTATAATGACACACTACCGGATTAAACAATTCTTGGTGTTTTTGCTCTATCCATCCATGTGTAACATCCTGAGCACCAAAGAGACCTGCGTAAGGACCTATCCTACTCAAGATAATCCACATAGCATATTCATCCAATATACGAGGATTAGGAACTGGATAAGGTATTATACCATCTCTAATCTTACACATCAACTCTACTAATTCACCCAAACGTTCAATAATATCTAAATGCAAACCATTATTAAATAAAATGACTCCCATACAATACTTATAAATCTGCTCCTCACCTCCAGCCTCTACTATACAACTGTCAACATAATCCAACGCTTCTCTTATTGTCTTTCCCCCACCAATATTAGGGTCATGACGGAATCCAAACTCTTCTCTCCCAAAAACCTCCATATAATTATAATGATCAAAAAGATACTGAACGTCATCATAGAATATAGTATCTGAATCTACGTATAAAATATTAGCATCGGTATTCTCTTCAAAATATTGTAAATTAAACCATCTATAAATGAAAAGCATCCCATGGTTGGGTTGCTCCTCAAAAGGTCTAATCCTTACCTTATATTCAGTCCTAAAATAATCGGGAATATAATCAGGATCATCGCAAAAAAGATAAACAGGTATTTCATTATTAAATTCCCTCAGTGAACTAATACTATGTTCGAAACGATCCATCTCATGTACATTTACATGAGAGTGCTGGTTCATCTTATAAGAATAATATACTATATTTTCATTCATTAACGACCCTCTCTAGATCTATTCCTAATAGTAATGTGATTACCTTCTATGGCAAACTCAAGATTATCTCTATGATCCCACATCAACTCTTCATATAAGTGATCCAGTTTCTGCATGTCATCCCAGACATCAGTAGGTGTAGGTTCTCCCCAATAAGGATTTTCTTCCATTAATATCCTCCATAAGGATCGTTTTCAGGAGTAAACTCCTCTTGTTTTTTAAAAAACTCACTCAAACTACTTTGACAATCAGGTGGTTCTGGATCTTTATATCCTTTCATCTTCTTCCATTTATTATGTAGAGCACCCATCATCCATGACTGAGCAAGACTCTTAGGACCATTCTCAAGTAAATCTAACTCATACCTACTAGAGGTATAGCCCTTATATTCTTCCCTCCAGTTAGAATCATCATAGGGTTTCTCAGTCATGAAGTAAGACCCTCTTTCTTTAATTTATCATAGCTATAGCAACCATCAAAGCTGAATTGAATTTTAGGTTCTTTATTATAATTAAATAGCAACAATTCTTTTCTTTGATGCTGCTCCCTCATATACTCACCCACAGACCTCATTGTATATGTATGCTCAAACTCAGTGGCATTCCAGTTCTTGAATCTATCTTTGACCAACTGATCTGAATTATAACTGATAAGCATCGGAATGTCATGCTTCTCACAGTCAGCAGCAAACTTATCATGGTCAAATCCTTTATGCATAGATCCTTTCTTTCCATAAAGATTATCCTTAATATCATAAGGAGGATCTAGGTACATAAAAATACCATCATGCATATCATGGGTCATTAGATATTCATATGAATACTGGTTTATATGCCAATGAGAAATTAAACTAGAATATCCGGGTAACTTCTCAATCCCTCTCATAGAAAAGTTATTATTAGATGCCTGAGCAGAAAAAGATGAACTTTCTGTCAGTCCACTAAAAGAACACTTATTAACAATATAAAATGCCGCAGCACGTTCTATAACATCCAAACCTCTATCATTAATAGATTCCTTAGAATTATTAAAAAGTTCTCTTGCTGAATCTGGTTCTGGATGAGTAGATTTATATTGCCTTATCTTATCTGTTAATTCCTCCCCAAACTGTTGCAACTGAACCCAAAAATTCATCAATGGTTCATACAAATCATTAACAGTAATCTTTAAATGAGGATACTTCTTTGTTACATGAAGTGCTACACTTCCTCCACCTAGAAATGGTTCCCTAAACTCCACATAATCACGTAGATCAGGAAAGTATGGATCCATTTTAGTGCAAGCACGAGACTTACCACCAGGATATCTTAAAGGAGTTTTAAGAGATTTCATCTAAATTTTCCAAATTAGCAAGATAAAGTTTGGCGTAACACTTTGCCATTAATTTAGCATCTTCTTCAGTAAGATCATCTATTACCCTACACATTTTTTCATATTCAAAATTTCTTTCTATACTATGAAGTTCAATCTCATGAAGATAGTCCATCACTTTTCCTCTGCCTATTCCATATGGGTCCATTAAATTCTATTCTGAAAGTCCTCTTTATAATCAGGAGAAACTGCTTTAGGAGGATCTGTAGGATGATACAACCCATCACCTTCCCAATCAGGAACAATCATAGGATGCCTATAACGAGGAACACCAAAATCTAGTTGTATAGGAGAATCTAATACACTCTCAAGACTCTCTGCCATTTTACGAAAACCACTTCCCACCAAAACCTGTCCAGCACATACTGCTACTGTACAGGTTCCCCAAAAGATATAATACCATCGAGACTTAACTTGATGTCTTTGTTTTTCTCTTTTCTCTTTCTTGGTCATAAACTTACTCATGGTTTATCCGGGTGTGAAGTTTGTTCAGTAAGTCTTGCGCCAACAGGACCATCATCAGAGTATACTTCTAACCGATGGATGTTAATAGAATCCTTTTCAAATACTGTAACATTAACCTTACCATCCTTGCAAGAAACAGTGACAGTTCCATTACAGGACCATTCCTGAGGATCAGTGTGAAACTTATAAACTGGATAAGGGTCACGGGTTGGAGTAGAGGCCAATACTCTATAATAATCTTGAGTCATTTTCCTTTTTTTGGTGGATAGTATTGAAATCCAGTGGTTTTTTCTTCCAATTCTTTTAATTGAAAGGTAATCATTTTATCCCAAGGAGTATGAGAGTCCATAAGAACAGCAACTTTATCGTCACTGATTCTTTGTACACATCCTTCATATCCATTATAAATGGAACTAGGATTTTTGACAACCACTGTAGACCCAGGTAAAATCATTTTTTATCCTTCCAAGGTGCTGGATCAGAAATATCCAACCACCTTTTAATCCATCTTATTATTTTTCTCATTTGAATTCACACTCTACCATTATCTCTGTAAGACAAGCTAAAAGATTTATCTCCTGATCAGCCACGAACGCAATTTGATACTGATACTTAGCAATAATGAGGACAGCAGCAGGAATGCTATTGTTTTCAAGGGTGCCATAAAGAGCATCGTAAATACGCCTAAGAAGTACAGAAGAATCATTGTCCAGGCTATTAACGACCCATTTACGAACTTCGGGGAAGTTCTTCTCTTTGAGGTTTTTAATGAGATCATGTGTCTTTACATCACTAAAAGTGGCCAATATACCACTATCTATCTGCCCACTAACAGAATATCTTTGACATTCATTTAGGACTCTTCTCCAGTCTGGGAAGTGCTTATTGATAAGTTCTGCAAGGACTTTCTTATCAGCTTCGCACCGTTCTTGGTCCAAGATAAAGTTAAGTCGTTGGAAGAAAGCAGCAGCGATTGCTGGTTTTTGTTGTCCTGTAATTCCAAATTCGATAACTGCGCATCTGGAATGGAGGGGTTCAATGATTTTGTTCTTGTAGTTGCAGGTGAAGATGAATCTACAGTTTGCGGAAAATTCCTCGATAGATGCTCTAAGTAAGAGCTGGACATCTGGGGTGGTGTTGTCTGCCTCGTCGATGATAATGACTTTATGTCTACTATCAGATGTGAGGGAAACTGTTGATGCGAAGTTTTTGGCGTTATTTCTGACTGTATCAAGGAATCGTCCTTCATCTGATCCGTTGATAACATAAACATCTACTCCTAATTGATTACAGAGTGCCTTTGCTACTGTTGTCTTACCACATCCAGCAGGACCAGAAAGAAGCAAATTAGGAACCTCTCCCTTATCTAGGAAATCAAGAAAAGTTTTCTTGATATTCTCAGGAAGAATACAGTCTTCAATTGTCTTGGGTCTATATTTTTCAACCCAAAGAAATTCATCTCTCATAATTAAAATTAATCACTTCTCATTATAACGCAATCTCCAATAATAAGGTGCCAAAACCTGAGTATTCCAGGATCCAGGTTTGGGTTCAATCCCTCGTTCCAAATTTAACTCTTGGAGCATACACCAACAATCATGTTCCTCACTCCATAGAAGAACTTCTACAACCTCCTGACCTTCATTTAGTAAACGAACAGCCTCATCTTGTGCTTCAGTCCAAGAATCCCCTTGCCAATCTTCTACTTTATACTGTTTAGGTTTTGGTAATTTCATTCGAATGTTGAATCAGGTTCTAATGCAATGTAATAAGTCAAATCATAGTTTTTACTCTGGAATCTAGATAAAAGTTTAGATGATATTGCTACATCATAAGATCCTTCAATAAGTTTTAAATTCTCTTCTTTAAAATTACAAGTAAATACTTTATCTGTTTCACCTACCTCAATAGAAAACTTATTTGAAGTATCATTCTTTTTATCACGAACCACCAACCTAACAACTCCATCCTCCCCAATAGCAGAAATATCTGGCAACTGCAGTAAAGAAGAAGATTTCTTCAATCTGTCTAAATGTTGACTAGTAAGAACAAAAGAAACATCTTCACTAGGAAGAGTAATAGGCTTATCAGGCGGAGATGCTATTATAGCAGCATCAGCAAAGAAATACTTTGTGTTGGATTTTCCTTCACGAATAACCACATAACTATCATGAGAAAAATCTAATTCAGGACTTTGATAAAGACGAAGACCATTCATAAATTGCTGAAGATCATAAATTCCAAAATCCTTAGGGAATTCTTGATCAACAGTTGCTTCTGCCAAGATGTTCTTCATCACACTCATGGTGCGAAGTTTATTTCCATGCTTAAAAAGAATAGACTGATTAATCTCGGTAAAGTTTTTTAATAAAGAAAGAGTTGATTCAGAAAGTTTCATAACCACGGGTCGTAATTTCATTTTGTGTGTTGCCGCTGAAATAGTATAGAAGTAAGCAATAGTGCATTGCTTTTAGTATATCACGTTTTGCAGTTCCTTTCTTATCATAACGACTCAAATACTTAATTGCATTAGAACGACAGAAAGATTCTGCATCACCTACTGAATGAATAAGATCAAGTGTCTGAACATCTGAGTTATCATTTGTATAATGTCCCTGATATGTTGAAGAAACATAATCAGAAAGATCCTCCATACTCTTATCTTCTTGATATTTTCTAACTGATGGTCCTTTTAAATTTGGTTTTGGTTTTGTGTCTGTACCTGGAAAATGATATGAATAAACATCATCTACTAGGTTCCCAAAACTAATATGATCGTTACCCATTCCACCAGGAACTCTACTGCCACCGAAAACAATGGTATCAGGAGAAGCAGTAGGATTTCCAGTTAGACTAATTCCATCCTCTCCCCACCAACTCTGATCAAAAGGTACAGTATCTGCTCCCACCACAGCACTATTCAGTCCAGTAAAATTTATAGTATCATCCCCCACTTCTGCTTCATCTTCTTGTTTTTTTATAATAGGATAATCCTCATCCATAGTTCCATTCATCTGAGAATAAAGTAAACTCCATGCATTAACCATATCATTAATCCTCCTGATTGTCAATTGGAAGTTGAACAGTAGCATCTACCTTATCATACAATTCGAGGAAGGCTTGCTTAGTCTCATCATCAAATCTGTTTACACAAACTTGAATTGATTTCATCTTATCATTAAAGATATTATAAGCATGAAGAATATGAACTAATCTACGAGTACTAATAATCTCATCAATACCACCATCATAAAATGTCTTACGAATAATATCACCCCAATCTACCAACCTTTTACAGAAATCCTTATCTTTTATCCCTAAAGAATCAGCAACCCTTCCTAAAATTTTAGTTTCTATTGAAGGAGAAGGATAATCTTGCTCAAAGGTTACTGGGAATCTTTCTAAAAATGCTTCATTAAGTACATTAGTACCAATAAACCTACCATCCTCGGATCCTTTACCCTTAGTATTGGCAGTAGCAATTACATTGAATCCAGGATAAGGTTCTACATATTTACCAATCTTCTTAAGAAAAACACCTTTACCTTCTAAAATACTCTGCAAACATAAAATCTTATTGGAAGCAAGATCAATCTCATCTAAAAGGAGTGTAGCTCCCCTTTCCAATGCCTCGATAACTGGACCATTATGCCATACAGTGTTACCGTCAACAAGACGGAACCCACCAATAAGGTCATCTTCGTCTGTTTCAATTGTTATGTTTACTCTGATTAACTCTTTATTTAGTTGGGCGCAGGCTTGTTCAACTGAGAAGGTTTTTCCATTCCCAGAAAGACCCGTAAGAAATACAGGGTAGAACATATTGGCTTTAAGAATGGTTTTAATATCATTAAAAGAACCAAAGTTGACGAAGGTATCATCTTTTTGAGGTATAAGATTTTGATGGAAAGAGAGAGGAGGATCTACCGAAGGAGCACTATAAGATTTTTCAATATTTTGAACTGCCTTTACTGTTAATTCTAAATTCCACTTACCACGACCAACCTTAAACTGTTCCAACCTTTTAGTTACTGTTTGATAGGTAATATCATTAGCAGCACAGTAACCTCTAATGTCAGCAGCGGTAAATTCACTACCATAAGTGCTTCTTAAAGCATCAATAATTTGATCATCTGTCATTTTATATGCAAAGGGCATAATGTTTTGTCTCAATGAATCCAGTATAAAAGAAAAAGAAGAAATATGTCTCCAATATAGACACTATAATAAGTGTCTAACAAACCAAATCCATAAACTCACTCAAAACCTTTTTATTTAGTGCTTTAGATTTAAGACTCTTAGAGAAAGCACTTTTAATCTTAGATTTAGAAGCATCTTCCTCTACTTCAAAGACATCATCACTATAAAGAGAAGAAGAATTCATAACAAAATAAGATTGATATCCCCCATTCTTAATGGTATAAGATTTATTCTTCTTAGCTTGCCTCAAATCTTTATCATCTATTGAAGGATTATATCTTCTAACAAACTTTCCAAATTCTGCACTAGAAGATAATCTAATTCCAATAAAATTAGTGTCTGGAAAAGACTGCTTTAGATCCTCTAAAAGAACCTCAGTGAATCCCCAATAAGTATAACCAAATTGATAGACATGTCCAGTCTTACGATTGCGAAGATAAGTATGAGAAGGAACAATATTACGACACCCTATATATGGTTCATGTTCCCAATGACGCTGAACCATCTTATGATAAGGTACTGCATTAGATTCTCCATCAGTTAAAACCACACATTGAACCTTTTGAAGGTGATGTTGTTTTTGGAATAAAGGAATGATTTGATGTAAAGAAATAACAGCCTCATTTAGAGGAGTTCCAGAAAGAACAAATTGTCCTGGAATAGTATACTCTCTAGTACCCTGAGGTCTCATATACCATGCCACTCTCCAAAGAGACTCCATCTGCTTTTCTAATACTTTTTTACTTACTGTACTAGTTAAAAAATTCAATAATGAAAATTCTTCATTAACAACTAATTTTCCTACTTCCCTTTTCATACGAGGAAGAGGATGTTCTTCCTGATATTTCCATTGACTATAATTATTACTAAAAGCATAAACTTCAAAAGGAATTTGAACTTTATCACAAAACCAAACTAAATTATATAACTGTTTAAGAGTATCTTGAAGATAAGGTTGCATAGAACCTGACCAATCAAGAATAAAAATTAATCCATGATTCTTACCATCATCCAATGTGGTTATCTTTTTAAAGATATCTTCATTGAACTTATAAGTAGGAAGTTTAGAACAATCTAATACCCCAGTACGAGCAGTAGTTGCACGTGCATAAGCATCTGCAGATTTCTTCATCTCAAATTCTTTTACAAGATAATTAACTTCCCTTCTAGCAGAATTTTTAAAATCCCTATACTCAATATCAGGAAGAGTAAAATCTGCTTTATAATCTCCTATAGGAACAAGCTGTGCTTCCCAACTTTCCTCTAAAGCAGTATAAATTTCAGAATTAGATGCAATTAAATTAGACAAATAAACTTCAGGAACTTCAATATAGATATTCTCCATACAGTTGGTTAAATCATTTAACTTCTCAGTTCCCTCCTGAAAAAGAGTATCTGTAGAAACCTCCATATCATCATTAGATTCCTCAGGAGATCCCTCATCAAAGAAATCTTCTTCAAAAGTTTCATCAGTTTGATTTGGTGGAGGAGAAATATCTTTATTCTCTGTAGGAGAAATATTAGGTTTTTCTATCTGTTTCTTACAATATTCATAAAGAACCTTAGCAGCATTTAAGGTATCATCAAAAGTTTCACAATCACCAATCAAATTGACAATCTGTTTTTCAGTAGACGAAAAATCCAAATCAATGAAGTTACCCACCTTGTAATATAAATTACACCTATCAGCAAGATTAAAAGTAGTAAGATCTTCACCATCAATGTCAAAGAAATCATCATCATTTAATTCCTCATATCCACGATAAAAAGTTTTAGCAATTCCAGGGTATTTACGCTTCATCAATTTCTCAATACGAGCATCCTCTACTACATTAATAAATTGTTGAGGAATTCCAAAATCCCATTCATTAGGAGTAAAAAGAGCATGACCTACCTCATGTCCCACTAACATATCATATACTATAGTAGATGCCTTTTCCCACAAGGGTAAAGTCAACACCCTAGTCTCTACATTAAACTGAGCAGTAGTAACATTCTTATGTTCTACTACAAGATCCTCAGTGGCTAGCAGCTTAGCAAGTTGAGACTTTATTTGGTAGTTGATCATCTGTATTTTTTATACCTGTCCATCATACAAAAAAACCTCCTCAATGGAGGAGGTAGTGGACACTTTTTTAAGCGGGAGTGGCTCCCAATCCTTTTACTATTGGATTGGGTTTTGTCTTAGGTCTTAAAGGAGTTATATTAGGTTTCTTAGCATCAGGTTTAGTTGGTTCTTTCTTTCTTCTCTTCAACAAGCTTGACAAACCAGTAGAAGGTCTTTTCCTAAAAGGTGTTTGGCTTCCACCAACAGTCCCAGATTTTGCTTGACGCATTCCCGCAGTTCTTGCTTGATGAGCAGACAATGCAGATTGCTGAGGATCATCTACTTCTTTTAAAAATTCTGAAAAACTTTTCATTAGAATATAAACCCTAACTATTATTTATGTAAACGAACCAATCCCCTCCTTTTCATCAGAGGGGATTTTGGTGGTGGTTACTCCTTGGTTGTTTTTTGAGGCTAATCGACTGTCAAGATGTGTCTACAGAATCTCCTTGCTTGATGGTCTACTATACCACATTCTGAAATGCACTGGAAATAATCGGATACTTGAGTATATTTGTCATCTATCGTGTTTTTTTCATCCCACTTCCAGCTTGCAAGCTCATTGTGTGATACCAGATTGTGCATACTATACCTCCATTCACCTATACATATTTAGTCAGGAAATGCAGATATACTACAAAATTTTAACAAAAATAAATGCCTACGAACTTATACCTAAATATTCTTTTTAAACTGTGAGGGTAGGAGTCGAACCTACAAGTCCCGCCAGGAACATCAGTTAAACAGACTGACACGTTTACCAGTTTCGTCACCTCACAATGATGCCCTATGAAAGGGCTGTCATTAGACGTTGCATTCCTATCCCTCCACCACTTCTGGGGAAGAAGTCGAACTCAAGAAACTTTTCAAGTTCCTTTTCTACTCTTTCCTTACCAAATAATTTGTAAAGTAGTTCAGCATATTGTCCATCAGAAATAGTATGGAATGTATCACGCATCTGTTCCTTATCAGTGCTGCGTTCTGCACTACCTATGGTCTCCATACCGCCTAGGATCACATCAATCTTTTTACTAGTACCATCATCATTCCTTGCCATATTCCAGAAAGGTGATGTCCATTCAGGGAAATCTGTAATCATGCCACGACGAATAGTATTTTCATGATCATGATCTAGTTCTTTACTATTAAAAGACCATCCCCATTCATCATAAGTCTTAATCTTAACTGTGTCTAATGGTATTCCTAGCCACTCACACAATTCAATCTCCATTACTTTTAAATCATGGACATCTCCTTTCATCTCAAACTCAAACATTGGAAAGATAGTTTCATGTCTTCCTTCTACAGGGTTAGGTTCTGCCCTATATGAAGTGGAGACACAAAAAAATCCTTCTGCTGAAGGATTAGAAAGAAGTTCATATTCCAACCACATCTGGCCTGTCTGTGGAAGTGGCCATACTTGACCATTATATTCATAGGTTGCTACTGTTTCTGGATCTTCACATGCAGCAAGGATGCTTAAACGATTCTGTGTGTGGACTTCAAGAAAATTTTTAGACAAAAAAAATGACCTCAATAGGTCAACTGTCTCCGTATATTTTTGAGGGTCAATCAGCGCAGTCATTTTAATTCTTGACAAAACTAATCTATTTATAAAATAAAAAAAGCACTCTTAAGTTTCCTCACGAGTGCTCTTCGTCTAGCCTTTGCTTGACGTAATGCTTGGGGTCTAAGTTTTCTTTTTCTCTCCTTTTTGGAGTGATGAATCCAATTTGGTACTTTCATAACTTAATGGTATGGAGTAGTCGTAAAATGAAACAAGAGTAAGTCTAGCATCCTTAATGGTGCTTCCAAAGAAATGTTGAGCTCTATGAACTCTATCAGAATCAAAGATAAGAGTCCTATTGAACTTATTAGGAATAGCACAAGGATTTTCAAATAGGCTATTAATTTTATTCAACTCTCTACTATATTTAAGTTTATCAATTAGAGTTCTATTAGAAGCATAAAATTTTCTTTTTATTATACCAAAGTCATCAATTTTATACCCCCTTCCAAATAAACTTTCATGTTGAGATCTTTCATCATATATTAATGTTCCACTATTAGAAGGTGCATTTTCATTTAAATATGTAATACATGTATATCTACCACGATCAAAATGACATGACCCAACCTCGTACGATTTATCAATATATTGAAAAACACAATGATTAAGAATTAATTTATCATCCTGAGTAATTTTCTTTATTTTAGATTCACACTGAGATCTTAAAGGTTCAGGAACATCACAACGTAATCCTGGCCAAGATTCATCTGAATTTGCAGATAGATACTGATCATTCAAACTTAGTGCCAATCGTCTAACACTATAAGGATCTTTAAGAAAATTATCAATTATGTGCATAAAATCTAGAAAAATCTTTCCTATAAAAAACCCTAAGATTATCTATAAGAGCATCTGTCTTTTTAAGACGACTCAAAGCACTCTCCTCTCTCATCCTAGGATCAGTCCTATATTTTAAATCAGGATCCATCTTAATGTCTACCCCTACTATGCCACTTATCCAACTGGAAAACTCATCTCCTATACCATCTTCAAACTTCCAGATATGAGTTTTATCAGACATAAAATCTACTTGAGGTCTATACCAATTAACAGATTCTGGAAAAGGAAAATTATAAAGCAAAGAAGAAAATAACATAGAATCTTCCATTTGTTCTTGTATATCGTCACCATAACATCTAGTTAACCAAATAGATGATGAAATAAATCTATCAATAGGATTTCTTATAATAGAAACATGAGGAATATCCTCTACATCCAAATACTTTTCATAATATTGTTTATGGAAATGAGCAATTTCTATCCCATCTACACTATCATACATTCTAACCTTGGAGGGATCATTTCTGCGAGTTAACTCAATATTTTCATCTATCTTTTCCCACACCCATCCCTGTGCTTCTAAATTTTGTTCTACAAACCTACCAGCAGTCCTAGGAATATGGACAAAAAGAAATCTCTTTCCACTCTCTACATGCTTAAAAATAGCCATTATAATAATTCAGGATAAAGTTGTTCAATGTCTTTAATATACATTTTTTTAATATTATCTATAAGTTTATCAGTCCTTTTAAGTTGAGTTGTTCTTTCATGACGACTCATGGGATATTTAGTGAATGCATTCATTTTAATATCCATTCCTACTATTTCACTCAACCATTTAGAAAATCTTCTTCCTAATCCATTTTCAAACTTCCAGATATGAGTTTTCTCTGACAGATAATCTATTTGTTGCCTAAACCATCCAAGAGATTCTGGCATAGGAAAATCTGCTATCATAGAATGAAGTTGTGATTCATCTTCAGCAGACTGTTGAATATTAGGACCATATGCCTGAGTCAAATAAATTGATGCTGAGAAAAATCTATCAATAGGATCTCTAATAACTGTAACCTGAGGAATACCCTCTACATTAAAATACTTTTCATATAATTTTTTAGGAAAATGCTTTATCTCACAATCATCTATAAATGAATCATTAAAATGGGGAATACCACAATAATCTATGGGTTCACATCTCCATTCCTTAGATTCTAAATTTGCTTCAATAAATCTACCTCCTGTTCTGGGAATATGAATAAAGAGAAATCTCTTCTCTGAGGGATGCCTGTATATAGACATTATACCGTCCTACTAAAACCTTTTACTTTCTCAAATTTCACTACCTTTTCAAATTTATCTTCCAACCCTCCTTTATGGGATATAACAAAAATATTAGCATCTTTAACTATAAATCTAATGATCTTCATGAATTCATCAGTGCCATAACCATCCAAAGACGAATCAAAAACTTCATCAAATAACATTAGATTAGTATTAACGGAATTCTTATACCTGGCAACTTCTCTCCAGGCAAAAATAAGTGCTAAATCAATTCTAGATTTCTCTCCTTCACTGAAAGAAGAATATGAAAAGTCTTCATGTATAGGTGACTCGACTGTTTCATTAAATTCTTCATCAAGCTTAAAGTTGATGTAAAAATCCATAATCTGCAAGTACTTGTTAACCTGCTGATTAATAAGAGGAAGATATTTTTTAACTATACTTGCCTTGACTCCACCATCTTTCAGGAGCCCGTAGGCAAAATCATAATATGAAATAGTTTCTTTTTTCTCAGACAAATGCTGATATGTATCTTGGAGACTATTTCTAAAAGATTCTAACTTGTCATGCTCAGTATTTCTGTTTGCAAGTTGTTCGGTAACTCTTTGAATTTCCGATTCCAGATCCCTGATTTGTCGTTGGCAGCCAGCGATCTGAGTATTGTTTTTAGAAATGCCATGCGTTAGTTTAGTAATCTCCTTAGATACAGTAGTAAAGTGACGCTCTCTTTGTTCCTCTGTTTTAATTGCCTCCTCTAGTTCTTTATAACCAGAATGCAACTCCTTTGCTCTAGATTGAGCGTCTTCAACTTTATTTATTCTGAAATCCTCCTCAATCTCTTGGGTACAAGTAGGACAAACAGTGTTTTCTTTAAAAAACTTATGTTCTTTAGTAATAGTTGCTACTTTATTGGATATTTTACCCTTTAAGTTATTAAGTTTTACTAATTTTCCCCCTGCTCCTGTTAGTTTTTCTTGCTTCTTAATTAGATCTGTAATATCTGCTTCGGTAAGGTGATTCTTTTCCATACAAGTATCAACTTCTATTCCTAATGTTTTAATCTTATCATTCTTCTCTTGTATGTTTTCCTTTCCTCTATTCTCCACCTCCTCAATAAAATCTTTTTGCATTTCTACTTTATCCTTTAAAGATTCTTTCTTCAATTCTAAAGTCCTAGCTTCCTCCTTTATCCCTCTTATCTTTTCTTTAATTAATACATTCATAGAAGAAAAAATCTTAATATCTAAAAGATCTTCTACTACTTCTCTTCTACTACCTGGTGGCAATTGCATAAATGGCACAAAAGTACTAGATCCTAGAATTACTATCTGAGTAAAAGATTTATAATTCATTTTAAGAACACTTTGTTCCAACCATTTCTGCTGATCTATAGCGGAATGAGATTGATCCATCTCTTTATCATTTCTATAAATCTTAAAAATATTAGGCTTTATTCCTCTTTCTATCTTCCATTTAATTCCACTTATAGAAAACTCAATATCAACAAAACAATCCTTTTCATTAGTACTATTGACTAATTGCGATTTATTAATTCTACGAAAAGACTTTCCATACAAAACAAATGTCAATGCATCTAAAATGGTTGACTTTCCGGCGCCATTTGAACCTACAATTAAAGTTGTAGGTCTCTTATTAAGAATAACTTCTGTAGGATGATTTCCTGTAGATAAAAAATTCTTCCAAGAAATCTTTTCAAATATAATCATTTTAAAGGATTAAAATCACGCCCACTATCTGGAGGAACGATAATATCATAAGGATTAACTATAGCATATCTATGATCATGAACCTCACACGTCTTTATCATTACTTCATCCTCTACTTCAATAATATGCATTTCTGGATATCCCATCTCTTCCAACTGCATAGCATATCTAAGTGCATCGTCCTCTTCAACAAAAATATAAAGAACCTGCTCTCCATCTTCATCTCTGACAGAGTAGGCCCCGTCCTTTTCTTCTCCATCTACTGTAATAATATACATTAGACCAACTCACAAGATTCTTGATAGACTGTTCTAATCATGGACTGAATACGAGATTTATCTAATTCTGTTTCTGACTCCTCAATATATCTATCAAGAATAGAAAGAGTATTTTCAGACTCTTCAATCTCAAAATCTTCAGATTCATTAAATTGAAAATTCTCGACAATCTTTAAATCAGCAACTCCAGAGGACATCAATTTATCAATGAACTTTTCAAATTTAGAAGAATCAGATTTTTGACGTACAATAACTTTTACAATCTTATTCTCATACTCCCTAGTATCAAAAGTTTGATAGGGAGTATCCTCATAATGAATGACATAAAACATTCTATAAGGATTATTAACTGGAGTATGTTTCAGAGTTTCAGTATCAAAAATATGAAATCCTCTATCCTGACCTACATCATTCCAAAACATCTCATAAGGATTACCCAAATAATGGATATTATCCTTATTAGATCTCATATGATAATGTCCTGAATAAACTCTTTTAAATCTTTCAAAAGGAGCCTCAGACATTCCATTTTCCATCATATGACCACGTGTAGCCATAAACCCATTTAACTCAAGATGTCCCATCACAACCTCACTCTTAGTCTTCCTCAAAGCCTCAAAAGTTTGCTGTGCATTATCTTCAGTAATCCAAGGCACAAAAGTGGTTTTTAAATTACCTAATTTTACGTCTGTAACTGAGGAATAAGTAATAATATTAGCATACTCACTCAACAATAAATCAATAGAATTAATATCATTAGTATTTTTATAATAGGCATCATGATTTCCAACCATTAAATGCATAGTTATGCCCATTTCTCTTAAGGGATTAAATACTACTCTTTTTGCCCACCCTAAAGACTTAAATTCAATACCACGTCTACTATCAAAAGCATCCCCCATATGAATTACAGTATCAATTTCTTCTCCATACAAAACCGGAAAGAAGACATCCTTATAAAATTTCTCGAAATAATCATGAAAGAGTTGTGAACCCTTTCTTGCTCCATAATGAGTATCGGTGATAATTGCTATTTTCATCTATAAAGGCCCATAAGCACCACGTGGTCCAGTTAGCCCATTTTTTAGCAAGTAAGGATCTGGATTCTCCCAATCTTTTAGTATTGCCACATTTCCAGATAAAGTTATTCTCTGTTCTGCAAACCTATGTTTCCTAACATGGTGATATACCCAAGATGGAAATATAACTATCCTACCATCTTTAGGACGTACTCTTTCTCCATGATGAGAAAATACCAGAGAAGGATGATACCATTTACTTTTTAAAAAATATGCAAAACTAACATAACAAGGAAGATGCATATGTGGAACTGCATAATCACCTTTATTGTAAATATTTGCCCAAAAATTTACAACTTCTAATTTATCTTCTTTCTCACCTATACAAGCAAACTTTCCAAATTCTTTCCGTACTTCATTTAATATCCACGCCTTAAATTTTATAACCTGAGAATGATTCTGTTGCCAATCCCATTCTGTATGCTTTGCTTTAACGTTTGTATGTCCAACATCTTGAAAATGATGATTCCTTATTAAAGGAAGTAAATCCTCCTGTAATTTCTGATGAAAAGGGTAATCAAGAACAGCAACATTTTCAGAATGAATAACCTTCATCAATTTCTCAATTTAGAATGTACGCTATCTTTAATTGAATTATACTCGGAATAATTAGAAGAGTCAAGATCATTGGCATCAAAGACCTCATCAAAATTAGTCTTTTCTAAAATCTTATTTTTAATTTCCAATTGCTTTTTCTCTTGAGATATCCTTCTTAAAAAAGCATAGTAAATAATTTGAGTGAAATAAGCAAAAGGATTTTTAGATTTCTCTGGATTAAAATTACCAATATAACGAACACAATTCTCAATACCATCACAAATCATATCATCCTTAAACATATAATTAACAAAATTAGGTTTATAAGAGAGATGATTAGCAATCTTTAAAAAACATTCACCAATATACCTAGGAATCTGTGGTTTAGGTTTATCTTCTAACGCAGCCCTTTCCACCTCAGCAAAGTAGTTTTCTAAAGCCGATAAGAACTCCTTATTATTGACGTAATGTTCCGATCTCTTTGGAGTTTTCTTCATTGTTCCATAGGCATTAGAAAAAGGCATAATATATATTATCTTTAATATCAATTATAGCATGATTATTCCCCTTGACAAGTATATAAAATGTCAGTATAATAGCTTTGTCTAGGATAAAGGGAATTATTTCGAAAGATTATCAGATTTAGAATTATATATCTTTTCTAACGCTTCTTTAGCATCATTTACGTTAGATAGATATCCCATCTTTCTATTCATTTTAATACGATTTCTTTTATTCACCTTTTTAACGAAATCTTGATAATAACAAATCATTTCTATATCTTCTGATTCAGACAAAGTAAGAACATCGTCTAAATTTAAAATAAACATATCTTCAGAAGAAGTTTTAATCCAAGGTTCAAATTTATATCCTGCTATATGATTTCTCATTTTCACTTCTTCTATGATTACAGGATGAGAAACTAATAACATAGTTCTATCTCCTTCATCAGAAGCTGCAACTTTGGCGAATATTTCTTCTCCACTATATTTTAACTTAAGCGTACAGTAAAAATCATCTTCTATCATAATTCCTCCTTTTCTATTCTTTTATGTTGATTGATATAATTTCATAATTGAATTGCTCTTGTACATAGATTTTCACTCTTTCAATAAAATGATTTAATGTATAATTTTTCTTTGATCCTTTAGTGAGATCATCAGCAATATCATAAAGTTTTGCTTTAGTTTTATTCTTGCCTTTTCTTAAGACTCTTCCAATACTCTGTAAATTTCTTATACGAGATTTGGAAGGAGAGGCAAAAATTACATTATGCAAGTTCTTAATATTGATGCCTGTACTGAAAGTACCATAAGAAGCCACTATTATAGCATTATTTTCTTCTTCAGTTATCTTTCTAACTGATTCCCTGACTTCAGCATCGACACCTCCATGAATGAAAAATACTTTTCTTCCATGGGTAACATTTTTATTTATCATTTCATAAAGCACCTTCCCATGTGTCTCTACTCTGCTATACAAAATAAGAGTATTTCCTTTTAAGTCTATAGCGAGATTAGAAATAAAGTTATTTCTTTTTTCATGACCTATTAAATATTGAATTTCATCTTCATAGGTCTCAAATTTTTTGGGCGCGTGTTTCAACAGTAAACACTGAATATCTAAGGTAGAAAGAAGTCCTCTTTCCATTAAATCCTTAGTTTGAGTAACCTTATATGAAGGTCCAAACAAACCTTCTAAGACCCATTTATGGGTCTGTGTACCATCTAAAGTTCCAGTAAACCCAAATCTATACTTGGCATGATGTAATTTGTTCATAATATTAACTAGAGACTTACTTTTAAAAAGATGAGCCTCATCACCAATCACTACGTCATAGTCTTCAAAAAACCCTCTATCTAAGTTATAAACAGATTGCCATGTAGTAATAGTAACTTCATTAACGTTTGTCCTTTCCCTACCTGCATATATTCTATGACAATGGTTTTTAGCATCCCAACCATATTCTTCAAAGTCTTTAAACATCTGTTCCACCAAAGATGTGGTAGGAACTACTAAAAGAACTTTATTCTTTCTTCCTACAAAATATCTGGTAATGGCATAGATCATTAAAGACTTACCAGATGCTGTGGGAGAAATAAGCAATTTTCTATTATATCGTAATGCATCATAAACAGCATCAATTTGATAATCTCTAGGTTTAAAAGTAGTAATGGATTTTATATAATCCTTTACACCTTCTTTTGAAATCATTTCATTGACTTCAAAAGGAAGACCATAATACTTATTATCTTCAAAATTATAGGAATATCCAGCATTCTCACAAAAAGCAATAACCTTATCCAAAAGACCCACATAGATCCTTTTGGTTTTCATATTAAACAAATGAACATATCCGTCCCAAAACTTACCCCTATATTGAGGCATGAATTTTTTATTAGGAACTTCAAAAGTAAATCTATCTCTTAATTCATATTCTATATGAGGTTGAGTATCTATCTTAAGATAAACTTCATTTACTTTCTGTATGGTTAAATCTGTCATTTTGTTTTAAACCACACATTTCCTGCTACAGAAATACGTGGTTCCTCACAATTATAAAAAGGATACACTGTATGTCTTAATCCTGCTGGAAAGAATACCATTCTTCCTTCCATTGATTTATCTAACTGATATCTATGATTCCTAATATCACCCAACAAATCACAATATTCAAATTCAAAATCCGATGCCTTTCTATCACTCTCCTTCATACCCTCTAAGAATGGTAGATTATGTTGTTCTTTCCAATCAGTAGGAATTTTTAACCAAATAGCAAAAGAATAAACTCCACCATGGTGGTGATAAGGATTAAACTCATGTTGATACTGATAATTGGCCCAAAATCCATTAAGCACCATCTCTACATTACCAAAAACATGATTCCTAATAGGATCACCATTAAAATCTCTACGATATTTCTGAACGTGAGGAAGTAATACTTTTTTAAAAAAGAAATCTGCTCTATCTTCAATTATAAAACTTTTACTAATATTACCTATTAAATTATCTTTCATACTCTTCCCATCACTTTCTTCGATTCTCTTCCAAAGAAAGTCTATATGGGATCTATCTAATTCAGTTTCAATCCACCCCAAAGGGTTAGGAGAATATGTGCGCGATTGCATTCACTTGACCCATTCATGTATTAATATTTAGATCCATAATTAAATACCAACGATTTTACGTTGCCTCTCAAAATAGTTATGAAGTAACCATGAACTACTATTTAACTTGTCACTACCACCAATACCAAATTCCATCTCGACTCTAGGATCTTTACCAAACCTATCTGTCTCTGGAGTATTATCCTTTCCTCTATCACCACCGTTTGCAAACACTACTGTCTGAGCAATCTCCAAACATCTTTCTATTGCTCCACATGCAGAACCCTTATCATCATCTGGGACTGTGATGACGGCATCTACCATGTCAAGATGGCGAATAATCTCAGCACGTTCCTTCCATGACATAAAGTACTGACCTTTCTTTTTAGTCAACCACTCCTCTGTATTCAATCCCACTACCAAATAATTGGTCAACTCTCTTGCCTTCTCAAAGTAAGCAATATGACCACTATGAAGTGGATCGAATCCACCAGTAACCAAGGTAAGTATTCTTTTCTTATTCATAGAAATCTCCTCACTATAATTAATTTAACCATTTTGTATTAACAGCAGAATCTCCATCCCCATAAAATCCTATAGGAACAATATTAAATGCAAGAGACTTTCTGATGGATGTACCTTCATAAGATAATACTTGATGAAAAAGATAGCTTGGAAATAATATTAATAAATTTTTTTTAGGAGAAAATTTCATTGAACGACCCGTATAAAGATTCCAATCTGCTGGCATAACATTAAAATCAAAATGATTAAATAAAGGAGTCATGATTTCCAACACTCCACCTTCATTATCTTCATATTCATCGAAATAATAAACTCCACTATAAAAACTATTTTTATGGCAATGGGGATGAACAACCTCCCTTTTCTCCTCCAATTGTGTAATCCAAGAAGTTGATATTATAAAATCATTAGTATATCCAAAATTCTCTTTGGCAACTTGTTTAAATTTGTTTAATAAAATTTTTTTAATTCTTGGATATTTTTCTAATACTCTATACTCACAATTTTTATGAAAATCTCCTTGATATGAATTTCTAATAAAACTTAACTCTTTTTTTAAATCATCAGTATTTTCCGATATTGCATTTAAAATAATAGGAGAAGGAAATGCAGATATAATATCTCCCATTATCCCAACCCAGATTGAAATCTAATAAACTCAATAGCATTTTTTATTTGATATGTTCTATTCTGAATCACCTTAAGAATGCTTTCGAGATACACTAACATTGTATCATAATAATCTATTTTTAATGAAGAAGTGGACAGTTTCTCATCCGCATCCAAATACTTCTGCATAGTATCCTTATCCCTTATTTTCTTTGGAAAAGGATTTTCTACATATACTTCTGGGTCTGCTTTCCCACTAAAATATTCATACCGTGAATGACGAATATTCTTCCTTTGTTGCTCTGCCTTCTTTCTTAGGAGGAATATGGAATTATATAATTCAAAATATTTCGCATGAAGAGAGGGGATGTTTAATGACTCATTATGTAAATTATCAGAATCTATTTTTGCATCTTCTTCCCACATCTTCTGGATTTGCTCCAGATCAACCATTCTTAAATTGTAACTATATTGTATATATTATACTTGAAAGATACCTGTGCTGTAAAGTATTCTAAGTCGCTTTGTGTAGCATCAAAGGCTAAAGTGCTTAAAAAGTAGGGGAACATCCCATCAAAAGTAACTTTAAATTTTGGAAGATTAACGTTATTGAGAATAAGTAAAGAACCATCAGAATAAAGATTTATTCCTTGATTCCTCAAGGCTTTATTCATAACAGTTAAAGTATCATCCTGTTGAAAATCATATATTTGATCTAGACTTTCTGGGAATCCTATTCCTCTTATCCAGTTCTGTATTTCCATATAATTACTGAGATCTTCGTCAACCAAAAAGGTTAGAGTTAAATCTTCAAAATCAATCTTTTCCCCAGGTCTAGGAATATCCTTCAAATAGGAAGGTTGATTGGCAATCCCTAAAGTAAGAGATGGAATATTTACTTGATTTCCAAAATAAGTAACTTTAGGTGCTCTACTTACATTAAATTGAAACCCAGTAGGCGCCAAATAGTTTCTATTTTGGATCTGGTTATTAA